>WBZO01002595.1_pt1 | contig 23040 bp, 21 predicted proteins | sample 5204261 | NCBI WGS metagenome assembly WBZO01 (sample SAMN12412400, study PRJNA552823) | activated sludge metagenome | isolation source: activated sludge from anammox sidestream of wastewater treatment plant... | place: USA: North Carolina | collected 2017-09 | reverse complement strand
GACCGCGGGCAGCGTCTTCCGAACACCGTGGCGGTCTGCGAGGCGGCTCACCACCATCACCATCACTGCGCTGACGCCGGTCCCGATCGCGTAGAGCGCGGACAGGGAGGTCCGTTCCAGACCTGTGTCCTCAATGATGCTGTCGATGAAGGCGGAGAAGCCGTACGTCTGGCCGGGACCAGACGAGAACGCGATCACGGCGCCGGACGCGACAATCCACCAGCCGTAGAAGATGCGGGGGCGCTGCTGCGCGGGCACGGCGGTCGTCCCGTCTAGCCCGCGATCCAGAGCGGGACGGCCAGCATAGGCAGCGATACCCCGCCACCGCCACCTAGGACTTGAGCGGCACCGTCGCGATCACGCCGGACGCCTCGAACGCATCGATGTCGGCATCACCGTAGCCACCGAGGTCACGCAGCACGTCGCGGTTGTGCTCGCCGAAGCAGGGGGCGGGCCGGATCGGCGGCTGGGGACGGTGCCGCCAGCGCCACACGGGGCGCGTCACCACGTGTTCGCCGGCCTCGGGATGCACCGTGCTCGGGAAGAAACCGCGCGCGGCGAGGTGCGCGTCGCGCACCAGCATGAGCGGCGACATCACGGGCGAAGCCGCCACCCCCGCTGCCTGCAGCCGCGCCGCTTCGACGTACGGGTCGCGCGACCGCGCCCATTCCTCGATCACCGCATCGATCGCCGCCTCGTGCGCTTGCCGCCCGGCGAGCGTGGCGTACGCAGGGTCGTCCAGCCGCCGGTCGTCGATCACGTCGCGGAGCGCACCCCACGCCGCGTCCGAGTCGACGGCGATCGCCAGCCACGTGTCGTGGAACTCGCCGATCACCCGCCCCAGGATGTCGCCCTGCATCCGGCCGGAATCGTCCGCCGTTCGGTAGACGCCGTGCGGCACGCAGTCGATGTCCCGGTTGCCCTGCCGCACGGGGTACGGGATACCGGCGGACTCGGCGACCATGAACTCGCCGACCATGCCGAGGATGTTGTCCCGCTGCGACACCACCACGTGGACGCCTCGCCCCGTCGCCTCGCGCTGGAGGAGCGCGGCGGCGGTCGCGCCCGCCGCACAGATGCCGCCGGTCGGGTCGCCGTACGAGATGCCGCTCTTGTGCGGCGGGCCGCCCTCGTACCCCTGCAGCGCGACGAGGCCACCCATCTGCTCGATGGTCGGACCGAAGCCGACACGCTCCGCCTCCGGCCCCTGCTGTGCGAAGCCGGGCATCTGCACCAGGCTCACGCGCGGGTTGATCGCCTGCAGGTCGGCGAAGCCGATGCCGAGGCGGTCCGCGACGCCGACACTCCAGTTCTCGATCACCACGTCGGCGTGGGGCACCAGCCGCCGGAACGCCTCGATCCCCTCGGGTCGGTGGAGGTCCAGCGCCAGGCCGCGCTTGTTGCGGTTGTACTCATTGAAGTAGGGCGCCTTGTTGAACGAGCGCGGGTCGGGGCCACGGCCCACGCCGCGCACCGCGTCCGGGAACGCCGGCCCCTCGATGTGGATGACGTCCGCGCCCATGTCCGCGAAGAAGCGCGCTGCGTACGGCCCGGCCCACACCTGCGTCAGGTCCAGCACCCGCACGCCCTCCAGCGGACGCCGCCGCTGGATCGTGCCGCCGGCGGGGCGCGGAGGCGTGGCGGCGACCTCCGCCAGCACCTCGGCGGTGTGCTCGCCGAGGAGCGGCGCGCGGCGCGGCGTCTCGAAGCGGCCGTCCAGCGAGAACGGGAGGCGGGGCAGCGCATGGCGGCCGAGCGCCGGATGGTCGACCTCCGTCCAGAAGCCGGCCTCCCGCAGCGGGCCCCACTCCAGCAGGTCGCGCGGCGTGGGGATGAGCGAGAACGGGGCGCGGTGGCGCTGCGACTCCTCGAAGATCTCCTGCGCGGTGCGCGCGGTGGTCCACTCCAGCACGAGGTTCGCGACGAACTCGTTCGCCTCCGGGTTCGCAGCGAGGTCGGCGAACACCGGCGTCTCGGTCAACTCGGGGTGGCCGATGCAGCGGTAGACGGAGCCGGTCTGCCGGGCCATGGAGGCGACACCGACGAAACCGTCCGCGCACGGGTAGATGCCCCAGACCGCGCGCGCCTGGTTCCCCGTCCGTTCCGAGTCCTGGCCCCGCACCATCGCCGTGGGGCCGAACCCCTCGAGGCTCGCGGCCTGCGCCTCCTGCATGGAGATGTCGAGCCGGTCACCGGCGCCGTCGCGCCGCGCAGCGAACAGCGCTGTGAGCGAGGCGGCGAAGCCGTGGAGGCCCGCCTGCATCGCCGCCTGGTGGCCAGCGGTCTTGAGCGGCGGCGATTCCGGGTCGCCGCAGATCATCAGTTGGCCACCCGCAGCCGCGGCCGTGAGCGCGGTCGCCGTCCACCCGGCGAGCGGGCCGTCCTGGCCGTACGGGGTGATCGAGCAGACCACGAGCGGGCGCGCCTCGGTGAGCGCGGCGAAGTCCACGCCCCGCGCCGCCCACCAGCCGGGCGTGGCGTCCTCCACCACGACCTCCGCGCGCTCGACGAGCGAGAGGATGGCGCCGCGCCCCTCCACCGTGTCGGGGTCGAGGACGGCGGAGCGCTTCGAGACGTTCAGCGAGGCAAAGAGCGCGCTGCTCTCGCCGCCATCGTCGCGGCGCGGGCCGCGCCGGCGGGCGGGGTCGCCCTCGGGCGGTTCGACCTTCACCACGTCCGCGCCGAGGAGCGCGAGCATCCGGCACGCGAACGCACCGGCCACGTCCCGGCTCAGGTCAACGACGCGTGTCCCGTGGAGCATCCCGGTACCCTCCGCGCGTCACGAATGACGGGCGTGATGATACCCGGGGCGGTCGAGCCTCGTGGGGTGCGAGGAAGGTCGGGCTACTCGTTGCCGGCGGGGCCAGGCGGCGTGCCGCCACCCTGCGCCGGCGCCGGCGAGGTCCCCGTGCCGGCGGGCGGCGTGGTGGTCGTCGGCGTGGTCGGCGTCGTGGGAGCCGGTGTCGAGGGCGCGGGCGTGCTCGGCGCGGCGCCGCTGCCGCACAGCACGACGAGCGCGGTGGTGCCGCTGATGTTCCCGCCGGGGAAACGCGACTCCCAGCCGCGGTTCACGAAGGAAGGCGCGCCGGGCGTGTAGCCGACGAACTGCCCGTCCGCCGCCGACCAGACGGAGGCAACGTTGCACCCACCCGACTGTGCTGCCGATACCAGCGAGGTCGTCGCGCCGCCGCTCCAGACCACGAGGCCCACCCCACGCGAGGGCACGCTGCCGACGATCTGGCCGCTGCCGGAGCCGGTGGAGGGGGTGGAGGCGGGCGGGGTCGTCGTCGTGGGCGTCGTGGGCGTCGTCGGGGTGGTGGTTGGTGGCGGCGTGACGGGGCCGCTGCCGAGCGGCTGCAGGTACTGCTCCGCGACCCAGCCGGTCCGCCCGAGGGCGGTGATCTGCCGCCACAGCAGCCCGTCCGCGCTCGTGCTGCCGTCCATCACCGTGACCACGGTCGAGTCCGGCAGGCAGGTGAGCACGACCCCGGCGACGCCGGCCGAGGAGCGGAGCCGCAGGCAGTCACCGTCCGCCGCAACGAGTGCGGAGCCGCCCGGCACCAGCGAGGCGTTCGGGGTGACCTGCGGCTGCGTGCCGGAGGTCACGCCGGGGAAGCGGTACGCGCGCGCGGTGATGTTCGGGTAGCGCGTGGCGAGCACGGCGGGGTTGTAGCCGGTGCGGATGCGCACCACGCCGTCCCACTGGGAGTTGGAGTCGATCACGGTCAGCACACCGCCGCCGTGGTTCGTCATGACGATCGCGGTGTGCAGCCCGGCGTAGGAGACGCTCGGCCCGGAGTTCGCGTCGTCCGCCATCTGGATGACGTCGCCCTCCTGCACCGCGTCCAGCGCCACCTCGACGGCACCGGCCTGGAGGTAGCCCTGGCGGTAGTCCCAGCCGATGGTCCGCCCGGTCGCCTGCTGGATCACGCGCCGCACCCACGGGAAGCATTCGCCCTCCCACCGGTCGAGCGACTGCATGGCGATGCTGATGACGTTGGTGAGCGCGGCGTCAGCGCCCGGGGTCGTGGAGGCGCGCGCGGGGCTCGTCGCGACGAGCGTCAGGGCGACGGCGAACGTCGCGGCGGCGAACAGGCTGAGCACGCGACGGGCGCGCGACGGCTCCGGCATGACCGGTTCTCCCTCACCCCGCCCCGGAAAACGGTACCAGCCCGCCTCGTCTGACGTCGACCACGGGCATCAAGGGCGTGATACGCCCGCTCAGGCCTCCACCCAGATCTTCCGGGCGACCTCCGTGGACATGGAGACGCGGCGGCCGGCCACCTCCACCGTCACCGTGCCGGCGCCCCGGCTGACCTCCACCACCTCCACGACGCCGCCGAGGCTGAAGCCGTGGTTGCCGAGGAACCGGAGCAGGTCCGGCACCTCGTGCTCCGCGACCTCGGAGATGCGGCGGAGCGGGGCGCGCTCGCCGGCGGCCAGGGTGGCGAGGGCGCGCTCCGACTTCCCGTCCGAGGGCTGGCCGGGGATGGGGTTCCCGTGCGGGCAGGTGCGCGGCTCGCCGATCATCCGGTGCAGGCGGTCCGCCACGCGGAGCGAGAGGCCGTGCTCCAGGCGGCTCGCCTCCTCGTCCGCGGTCAGCCAGTCGAAGCCGAGCGCGTCCACCAGCCAGCGCTCCGCGATCCGGTGCTTGCGCACGATCTCGGCCGCCGCGCGGCGGCCCTTCACGGTGAGTGTGAGTTCCTTGTTCGGCGAGACCTGCACCAGGCCGTCGCGGGTCATGCGCACGACCGCCGCCGCGACGGTGGGCTGCGACACGCTCAGCCACTCCGCGAGCCGTGCCGCGCGCACGACCTCACCCTCGCCGTCGATGTAGAACATCGCCTCGAGGTAGCGCGCGATCGTTTCGGAGGGGCCCTCCTCGCGGCGGCCCTCCTCGGGCGGCACGGGGGGGTTCTGGGGCGTTCGGGACGGTGTCGGCATGCGGCTCCCTGGCGTCGCGGCGCCGGACGGCGCCCGTGGCGTCGAGATGCCGACTATACCGCACGCCTCCCGGGCTCCGGTTCCAGGAGCGTGAGGGCGAGGAAGACGAACGCGATCCACAGCGTCTGCGCGATCAGCAGGTGCAGGAGCCCGGTCACGAGCGGCGTGAGCAGCGCGATGTGCACCACGCCCAGCATCGCCTGCCCGGTCACGCCGATGATGATCAGGCGCGCCGGCCACGGCCGCCCGAGCAGTTCCACCTCGTCGAGGCGCTTCCAGGCGAACCACGCGAGCAGCATGCCGCCGGAGACCGCGAAGATCGGGTGCAGAATGCGGATGCGCACCAGGAACGCGGACTCCTCGTGGAAGTCGGCGCGGATGCCCTCCGCCACTGACTCCGCCGCGAAGAGCGTATCGGCGAGCGAGGTGGTGGCGCCGGTCGCGGCGATCAGCATCAGGACGCCCGCCAGCGCCACGAGCGGACGCAGGTAGCGCGCCCCGCGGATCGCCGGCGCGGCGCCGCCATGCACGGCCCACACGGTGTAGGTCAGCGCGCCCATCAGCAGGAAGGTGTTCACGAGGTGGAGCGGTACGGCCACCTGGCGCGCCGTGGAGTAGTCGTGCGCGACCCAGCCGTACAGCACGATCGCGGCGCCGATCCCCGCCTCGAACAGCAGGAACGCCATCGTCCAGACCACGGCGCGGCGAGACGGGTGCCCCGCCGCGAACGCGCGGAAGACGAGCAGGACGAACACCGCGACCACGACGAGGTTGATGCCGCTGATCATGCGGTGGGAGAACTCGATGAGGCGGGCCGTGTCGTCCGTGCCGGGGAAGACCAGGCGGCCCTCGCAGGCCGGCCAGGAGCGGCCGCAGCCGTCGCCGGAGTGCGTCGCACGCACCACTGCGCCCATCACGATGGTGGCGAGGGTGACGCCCAGCGAACCCCACGCCCACCACCGGACGCCGGCCGGGCCATGCCCTGCCTGCACCCGACCGAGCGCGCCGGAACTCGTGCTCATGCGGCCAGCATGCCCGCTCCCGCGCACTCGCGCCAGAGGACGAACGGCCCGAGCCAGCCGTGACCGCGCCGCCCGTGATGCGCGGGCGATACGCTGGATGCCCTCCCACCCACATTGACGGCCACAGGACGGCGACGCGATGGCCGACTACCACACACCCTGGTGGCTCCGCGGCGGGCACCTGGAGACGATGGCGCCCGTCCTCCTCCGACCGCCCGGACCGCGGCTCGCCTCGGAGCGCCGCACCGTCGAGGTCGAGCCGGGTTCGTCGGTGGAACTGCACCTCTCCACGCCGGAACGGCCGCGCGGGGGCACCGTGGTGGCGATCCACGGCCTCACCGGGTCGGTGGAGGGCTTCCACGTCCGTTCGGTGGCGGCGGAGGCGCTCGCCCGTGGGTGGCACGCCGCGCGCCTGAACCTGCGCTCGCACGGCGGCACCGCCGCGATCTCTGAGACGCTCTACCACGCCGCCCAGAGCGACGACATCGGCGCCGTCTGCGCGGCCCTCGAGGCGTGGGGGCTGCCGCGGCCGTTCGCGGTCGTCGGGCTGTCGATTTCCGGGAACCAGGTGCTGCGCTACGCCGCCACCAGCGGTGCGGGCGCAGCCGCGGACGCCGTCGTCGCGCTCAACCCGCCGGTCGACCTGTTCCGCGTGGAGCGCGAGATCGACCGGCTGCCGAACCGCCTCTACCGGATGACCTACGTGCGCGGCCTCTGCCGGATGCTGGACGAGGTGCGCGCGGTACGCCCCGTCCCCGGCCCGCCGGCCGACCCGCGCCGCCTGCGCACGATCCGCGCGTTCGACGCTGCGTTCGTCGCCCCGGCCGGCGGGTACGCCTCCGTGGACGACTACTACGCCGACGCCAGCGCGGGGCCGCTCCTCGGCGGCATCCGCATCCCGTCGCTGGTGCTCAGCGCGACCAACGACCCGTTCATCCCGGCGGAGATGCTGCTGCCGCACGACGGCGCGGGCGGCCACCTCCAGCTGCGACTGGCCGCCCGAGGGGGCCATGTGGGCTACCTCGCCGGGCGGAGACGAGACGACCTGCGCTTCTGGGCCGCGCAGCCGGTCCTCGACTGGCTGGATGCGATCCGCGACGGCCGGGGTGCCTGACGACATCCTGTCGGGCGGCCCCGCCCCCTGCGCGAGACGCCACTGGCTGCCGACGCTTCATCCGAGGGGCCTCGGGCGCCCCTGGAGAGCGTGGGGCATGGCGATCGTCCGGCTTCTCTTCCTCGCCTGCGTCGCCGCGACCGCGATGGGAGTCGCGCGGGCGGCTGCGGCTCCGGCAGCGATGTCGGTCAGCGCGCACGTCGAGGCGATCGAGGCAGGTGCGGTCCTCCTCGTGGTGGACGGGCCTGCGCCCGCGCGCGTGCGGCTGCGCGCCGACGACGGCGCCTCCGCGTGGGCGGAGTGCGCGAGGGCGGGCGACGCCTGGCGCTGTCCTCGGCCGCCGGGGAGCGGCAACCTCCGGCTCCTGGTAGCGGCCTGGGGGCCATCGGGCCGTTTACGCAACCTTCACTGAACCTCACCCCTCCTCCACATCGAGCACTCGGGCACACCCGATAGCGTGATGTGTGTCGAAAGCCACGCTCGTCCGGGGCTCGCCCGGACGGCACCCATGGGCTCCAAAGGGGTTCATCAGTGTTCCTGTTTCACCTGCTCGGGAAGTCGTTCTGGCTGAGCACCGCGGCCGGCGTGACCGCCGTCGCCGTCGGCGGCACCGCTCTCACCGCCGCGAACACCGTGCCCGGCACCGTCGCCGGTTCCGGTACCGGCTCGATCTCCGGCTACACGATCACCGACATCTCCTACACGTTGAACGGCACCAACCCGCAGAACCTGGACGCGGTCGTGATCACGTACGACGACGCGCCGGGCGACCCCACGGTGGCGCGCGTCTCGCACAACAACGGCACCAACTGGTTCGACTGCAACGCCGGCATCAACGACGTGGCGAACACGGTGACCTGCAACGCCGGCTCCACGCCGTCGTTCGCCGGGACCACGGTCGCGTCCGCCACCAACCTGATCGTGGTCCTGACCCAGTAGCCCCCACGCGGACCTCAGACCGAGTCGCACGATGACGAAGCCGGCCCCCGGGCGAGTTCGGCGCGGACCCTTCCGCGCCGGCCTCCGCGCGGGGGCCACGCTCGTCCTGGTCCTCGCCGCCTGGATCCTCTTCGCACCGGTCCAGGTGGGCGGCTCGTTCTCCTACTTCCGCGTGGTGGGCGACTCCATGGAGCCGAACCTGACCGCCGGCGACATGGTGCTCATGCGCACGGACGAGCGGTACGAGGTGGGCGACGTGGTCGCCTACCGCGACCCGGACCTGGGGCCCGTGCTGCACCGGATCCGCGACCGCGCGGGCGAGCAGTTCATCCTCCGCGGTGACAACCGCGACGCGGACGATCCGTACCGGCCGCTGGAGGACGAGATCGTGGGACGCCTCTGGAAGGTCGTCCCGGGCGGCGGCGACGCCATGCTGCGCATCCAATCGCCGCAGATGTCCGCCCTCTTTGGCACCGGGATCATCCTGTTCGGGGCGATCTCCCTGCGCGGCAAGGCGAAGCGCCCGGAGCGACGCCGGGAGGTGCGAGGCGGCTCGAACTGGTCCGGGCTGCTCACGGACCGCGCGCAGGTCGGCGCGAGCCTGATCTCCGCCGCCGGCCTCGCGTTCGCGGGCGCGGCCATCCTCGGCGGGGTCGTGCTCACCAACCCCGCGGTCACGATGGTGACGCGGGACGTAGCGATCGAGCACGCGGGGACGTGGGAGTACTCCGGCGTCGCCGGGAGCGGCCTCTACGACGGCGACACCGTGCGTACCGGCGACCCGGTGTTCACCCGCCTCGGCGAGCGCGTACCCGTCACCTTCGCCTACCAGGTCAGCACGCTGACGAACGGGCGCACGCTGGAATCGGTGCGAGGTTCCACCCGCCTCCAGATCGAGATCTCGCAGGACAACGGCTGGCGACGCCGCATCCCCGTCCAGGAGTGGACGCCGTTCACCGGCAAGCAGGCCACCGCCAGCGGCGTCATGGACCTGGGCGTCCTCGCCCGCCAGGCGGACGCGATGGAGGAGGCCACGGCGCTCATCTACCCGCAGTACCGCGTGGACCTGATCGCGGAGGTGGAGGTGCAGGGCGACCTGCTGGGCGAGCCCTTCGTCGACCTGTACGAGGCACGCCTGCCGTTCGTCCTCGGTGAACTCGTCCTCACCCCCGCGCCCGGCTTCCGCGCCGACCCCATGGCGGCGGTATCGCTCCCACGCAGCACTCCCGGCCCGTGGACCTACACGCTGCCGGTCGTGGGCATCGAGGTCACCTACAGCCAGGTGCGGTTCGCGGCGATCGGCCTCGGCATCGCGGCGGTGGTGCTGCTCAGCATCGTGGGCGGCGCCACGCGCCTGGCCGCCCGACGTGGCGAGGCGGCGCTGATCGCCTCGCGCTACGGGGCGTTCATCGTGGACGCCGCCTCCACGGAGGTGACGTTCGCCGGACGACGCGTGCTGGTGCGGAGCATCGACGACCTCGTGAAGATGGCGCGGCAGGACGGGCTGTTCATCGTCCACGAGGAGGTAGACGGGGAGCACCGCTACCACCTGGTGCTCCCGGACGTGACCTACACCTACCTCACCGGGCAGCGGGCGGTCGCGTTCTGATGCGCCCTCCGCGGCTGCTGCTCGCCGGGATCCTGCCGCTGTTCCTGCTGCTGATCGTGACCGCGGAACCGCAGGTCCTGACCGCGAGCAACACCGTTGCCGCCAGCGCCCTCAGCCGCACCGCCGGGGTGCCGACGGTCCGCCAGTTCGCGCCGGCAGAGTGCAAGGCGAACATGTCGGAGGCGTCACTGAACGCCCTCACGCGCCGCCTGATGCCCGGCCAGAACGGCAACAACAGCGCGAACCTGATCCTGGGGACGTCCGGCAACGACACCATCACCGCTTCCGGCGGCGATGACTGCGTCGTCGGCGGCGGCGGCGCGGACAACATCCAGGGCGGCAACAACGTTGACGTGATCCTCGGCGGGCTGGGGAACGACACCGTGCTGCGCGGCAACGGTGGCAACGACTTCATCTTCGGCGGTGACGGCAACGACACCGGCATCCGAGGCGACGCCGGCACCGACGTCTGCGACGGTGGCGCGGGCACCGACTCCACCGCGGACGGCACCTGCGAGACGGTGATCAGCATCCCGTAGCCCTCGAGGGCCGACCGCTGCCATCCCCCGCTCTGACCTCGCCCCTCCCGCGCGGCACGCTCCGCGACGGAGGTGTGCGATGGACACGACGTGGGAGGCGATGGTGGGCCTGGGTGCGGCGCCGGTGGTGCTGCCGGTGGTCGTGGAGCACCTGAAGCGAGCCGTTCGGCGCGAGACGGCGTGGCCGCTGGTCACGGACGCACTCGCGGTCGCGTGGGTGCTGGCGCTGCGCGACGCGGGCCTCCTCGGCGCACTCGGCCTCGGCGAGGTGCGGGCGACGACGGCGGTACTGGTCGGGCTGGCGACGGGCGTGGCGGCGTCCGCCGGCTACGACGGCTGGCACGGACGCAACCGGGGACGCGCCGCCGAGGGCTGACAGGCGCGCGGCCAAGCGGCACGCCCGGTACCCTCGGTCGGACGGAGGCAGCGATGGACTGGATGCGGCACGACCCGAAGCGCGGCCCCGGCCGGAACGGCGACCAGGAGCGCGTCTTCCTCGCCGGCCCGGACGACCGAGGCTCGGAGTTCATCCGTCTCCTGCGGATCGCCGGCGAGTTCATCCGCGGCTTCCGTCGCCTCCACTTCGTCGGGCCGTGCGTCACCGTCTTCGGCTCCGCGCGCGTCTCGGAGGGCGACCCGCGCTACGAGCTGGCACGCGCGGTCGGCGGCGAACTCGCGCGCTCCGGCTTCACGGTGATGACCGGAGGTGGCCCCGGGATCATGGAGGCCGCCAACCGCGGCGCGCAGGAGGCCGGGGGCTACTCGGTCGGCTGCAACATCCGCCTTCCGCACGAGCAGCTACCGAACCGCTTCCTCGATCGGTTCATCGAGTTCCGGTACTTCTTCGTCCGCAAGGTCATGCTCGTGAAGTACTCGTACGCCTTCGTGCTGCTGCCCGGCGGCTTCGGCACCATGGACGAGGGGTTCGAGGTGATCACGCTGGAGCAGACCGGCAAGATTCGCGACTTCCCGGTGATCCTCATGGGCTCCGACTACTGGCGGAAGATGATCGACTTCCTCCGCGACCCGGTGCTGGCGGAGGGGATGATCGACCCGCCGGACCTGGAGCGCTTCATCATCACCGACTCGCCGGAGGAGGCCGCCGCCGTGATCCGGGAGGCGGCGCTGAAGCGCTTCGGCCTGTCGTACCGCCGCGCCCCGCGCCGCCGCCGGCTGCTCTTCGAGTAGCGCGCTACCGCGCGACGAGGCCCTGCGCCCGCGCCACCGCGCGGAACGCGCGCGCGATCGACTGGTCACGGTCGGCCCCGTCGATGAGCGGCGCCGCCAGCACCTCGCCACACCCGTCCGCGATGTAGCCGGCCAGCCGCTCCGCGACCTCCTCCTCCGTCCCCGAGACGACGAGGTCATCCAGCAGCACGTCCGAGTAGCCGTCCGCGCCGACCGGGTGGCCGGACGCCTCGAACATCGCGCGGTAGAACGGCACCTGGCCGTAGTTGCCCAGCTGACGCCGCGCGAGGTCACGCGCCGCCTGGCGCTCGGTGGTGACGAAGATCGGGACGTGTGCGATCAGCGGCGGCGTCCCCCGCCCGGCTCGCTCCGCGCCGCGGCGCAGCGCCGGCAGCGCCTCCTCGATCAGGTAGGTGCGCGGGCACATCCACGAGATCGCGCCGTCCGCCAGTTCCCCGCACAGTTCGAACGACCTCGGCCGGAGCGCGGAGGCGAGGAGTTCCACCGGGACGGGCTCGCGCCACTTCGTCCGGGCGGTGACGTGCTTGCCCTCGTACGCCGCCTCGCCGGTGGTGAAGAGCGCGCGCAGCGTCTCCAGGTACTCGCGCAGATGGGTGAGCGGCGTCTGCCAGCGCACGCCGAAGGTGCGCGTCATCCCCGGCTCGTGCGACGGGCCGATGCCCAGCCGCAGCCGCCCCGGCGCGAGCTGTTCCAGCGCCATCGCCTGCTGCCCGATCACGATCGCGTGGCGCGGCCACGTCGGGATGATCGCGGTGCCGAGGCGGATCGACTCCGTCTCCATCAGCGCGGCGGCGAACACGGTGAGCGGGTCGCTGCCGCCCGTGCCGCCGATCGTCGTCCACGCGGTCGGGATGCCCGCCGCCTCCGCCTGGCGGATCTGCTGCACCGCCTCGCGCGCCGTGAACGCCTGGATCGAGACCCCCACCGAGGGCGTGTGTGCCACCTGTCGCCTCCTGCTGCGCCGTGCATGGTACCGCGCTCGCCCGAGGCCGCCGTGGCAGCGATCATGGCCGTCGGAGGCGCCCGTGACCCGCATCGCTGCTCTCGCGCTCGTCGCGCTCGCGTGCCTCGTCGCGGCGTGTGATCCGTCGCCAGCACCGGCCGGCGTCGCCACGCCCGACCCCACCGCCACGCGCGCCACGGAGGCGCGGCCCGGCGTCGCCCTCGATCTCCTCGACGGCGACGAGGCGGCGCGCACCGGCGCGGTACTGGAGGCGGCCGGCTTCGCGGTCGACGCCGACGCGATGGCGCGCGTGAGCGACCGCGCGCTCCCCGGCGGGAGCGAGTACGCGCTGCGGGCGTGGGCGCTCGTCGCGCACCCCCGCGTCGAACGCCTCGACCTCACGCTCGACGAGGCGCACGCGATCCTCCGGGGGAAGATCGACGCTTGGGAGGCGCTGGAGGCGGAGGCACGGCCGCTCCCCCTCGCGCTCTACATCGCCGCCGAGGCCGCCCCGTGGGCCGCGCGCGAGTTCCCCGACCACCCCGGCACGGTGCTGCCGCTCGCGGAGGTGATCGCGCGCGTCGCCGCAGAGCCCGGCGCGGCTGGCCTCGTGCCGTACGAGTCGCCCGAACTCGGTGTGCTGGCGCTCACCGTGGACGGGCACGACCCCTACCGTGACCCGGCCGCCACCGCACCGATCGCCGACCGCCGCTGGGTGAGCGCGCCCGACGAGGTGACGGCGACGCGCATCGCCTCCGCCGCGGGCTGGACCGCGCCGGTGGCCTACAACCCGGCGGGCATCCTCGCCACCGGGGAACTGATCCCGGCGCGCTGCGTGCAGAGCACCCTCACGAGCGACGGTCGCACGCACGACTCGATGTTCGACGCCACCCGCGACCTCATCTCGGCCGCCGACTACGCCATCGCGCCGTGGGAGCCTTCGGTCGTGGACGCAGAGCCGACGCCGTGCACGCTCACCTTCAACCTGCAGGCGGCCCCCGAGGCGGCGGAGGCGGTCGCACGCGCCGGCTTCGACGTCGCGTTCACCGTGGGCAACCATCTCGGCGACTGCTGGACGGAGTGCGCCGCGACCGAGGCGATGCGCGAGACGGTGCGCCTGCTGCGCGCGGCCGGCCTCGCCACCACCGGCGCCGGCGACGACCTCGCGGAGGCCGCCGCTGCGCACACGGACGAGGTCGACGGCGTGCGGTTCGCCTTCCTCGCGTACGACGAGGTCGCGCGCGAGTTCTACGGCGCAGGCGAGGACCACGCCGGCACCAACCCGCTCGACGACCTCGACCGGCTCGCGGAGGACGTGCGGCTGGCGCTGGAGTCCGCCGACCACGTGATCGTGGGCTTCTCCTGGGGCGTGGAGTACGTCTCCGACCCGAGCACCCGCCAGATCGAGGCGGCTCGCGCGGTCATGGAGGCGGGCGCCTCGCTCGTCGTCGGCAACCACCCGCACTGGGTGCAGGCGACCGAGCGGATGGGGCGCGGCGTGGTGCTCTACGCGCTCGGCAACTTCGTCTTCGACCAGGACTGGTCAGTGGAGACGCAGCAGGGACTGATCGTGGAGGCGGGGTTCACCGCCGACCGGATGCTCGGCATCCGGTACCGGCCGGTGATGATCCGCGAGCGCCACCGCCCGGAGCCGGTCTCGCCCGCCTCCGCCGACGGCCGCGCGATCCTCGACCAGATGTGGTCCGCCACCGACCGCCGGCCGGCGCGCGACTAGCCCTCCGCGCCGGCCTCGTCGCCCTCGACACGGACGAGGCCGCTGCCGACGAGGATCGCGGCGAGCGCCGTCGTCACCGGCACGGCGGCGACGATGCCGATGGAGCCGGCGAGCGTGCGCACGATCTCCGTCGCCAGCTGGTCGAACGAGACGAGGATGCCGAGCGGGTGGGGCTGCCCGGCGTAGATCAGCAGCAGCGGCAGCGCCGCGCCCGCGTACGCCAGCACCAGCGTGTTGGTGGTCGCGGCGATGTGGTCGCGCCCCACGTTCATCGCCCGCGCGAACAGCGCCGGCGTACCGAGCGAGGGGTTCGCGCGGCGCAACTCGATCACCGTGGACGCCTGTGTCGTCGTCACGTCGTCCAGCACGCCGAGCGCGCCGATGATGATGCCGGCCAGCAGCAGCCCGCGCGCGTCGATCCCACCCTGCGTCAGCACCTGCAGCATCGCCGCGCTCTCCTCGCCCACCCCGGAGAGGCGTGCGAACCCCACCGCGAACGCCGCGAGGACGCCCGTGAGCAGCAGCGAAGCGGCGGTGCCGGCGATCGCGATCCACGTCTTGGGGTTCGGGCCGTGACTCAGCACCATCGCCGCGCCGAGGATTGCGAGCGCCCCGACGATCGTCGTCGGCAGCGGCGACCAGCCATCGAGCGTGGCGGGGACGATGAACCGCACGAGCACGAGGAACGTGACGCCCAGGCCGAGCAACGAGAGCGCGCCGTGGCGGCCGCCGACGGCGACCACGGTGAGCGCGAATGCGAGCGACAGCACCCAGAGCGCCGTCCGCCTGGACCGGTCCTTCAACGTGTAGACGGGGCCGTCCTGCGTCTGCATCTCGGACACGAGCACGCCGTCGCCCTCGGCGAGCGTGATCGCGTCCGCCCCGCCCTCCACGTACACGTGGTCCAGTTCGACCTCGCCCTCGCCGACGCGGACGAGGAGCCGCGCGCGGTAGACGTTCCCGGCCGGCGTCTCCTGGACGCCCTCGTCCAGCACGGCGACCACCGTCGCCTCGCGGATCGCGCCGGAGTCGATCGGCAGCAGCGGCGCCTTGAAGGCGCCTGCCGCGGGGAGGATGACCGTGAGCAGGAAGACCGCGCCCAGCACCACGGCGTAGGCGATCGCGGCGGTCAGCGTCGGACGGGCCATCACGCCTCCTCGTGCCCGCCTCAAGCGAACACCGAACCGATGGTCACGATACCGAAGATCACGAACAGCACCGCGGCCGCCTGGCCGATGCGGCGCTGCGGCAGCCGCTCGCCCGCCGCGATGCCCACGCCGATCGCCACGGCGTCGGCGGCCACCATGCCGAGCGTGGAGCCGAGCCACACGCCAACCGCGGACGACTCCCGGCCCGCCAGCGACACCGTCGCCAGCTGGGTCTTGTCGCCGAGTTCGGAGATGAAGAAGGCGAGCGCCACCACCCCGAACGCGCCGAGGAACGGCAGCCGTCGCTCGCGCTCTTCGCCCTCGAAGGTGTCCCCGCGGATGCTCCACCACGCAAAGCCGAAGAAGGAGAGGCCGACGATGACCGTCAGCGGGTCCTCCGGGATCGCATCGTGCAGCACGCGCCCGATCCCGACGGAGGCGAGGTGGACGACGAGCGTGGCCACGGTCACGCCGGCGAGCACGATCCACCAGCGGTAACGCGTGGCGAACCAGAGCGCGACGAGTTGCGACTTGTCACCGAGTTCGGCGACGAAGATCAGCGCGGTTGACAGCAGGAATGATGACACCGGTCAGTCCCTCTACTGGGCGGCGCGGTGTCGGGGGAGAGAGGTCGCTGGGACGCCTCGGCCCGACACACGCACGCATGCGTGTATCCGGCCGAGAGTCTCGTCCGCCCCTCGATGAGGGGCCGCGCCGCCGCCCTGAGCGCAGGGAGTGTGTCGACGGACGCGCTGGGGACTACTCCCCCTCGGTCTATGGAGGATCGTAAGGCGTGCGGCGTGGGCCGCAAGCAAGACGCCCGGGAGAGGTCTCCCGGGCGTCTACTCGCCTGCCAGCCGGTGATCCGGTCGCTGCCGCACTAGCGGAGCGGACGGATGCCGAGCTGAGCCTCCAGGCTGCGGCGGTAGTCCGCGCGCGCCTCCTGGATCGTCGGACGGCCCTTCTGGCCGTCGCGGACGATGCGGCTGTAGTACTCGTTCAAGCGCATCGCAATGCCCCTTCCACTCCGGCCGGGGCCTCGCCCTCGGACGGGTGCTGTTGGACTAGACGCTGGGTGGGTGTGCACTCGTACGTGTGCTAGTGAAGAAACGCACGAGCCTTCGGAAAGTAAACGCCGCCCTCGCCAGATCGGTTCCCGATCTGGCACACCCCTCAGCGCCGAGGGCTACGAGGCGAGATCAGCCGAGCAGGCGCCCCCAGAGGAGCACGCGCGGGAACGCGTAGAAGTACGGCGACCGGTCGCCCAGCCGCTCCACCAGCACCGCCTCGTACCGTTCGAGGAACGGCGCGACGAGGTCCTGCGGCAGGCGCGAGGTGTACGCGGTCAGCAGCGACCCCTTCACCCACTCCACGATGCCGCGGGTGGACTCCAGCGTGTGCCCGTAGATCTCCAGGCGCACGCGCTGCTCCACGAGCCCGGCACGGTGGAGGAGTTCCGCGTACCAGTCCGCGGAACGCACCGGGTCTTCCCGGATCCACCCGCCGAGGGCGGTGCGGAACGGCTCCTCGGAGGCGACCTCGGCCGCCAGGCGGTGGCTGGTGTGGTTCGTGTTCGCGGGCATCTGGATAGCGATCTGCCCGCCGGGCCGCGCCAGTTCCATCACCTTCGGCAGGATCGTCTCGTGCCCCGTCACCCACTGGAGCGCCGCGTTCGAGAACACGAGGTCGAACTGGCGTCGGTGCGTGCCCATGAAGTCGAGGATGTCCGCCTTCTCGAAGGCGACGCCATTCCCCGCGAAGGCGGCGGACTCCGCCAGCATGGCGTCCGCGTGGTCAACGCCGAGCGTCTCGCGCGCTCCGAGGTGGCCGTGCAGCCAGGCGGTGAGCTCGCCGGTGCCGCAGCCGAGGTCGACGACGCGCATCCCGGGCTCCGCCTTCACCAGCCCGGCGAGGTCGTAAAAGGGCTGCCGGCGCTCGTCCCGGAAGCGGTCGTACTGCCTCGGGTTCCAGCCTCGACCGGTGCTCTGCGCCTGCTCTGCCATCGCTGCCCTCCTGGGAAGGCGCACAGCATAACGAAGCGTCATGAGGACGACATGCGCGAAGGAGTACCATCCGCCCGACGCGCAGGACGCGCGGCGTCCGAGGGGAGACGAGCGATGGTCGACGGTGACCGCTGGGCACAGATGCGGGCGATGATGCCGGTGATGCGGCGCTACGCCTACATGAACTGCGGCTGGTCCGGGCCGCTCTCGGACGGCGTGGTGGACGCGATGCGGCGCCGCATCGAACTCGAGACGTGGGAAGGCCCCGTGGCGCGCACCGCCATGGACGACAAGGCCGCCACCACCGCCCGCCTGCGGGAACTCACCGCCCGCATGCTGAACGCGGAGGTGGACGAGATCGCCCTCACCGGCAACACCACCGAGGGCGTGAACATTGCCGTGAACGGCGTGGATCTGCAGCCCGGCGACCGCGTGGTCACCACCACCGCCGAGCACGGCGGCGGCCTCATCCCGGCCTACTGGGCGCGTGAGCGCCGCGGCGCGGAGGTCGCGCTGGTCACCGTGGATCCGGAGGACGGGCACGGCGCGATCCTCGAACGCTTCGACCAGGCGCTGGACGACCGCGCGCGGATGGTGGTGCTCTCCGAGATCACCTACTCCACCGGGCAACTGCTGCCGCTGCGCCAGATCACGGAGATGGCGCACCGGCGCGGCGCCACCGTGATCGTGGACGGCGCGCAGACCGCCGGGCACGTGCCGATCGATGTCCGCGCGCTGGGCATCGACGCCTACGCGATCCCCTCCCACAAGTGGCTGTGCGGCCCGGATGGCATCGGCATGCTGTATGTCCGGCGCGACCGTATCGCGGACCTCGACCCGGTGAAGGTGAGCATGCGCGCCGCCGCGCTGTACGACTTCGACGGCCACTTCGAGCCGGAGCGGAACAAGGTCACGAAGTTCGAGGTCTCCACCATGTCCACGCCGACGATGGCGGGCACCGTCGCGGCACTGGAGCAGTACCTCACCACGGGCATCGAGGAGACGTGGACGCGGGCCCGCGCGCTCTGCCGGTACGCGGAGGCGCGGTTCGACCGCATCCCCGGCGTCACGGTCGCCTCGCCCCGGTCGGAGGAGTCACGGACGGGGCTCTTCCTCTTCCGCGCGGGCAACCTCGACCCGGCCGTGCTCACCTCGTACCTCTACGGAGACGGCGCGATCGTCGTCCGCTCCGTGCGGGAGCGCTCGGCGGTACGCCTGTCGCTGCACGTCTACAACAACGAGGCGGACATCGACCGCACGGCGGAACTCGTGGAGCGCGCGCTCGTGGAGGGCATCCCGGCGCGCTACATCGAGGCCGCGGCGCACGGCCCTCGGGAGTAGCCGGGGACGCCTCGGACGATGCTTGTGTAAGCGATCACGAACCCGCCTCGGGCCGGTACAATGCGGCCTTCCTGCCCGTGACCGGCGCCGAGCCGGCACGCAGCCGAAAGTGACCGCGCATGTCCGACCACCCGCTTGAGCCGATCTTCCACCCGCGTGGCACCGCCCTGGTGGGCGTGCCCTCCGAACCGACCACGGGTGGCGGCGGGGGCGGCTTCCTGACCTCGATCATGGAACAGGGCTACCACGAGCGGTACGGCCTCTACCCGGTCAACCCGAAGGCGACCGAGATCGCCGGCCTCAAGTGCTACCCGACGATCCTGGACATCGACGCGCCCGTCGACCACGTGATCTCGCTGGTCCCCGCGCGCGTGGTGCCCACGCTCGTGGACCAGTGCATCCAGAAGGGGATCCGCTCGATCCACTTCTTCACGGCCGGTTTCTCCGAGACCGGCGACGCCGAGATGGCACAGATGGAACGCACGATGGTGCAGCGCCTCACCAGCGCCGGCATCCGCGTGATCGGCCCCAACTGCATGGGCCTGTACGTCCCCGGCGTGGGCCTGGCGTTCATGGGCGGCTTCCCGACGGAAGCCGGCAACGTGATGCTCATCTCCCAGTCTGGCGCGAACGCCGGCGACGTGGTCCACAACCTCGGCCGCCGCGGCGTGCGCTTCTCGAAGGTGATCTCCTTCGGCAACGGCTCCGACCTGCGCGCCCACCACTTCCTGGACTACGCGATCGCGGACGAGCAGACCGAAGTCGTGACCGCGTACATCGAGGGCGTGCAGGACGGTCGGCGCTTCTTCGAGAACGTGAAGCGGCTCGCGGCGGTGAAGCCGACGATCCTGCTGAAGGGCGGCCTCACGGGTGCCGGCGCGCGCGCCGCCCACTCGCACACCGGCTCGCTGGCCGGGTCCACCCAGGTCTTCGACGCGATGTGCCGCCAGACGGGCGCCTTCCGCGCGGAGACGATGGAGGACCTCCACGACCTGACGATCGCGATCACGACCGGCCTGCGCCGCGTGACCGGGCGCGACATGGCGCTCGTCGGTGGTGGCGGCGGCTTCGCCGTACTGTCCTCCGACTCGCTCGCCCGCGAGGGGCTGGACCTGCCGCCGGCGCCGCAGGCGATCAAGGACGCGCTGCACGAGTTCATGCCGACCGCCGGCACCAGCGCGAACAACCCGTTCGACACGAACATGCAGTCGCCCGAACTCTCCGAGCGCGCCCTCCGCATCGTCGCGCGCGGACCGTACGACGCCGTGATCGCCACGCCCTCCTTCGACCGCCCCCCGCGCGGTGGCGACGACGAGGAACTGGACACCGAGGCGAAGCGCCAGCGGGCGCTGGACGCGGCAGTGAAGGCCGCCGAGCAGTTCGGCCGCCTGCAGTCTGAGACCGGCGTCCCGTTCGTGGCGCTGATGCGCGACCGCTCCTCCAGCCCGGAGGTGGCGGACCGCTTTGCGCAGGAGGCGTACCGGCGCGGGGTGGCCGTCTACCCGACGATCCACCGCGCCGCGCGCGCGATCTCCGGCCTGCTGCAGTGGCGCGAGCGCCGCGCCGGCCTGCCCGAGATCATCTAGCCCCGTGCTGCTCGTCGGGCAGTCGCTCCTGCTCTGGCGGGGGCGGCTCGCCCGCGCGCTCGCCACCTCCGAGGCCGCACCGCTGCTCGACCGCGCCGCCCGGCAGGTGGCGGCCGGTGCAGATGCGCTCGACCTGAACGGCGGCATCGAGGGCGATGCGACGGCCCTCGTCGCCGCTGCCCACGCGCTCCGTCTCGCGCACCCCGACCTCCCGCTCTGGCTCGACGGCGCCGATCCCGAGATCCTTGCGGGCGCGCTCGACGCATGCGCTGCCGAGGGCCTCGCCGGCCCGCTCGTCGCGAACGCGTCTCTCGCCGGCGGGCCGTCGGATGCAGCGCAGGCGCGGCTGCTGGAGGCGTGCGCGTGGCACGGCGCGGGCCTCGTGCTGTCGCCGCGCGGCGTCGACACCGGCACCCGGCACGCGACGGCGGAGGCGGTCACTACAGCCGCCCTCGGCGGCCTCGAGGCGGCACGCGCCGCCGGGGTGACCGGCCCGGTGTACCTCGACGCCCTCGCCTGGCCGGCGGCCACCGACCCGGCGCGCGCGGAGCGCTCGCTGGCGGTGCTGCGGCGGCTGCGGGACGTCCCGGGTGCGGTACCGCTGGTCGCCGTTGGCAACGTCGCGCACGGCCTCGCCCGACCACTCAGCGGCGAAGTGCGCCGCCTCTACGCCGCGGCCGCGGCCGCCGCGGGGGCTGAGGCGCTGATCCTGCCGGTGGAGGAGCCTGCGACCGTCCGCGCGGTGCGTCTCGCCCGCGGCGAGGCGTTCCCCGCCGACGTGCCGGAGTCCTACCTCGCGACGTTCGGGGAGGCGGTGCGCGCCGGGGAGCAGCCGCACCCGCCGCCACGGCCCGCCGGGGAAACGCTGCGCGAGGCGTGGCGGATCTTCTTCGACGCGGACTGAGGTCGCCCTCGGGGCTACCGACGCCCGAAGGAGCGCTCCAGCGCCGCCCGGCTCAGGTGCAGCATCGTCGGGCGGCCGTGCGGGCAGGTGTGAGGCGTCTCGCACGCCTCCAGCGCGCGCAGCAGGGCGCGCTGCTGCTCCTGGTCCAGCCGGTCGCCCGCCATCACCGCGGCGCGGCAGGCGAGCGTCGCCGCGACGCGGTCGGGGCCCGTCAGCCGCTCCTCGGCGGCGAGCCGGTCGAGGAACAACGTCAGCGCCCGTGCCGGGTCGCGTGCCGGGAGACCGGGCGGCACCGCCCGCACGATCACCGCCGTGCCGTCCGCCGGCTCGATGCTCCAGCCCACCGCCGCCAGCGCCTCGGCCGCCTCGTCCACGAGCGCGACCTGCGCGGCGGCGAGCGTCACCACCGCCGCCTCCAGGAGCGGCTGGCTCGCCACCTCGCCGGTCATGCGGCGGGCCAGCGCCTGCTCGTACAGGACGCGCTCGTGCGCCGCGTGCTGGTCGACGAGGTACATGCCGTCCGGCGCCTCCGCGACGATGTAGGTGAGTTCCACCTGCCCCAGCGGCCGCAGCACCGGCACCGCCGCCGCCAGCGGCAGGCCGGCCGCAGCCGGCGCCCGCTCCGGCACGAACGAGACCCCCTGCGCCGAGGCGACCACGGAGCGTCCGCTGGGGGCGTCCGCCGGCGCCTCCGTCCGAGCGTCGGGCGCGTCCTCGGACGGCGTCCACGCGAACACCGGCCGCTCGCCCGCGGGCATCGAGGGCGGCGGGAGCGACGGCACGAGGTCGAGCGCGGGCGCCTCCGGCGTCACCGCCCCGCCGAGCGCGGCGCGCACCGCCGCCCCGACCGCCGCGTAGACGAGGCGCTCGTGGCGGAAGCGCACCTCCGCCTTCGTCGGGTGCACGTTCACGTCGATCTGGTCGGGCGGCACGGTGATCCGCACCAGCGCGACCGGGTGGCGGCCGGCCGGGATCAGCCCTTCGTACGCCTGCTCGACGGCGTGCGTGAGCGAGCGCGACACGATCGTGCGGCCGTTCGCGACGAAGTGGAGCGCGCCGCGGCTTCCCCGGTGCAGCGAGGGCGCACCCGCCAGCCCGGCGACCTCCACCGCCGCGCCGTCCGCCTCGGTGCGTGCGTGGCGGACCGGCAGCAGCGCGCCGGCGACATCCGCGCCGTGCACCGCCGCCACGGCGTCGCGCGGGTCGCCGCTGCCGGGCGTGTTCAGCGCCGTCCGCCCGTCCGTGACGAGGCGGAACGCCACCTCCGGGTAGGCGAGCGCGTAGTCGGAGACCACCTGCACCACCGCGCGCGCCTCGGCGCGGGGGGCGCGCAGGAAGCGCCGGCGCGCCGGGAGCGCGGCGAACAGGTCGCGCACGTCGATCACCGTGCCAGCGGCCGCGGCGGCGCTCCCCTGGCGCTCGATGCGCCCGTCGCGCACCCGCACCGTCGCCGCGCCCTCCTGCTCCGCCGGGCGCGTCGTCAGGTCGACCGAGGCGGCCGCGGCGATCGCCGCCAGCGCCTCGCCGCGGAAGCCGAGCGTGCGCACCGCGAACAGGTCGTGCTCGCTGCGCAGTTTGCTCGTGGCGTGCCGCTCAAACGCATCGGCCACCTGGTCCGGGGGGATCCCGCAGCCGTTGTCGCGCAGCCGGATGCGGTCGATCCCGCCGCCCTCGATGTCGACCTCGATCAGCGTCGCGCCGGCGTCGAGCGCGTTCTCCAGCAGCTCCTTCACCACGCTCGCCGGGCGCTCGATCACCTCGCCCGCGGCGATGCGGGCGGCGATCTCCGGGGGGAGCACGGCGATGCGCGGGCGGGGGGCGGCTACCACGGCTGGCCGCCGGGTGCGTTGCCGGGGGATCCGGCGCTGACTACGATTTCTGTCGGGGTCACCGCAGGAGGAGAAGGACACTGCTCCACCGCCGGCCATGGACCGCTGGGCGGGTTGCCGTCCTCGTGCTCTTCGCCACCCTGGCGGCCAGCGCCGGGCTGCCGCGCGTCACCCC
>WBZO01002594.1_pt1 | contig 23047 bp, 16 predicted proteins | sample 5204261 | NCBI WGS metagenome assembly WBZO01 (sample SAMN12412400, study PRJNA552823) | activated sludge metagenome | isolation source: activated sludge from anammox sidestream of wastewater treatment plant... | place: USA: North Carolina | collected 2017-09 | reverse complement strand
GACCCCGCTGCTGCTGCTCTTTGTCGCCATCCTGGCGATTCCGCTGGCGATTGGCGCGGTCCTCACCCCTCCGGTTGCCGTCACCGGCGACGGCCTGATAGTGTACCCGATGTTCGGGCCGGCTCGCTTCGTGCCCTGGGGAGCGATCGTCGCCCTGCGCCCGCTCGCGCTCAATCCCGCCGACCGGCCGCTGGAGCGCCTGTTACGAGGCCGGCGGAATACGCCGCCGGGGGAAGGCGCGTGGGTGCTGACGCGGGGGGCGCTGCCGGTCAGCTTCCAACTGGCAGCGTGGCTGACCGGGCTGGGCCGGTTCGCCGTTTTCGGCGTCAGCGATGTCACGCACCGCGACTATCCGGCCCTGCTGGCGGCGATCCGGGCGCATACCGGCCTGTCCGTCCAGCCCGGCATTCGCGATTCCGGTCGGACGTGGTAAGATGAGGGCGCGCTCCAGGCCGGAGCATGCAGCCGCCAGACCCAGAACGAAGGGCCATGCCAGACACTTCTCCCCCTCCTCCGCAGCACCCGTCCACTGTCTCGCTGATCATGACCGTGCTGAACGAAGGCGACTCCCTGCGCGCCGTGCTGGAATCGATCGCGGCGCAAATCCGCCCGCCGGATGAAATCATCATCGTGGACGGCGGCTCGACGGATAACACGGTGAGCATCCTTCAGGAGTATGTCCATCGGCTGCCGCTGCGCGCCTTTGGCAGCCTGGGCTGTTCCATCTCGCAGGGGCGCAACACGGCCATCCGCGAGGCAACCGGCGACATCATCGCCGTGACGGACGCCGGGACGCGCCTGCCGCCGGACTGGCTGGCCCATCTCATCGCCCCGTTTGAAGCGCATCCGGCTTTGCAGGTCGTATCCGGCTTCTTCCGCGCCGATCCAGCCACCCCGTTTGAAGTGGCGATGGGGGCGGCCGTCCTGCCGCTGGTTGACGAGATCGATCCGGCGCGCTTTCTGCCATCCAGCCGGAGCGTGGCCTTCTGCAAAAGCGCCTGGGCGGCGGTGGGCGGCTATCCGGAATGGATCGACTACTGCGAGGACCTGATCTTCGATCTCCGGCTGCAAGCCCTCTTCGCGCCTTTTGGCTGGGCGCCGGAGGCCTGTGCGGCCTTCCAGCCGCGCCGGACGCTGGGCGCTTACTGGCGGCAGTATTACCGTTATGCGCGGGGCGACGGCAAGGCCGATCTCTGGCGCAAGCGGCATGCTGTCCGCTACCTGACTTATCTGGTCGCCGTCCCCCTGATCTTTCTGGCGGGGGTGCTCCGGGGGCCGTTGTGGTGGGGGCTGGCCCTGCCGGGAGCCGCGATCTATCTGCGCCAGCCGTATCGCCGCCTTTCTACCGTATGGACCTGGTATCGCGGGGGGGAACCTTCGCGGCGCGACCGGCTGGCCGCCCTGCTGCTGATTCCGATCATCCGGGTGGTCGGCGATCTGGCCAAGATGGCCGGCTACCCCGCCGGCTGGCTCTGGCGGCTGCGCCACCGCCCGCCGGACTGGCGCATACCGCGCCCGGCGGGCGGCGCGAAGTCCGGCCCGCGCTCGCAAAACGGGAGTCGCCCGCGACCGTGATATAATTGCGGTGTGCAGCTACGGTTACGGCACACCAGTACATCAACGGCCCTGTTTTAATCTGCTCCGGGAGAACGCTGTGTCACGCGCGACAAAATCTCTGGCGATTCTGCTGAGCGAAATCGCCCGTATTGCCGTCATCATCTTCATCCTGCACGCGCTGATGCGGCGCTGGCAAGAAGCCCGGGACCACCGGGCGGTGCTGATCGCCCGCATGGGGTCGCAGGTCAAGAGCGTCGCTCTGGAGGCCGCCCAGGCCGTGCGCGAGGCCGGCTGGCTGGTTGACGGCTCCCTCCGCGAGGCCAACTTCACCCACGCCTGGCTCAGCGGCGCGGTCCTCGATCACGCCGATCTGCGCCGGGCCAGCTTTCTGGAGGCCCGGCTGCGCGGGGCTATCTTCGCCTGGGCCGATCTGCGCGGGGCCACGCTGCGAGAAGCCAACCTGGAGGGGGCCAGCCTGTTCCTGGCGAATTTAGAAGGGGCCAGCGTCTCCCGGTCCAACCTGCGCGGCGCCGTCCTGCGCGGGGCGTATATGAGCCATGCCGATCTGCGCTATGCCAACCTCTTCCAGGCGGAACTCTGCCGGGCGGATCTGCGGGATGCGCTGCTGAAGGCCACATTTTTCCGCCAGGCGAAGCTGCACCAGGCCGATCTGCGCAACGCTCATCTGGAGCGGGCCGACCTGCAAGGCGCGGACCTGCGCGGAGCGCAGCTCGGGGGAGCCAGTCTGCACGGCGCTGAGCTGCAGGGCGCGCTCCTGGGGGACGCCGTTTTCGATGCCAGCACGGTCCTGCCGGACGGCACATCCTGGACACCTGAAACGGACCTGGCGCGTTTCACCGACCCGGCCCACCCCACCTTCTACACCTACAGGCGCCCGCCTGACTGGGCCGGCATCGTGCTGGAGCAGCAGCGCGCCCTGCACTTCGAACAGTACGAACAGGAGATCAAGAACCCGCCGGCATGAAACTTACCCCTACCCTGACTGGCAGGACCCGGCCATGACGCCAGACGAAATCCCCGTGATTCTGGCCTCCGCCTCGCCCCGGCGCCGCGAGCTGATGGCGACGCTTGGCCTGCCCTACACCGTCCTCACCAGCAACATTGCAGAAGATTTCGATCCCGCCCTCAGCCCGAAGGAGGCCGTGCGCTGGCTGGCCCGGCTGAAGGCGGAGACAGTCGCCGAAACACTCGATCGGGGGGTGGTCATCGGCGCGGATACGATCGTCGTCGTGGAGGGCGTCATCCTGGGTAAGCCCGTTGACGCCGCCGACGCCGGGCGCATGCTGCGCCTGCTGCGCGGGCGAGCGCACCAGGTGATCAGCGGCGTGGCCGTCTGTGACGCCGCCGCCAGCCGCAGCGTCGCCGTCAGCGCCGCCAGCACTACCGTGCACATGATCGCCTGCACCGATGCGCAAATTGCGGCTTATGTCGCCACCGGCGAGCCGATGGATAAGGCAGGCAGTTATGCCATTCAGGGAGCGGGCGGCGCTTGGATCAGCCGGATCGAGGGCTGTTACAACAATGTCGTCGGCTTCCCGCTGTGCGAAGTAGTTGCGCTGCTGGAGGGCTTCGGCGTCTTTCCGGCGCGGGCCGCCGGCAACCCGGTATGCGCCCGCCCCGATGGGACGGCCTGCCCGCGCCTGCCCGGGGGCAGTGAGCGCCTCTAGCCCTGCCGGAACAACAGCATCGAGGAGCCGAACACCAGCACGTCCCCGTCGCGGAGCAGGTGCTCTGTCTCCGGATCGAGATATTTGCCGTTGACGCGCGTGCCGTTGGCGCTGCGCAGATCCACCAGCCGCCAGCCGTCCGCCCCGGAAAGCCGCTCAAAACGGGCGTGAGGACGGGAAACAGCCCGGTCCTGCAGGCAGATTTCCCAGGTCGCATCGGAAGTCGCCCGGCCCACCGTCACGATCTCGCTCAGAAAAGGGAATTCCGTGCCTTCCTGCGGCCCGCTGGTCACGACCACATAGGGACATCTTCCCTCCGTCACCGCCGGCATGATCAGCGTGCCGCCCTGCGACGCCGATTCCTGTTCTTCCTCCGTCACCCCGGCCACAAAACGCAGCTCCGGCACAAACAACCGGATGACATCCCCGCCAGCCAGCGGAAACGGCCCATCCAGTTTCTCATTGTTGACGAAGGTGCCGTTGGCGCTCCCCAGATCGGAGAGCATGAAGATGCCGTCCCGGTAGTGAATCACGGCATGACGGCGGGAGACATGCCGCTCCGGTACGCAGATATTGTTATCCTTCGAGCGCCCGATGGTGGCTGTAGCCCCCTCCATCAGGATAAACTCGTGACGCTCCCCGGAGGTCAGATCGTTCCATTCGATTTTAGCCAGCGCCAGTGGCTCTTCGTAAACCATCCCCCCTCCCCGACCACGCAACAGAGGATACATTTTCAGTATAGCAAATGTCCGCCTGCCAGACTCAAATTTCGCTGATCGCGCCCCGTTTCAGCCCGTCGGAGCCTGGCCGGGCGCGACCTGAATCACATCCTGCCAGGGCAAATAATGGCTGGAGAAAGTATCCTCGCTCTCCAACTGTCCATTCCGCCAGACCTGGCGGGTGATGGCTACGTCGGCGCCGTCCACCGCCCATTCCACCTGCCGGGTCTGGCCGGGCGCCAGCTCCGCGTTCTCCTCGTAGATCGGCGGGCCGTGCGGCTGGACATTCGCAATACGCGGGCCGATCTTGACCACCTCCCGCCCGATATCGGTGCTGTAAAAGCGGAAGGTCACCGTGGCGTTGGCCGGGTTCGTCGCCGTCTCGATCAGGAGATAATAAGGCGTATCGTTCAGGAAACGGAAGTCCACCAGCGGCGAGTACACGGTGGCGTCCATGCCGACGCCTTCGCCATATTCATAGTAGCCGACCCGGTAGCCATGGGGCACGCGGGAAAGGATCGGGAAGCCGGCGTAAAACGCCGCCTGGTAAGCCGTCGTGCTGACCTGGCACACGCCGCCGCCGATGCCCTTGATAGTGCGCCCGCCGAAGATAATGAAACCTTCTTCAAAGCCCGATTCGGCGCTGACATCCCCCAGCCATTCGTTGAAGGAAAATTCCTCCCCGGGGCCGATCACAACGCCGTTGAAGAGGGCGGCAGCCGTGGCGATATTCTGCTGGCGGGCTGCCGAGCTGCCGAGGTAGTAGGTGGTAGCCTCGCTCACCAGTCCGGTGATGCCCAGATCGGCAGCGGTGACATTATTGTTCACCGGCGGGACGATGAGGGTGAAGCTCAGCGGGACCTCGCGGGTTGCACCGGGCTGACTCGGCGGCGCGAAGAGCATCGCCTCAATGGCCGCCAGCGACTCGTCCACATTCAGCTCGCGCCCGTTGATGCTGGGCTGGAGAACCTCAAGCTGGCGCGTTTCGTCGTTAAAGATGAGCCGCGCCGGCTGCGGCGATGTGATAAGCTGCGGCGCAATACCGTTCAGAAAGCTCAGGAACTGCTCCGGGTTCAGGTGCACCTCAACCCCCGCCGTGCCGTCGGGATTTTCGACCCGCTGCACTTCAAGCATCTGGGCGATCTGCCCCGGCGTGGCGGTCCACGGCCCGGCTTCGCCGCCGGATGAGGCGTCGGCAAACAGCGAGAGCGGACCAGAGACTGCCGCCCGTAGCCGGGCCTCCGCTTCTGCTACTGACCATAACTGCGGAGGCGTCTCATTGATCACCAGCAGGATGTCTCCGCCCGGCTCCAGGCCGAGCACCCGCTCCCGCAGGGCGCCCAGCGTGGCCGGGATATCCAGCGACCGGCCCACCTGCCCCTCGGCGCTGATGACCTCCGTGCCTTGCAAGGACAGGCTGGCATCCTGCACAGCGCGGTTGATCTCCGGGAGAAGGCGCTGCAAAAAGGAATCGGCCCGGGTCTGGTCGTAGACAATTACGGGCGAGACGGAGCGGCCGTTGAGCCATATGTCGGCCTGGACGGCCAGATCGCGCGGCAGGCCGCCCCCCCGGCCCAGCAGCATGGCCGTCGCCACCGTCTGGTCAGCGTCGAAGGAGACGCCCAGTTCCGCCGCCGTCGCCTGCCAGGTGCGGTCCCCATCCCGCAGGGTGAAGACCGTTTGCTCATCGTAGGTGAATCGCTCCCGCAGCAGGCTGGCCGCCCGATCATAGGTCAGGCCGCTCAGATCGATGCCGTAGGATGAGATGCCCGGGTAGATACGGCCAGCATAGCGCACCTCGTGGGCCGCGACGAACAGCGCCAGCATGATCATCAGCAGCAGCAGCCCGGTCAGGGCCAGCAGCGGCAGGCGCAGCAGCCACGGCCGCAGCCCGGGACGCGCCGCGCCGCGGACAGGCTGGATCGGCTGCGTATCCTCAGACAGCGCCTCCGGGATGATCGACGACGGCGGGGGGGAAATCGGCTGGGGTGAGGCGGGGGTATGCGTGGTCATAGGCAGCGCTTCCTGGCACAGGGGTACATTCCAATACAGTGCTTTTATTGGAGAGCAATAGTAGCATTTTGCGCCGGACCCGACAACGATCGATCGGCCTCCGGGGCAATAATCTTCAGGCTGGCGCAACCGCCGGGTGAAATACGCGTATACTGAGGGCGGAACGCGAAATCATCGCGCTGGTTCCAGACACAGTTCCCCGGGGGGAAAAGACAGTGACAACACAGACAGAGCAACCAATCAAGAAGGCTTCGGAGATGAGTTGTGCGACCTGCGGCCTGCGCCAGCAGGCAGAGGCTCACCCCGGGACATGGAAAGCGCGGTTGTGGAAGTGGCACACCCGATGGTGCCCCGGCTGGAAAGCCTACCAGAAAGCAGTGGCCGCTGAGGCGGCGCCGCCCCGGACACAATAACCGGAAGCTGCATCGCGGACAGCGCGGGGCAGCGACGAACACGCCATCCCGCGCTGTCGTTTCCTCAGCGACAGCCGGGCCTTAACCCGGCTGATCCTGTCCCCGCGCCACATTCTGTTCCCGCGCCGCAACCGGGTTGGCCGCCAGCAAAGCCGGCTGACCATTCACCTGCGCGTACCAGAACGGCATCCAGCCCACCCCGAACGCTTCCGGATAAATGTTCTTCCGGAGCGGCGTGATATGGTACTCCTCGACCTGGGCTGCGGCCTGTGCCCAGCGGTCGTTAACCATCCGCAGCGCCCCTTCCATCTCCTGCGTGACCCGGGCAATCTGTTCCTGCAGGGCGGCGATCTCCTCCTCAGATTCGCGGACTTCTTCCTCCGCTTTGCGGCTGTAGCGCTGGGTGCGGCTGTAACGACTGAGGGTGTACGTCGTCCGCCCCCGGAACAGGCTCATCGCCGCCTCGCCCGCCGTGAAGAGATTCTCGCGCCGGCGGTCGCTCAGATCGGCGCGGTCGCCGTACAGCTCGCGGGTCTCCCGCCGCAGTTTCTCCTCCAGCCGGTCCAGCTTCACGGCATACCGCGCCGTCACCTGATCCACTTCGGCGTCGCGCTTCTCGCGGATCATCGGCTGGATCAGGAGCTTGAAGTCACGCGTTGTGGCATCCGGCTCGCCGAATATCTTCAACGTCGGGTTATACAGGATCGTCAGACGCGCCAGGCGGTAGAGCTGATCCAGCACTTCGCTCTGGAGCGTCTTCATCCGGCGCTCGTCGGTCAGGGCCGGCGGCAGCTCGGCGTACAGAGCTTCGCCAAAAGGCTCCGGGGCCAGCGTGTCAACATCCACCGGCGCGGCCATGAACTGCTCCCAGCGCACCAGCCCCGACCGGGGTATATCGGGGACATGGAAGGCATACTGACGCTCGGCGCTGATCCCCGTCTTACGATCCAGGTAGTGGATGATGACCTGAGCCAGCAGGAACGGCCTGTAAATCAGCGATGCCCCCCCCGTTACCTGAGCCGCGAATCCGTACTGGCGCTCCCAGTTGGCAAAAGCGGTGCGGGCCGGGATCACGGTAGGCAGGAAGAACTGGGGCACGCTGGAGGGGGTGACCGGCGGCTCGGAAGTGTAGTCGGACCCCGCGCTGGCTGCCCGCCGGAGGGGGGTCTCCGCTGGCGCTGCCGGGGGCGGCGGCGCGGCTGGCATCTCTGGCAGGGCCGTCGGCGGGGCGCTCCCGGCCTGTTGCCCCCGCGCGGCGGGGGGCGCAACCTCCGGCAGGTGCATCGGCGGCGGGGTGAAGCCAGAAGCGACCGCATTCGAGGCGGGCGTTGGGCCGGTCGGGATATCCTCTGGCGGCAGGTATCCACCCATACCGGGCTGCGGGACAGGCCGCCGGGTCAGCTTGGCCCGCTGGCTGGCCATCAGCTCATTCACCTGCGAGCGGGTCAGAGGGCCGCGCAGGTAGCTCATTGACCAGCGCGTGTGGAACATAGCCGGCCCGCCCTCATCATGGATGTTGTGCAGGAGGAAGACGCGCGAATCAAGCTGGGCGATCAGGTCTCGCACATCGCGCGGGTTGAGCGTCGGGTGAGAATCGGCCAGCGCCTCCAGCCCGGCCAGCACCCGGCGGCGATCGTGCTCCGTTTGCAGCTTGCCGATGAACCAGCTCCCCGCGTTTGACAGACCCTTGTAATCCAGATCGCCGGGATTCTGCGTGGCCACGATCACGCCCAGCCCGAAGGCCCGCGCCTGCTTGAGCAGCTTGAGCAGCGGGTCCTTCGTCGGCGGGTTACGCGGGTGCGGCGGAATCATGCCGAACACCTCATCAATGTACAGCAGGGCGCGCAGGCTGGTCGTGCCGGAGAGCGTCCGCATCCAGGTCAGGATGTTCTCCAGCAGCAGCGTCGAAATGAACTGGCGCTCCCCATCGTTGAGGTGAGCCGTGTAGAAGATGCTCACCCTGGGCCGGCCGTCGGGCGTATAAAGCAGATCCCCGACATCCAGCGGACGGCCGGTCAGCCAGGACTGAAACGACGGTGCAGCGATGATGTTGTTCAGCTCCATCGCCAGCTTGAAGCGCTCCTTCTCCGGGAAAAATGTGTCCACGTCGAACACACCCAGGCGGGCGAACGGCGGCTGCTGCACCTGGACGATCACGTCTTCCAGAGTCAGCCCCAGGCCCTGTCTCCAGGCATTCTCGAAGATGTTGGCGATCAGGACATGCTCGCGATTCTTGACCGGCTCGACCTGCTTGCCAACCAGAGCCAGCAGCGCCGTCACCACCGAGGAGATATGCTCGCGATTCTCCTCCTCATGCCCGTCCCAGCCAGTGCCTGGCGGCTGCATGGCATCCAGAATGCTGACCGGCAGGCCCGAATCAGAGCCGGGCGTGTAGATGCTGTACTGGGCGGCATACCTGGCCCACTTGACGCGGTCGGGGACAATCCCCCAGGTCTGCAGCCCGTCGCGCCACCGGGCGGCGACATCCGCCGCGTACTCGTCCACTTCTTTGCCCGCCCGCCGGGCGTCGTCAACGTTCACCCACGGGGCGAATTCTTCCGGACGCAGATCGGGGAACATCAGCAGCAGGTTGGTGATATCCCCCTTGGGATCAATCACGATAGCCGGGATGTTGTCGAGGATGGCTTCTTCCAGAATATCGATGCACAGACCGGTCTTGCCGGACCCTGTCATGCCGACTACGACAGCGTGCGTCGTCAGATCGCGCGAGTCGTAGTACAGCACATCCTGTATCAGGCGCTGAGAAACCGGATCGTAGCGGCGACCGAGGTAAAACGTAGTCGGGGCTTCAATAAAGGACATAGCGCACTCGCTTTTTCTCTCGCAGTAATGTTTACCGCCAGATAGCACGGATTTTCTAAACGGCTATGATAGTCCAGAGGCGGAGATTGTGCCAGTGACAGGGGGTAGGAACAGGGGGGCGAGAGGCGGAGGAGCGGGCGAGCAGATGAACCGGGCGTCAGACATTCGGTTGAACGTCCGCCCCGCCCCTGCTGCCCACTCCTGGCTGCCCGCGCTCGGGCCGCTAGTTACACTGTATGCGGGTAGGCGGATTCGCCTGGGCAAAGCGCTGCTCAAATTCAACCAGATACTGCTGAGCCAGCGCCGGATCGTGAATGATCAGCAGGTTCTCGTCGTTGGTGTTGGTCGCGTTGCTGGAGAAATTGAACGATCCCGTGACCACCGTCTGGCGGTCAATGACGATGACCTTATGGTGCAGGATGAACGGGTTACCATCCTGGCGGACATCCAGCCCGGCGCAAAAGAGCGGCGTCAGCTCGCTGAACGCGGTCTCGCTGCCGGTCGTCTCGAAGATGCCGGAAACCTCCACCCCGGCGGCGGCCCTCTCCAGCATCGCCTGCCCCATCGAATCCTCGGTGAATGAAAATGCCATGAAGCGGATTTCTTCCTGCGCCGCGTTGATCTCAGATACGATCTGCGGCATCACATTATCTTCCGGGGCGAAGTAAACCTCCACCAGAACATTATTGACTGTCACCTGCGGGTAAGGGGTATTCCGGGGCGACCGCGGTCCAAAACTGCGTTCCTCGAACATCTCGTTAAATTCAGCCTGGTAGTTCGCGGCGACGCGGGCGCTGCGGACGTGATTCAGGTTGTTATTGTTGCGGTAGGCGTCGTTCAGGGTCATGTTCATGCTGCCCATCCAGACCTCCGCCCCGTCGATAATCACAAACTTGTTATGCATCAGGCCGCTGCGGGCGTCATCCACAATGGGGATGCCCGCGTCGTACAGCTCGTCCAGCAGCGTGTCGCTCGGATTCTTCTTCATCTCATCGAGGAGATCTTCTTTGCGGTTAGCCGGCGCGGCCAGATACTGCTCATAGAGGGCGACATTGAGTCCGGCATCATTATCCGTCACGATCCGCACCCGGACGCCATTTCGGTGCCGGTCGATCAGCGCATCAGCGATAGCCGGCGAGTTCAGCTCATAGGCCGCCACATCCACTGTCCGGCGAGCCTGGCGGATGGCATCAGCCAGCACGGTGTCCGGCCCATTGATATAGGTGGACACGTCGCGGCTGCCGGTCGGCGCGGAAAAGATCACCGAAATAGGCGCCGTGCCCACGTCCATCGGGACCTGCTCCGCCGGGGCCGTCGTCGCTACAGCGGTAGGCACGGGCGCGTCAAGATTCAGCAGGTCAATACCGGTCAGCCGACTGAATACGAAGATCAGAATGGCGGCGACCAGAATCAGAAGTCCGCTGGTTTGCGTCTGTTTTTTATTGCCCGGGCTCTGGGAAGTGTTCTTCTTCTTCGTCACGTGGGCGTTTCCTCTCCTTCGTGGGGGAGCAGATCGTAATCCGGCGGGCCGGAGAGACGATCATAGCTCGGCGGGCCAGGCAAGCGGCCAGGCTCCGGCGGGGCCGGGAGCCTGTCATGCTCCGGCAGCGGCGCAAGCTGACCATGTTCCGGCGGTGGCGCAAGCTGGTCGGGTGTGGGCAGCGGCGCGAGTTGTTCGTACTCCGGCGGCGACGCAAGCTGATCGGGCGCGGGCGGCGCGGTCAGCGGAGGGCGTGGGTCCCAGGGCGGCGCGAACAACGCCAGCAAGCGCGTGATAATCTCCTCATTGGACAGACTTTCCTGCTCCTCCATAAACGTATCAAGGCGGGTGGAATCGACAGGCGCAGTTTCTTCGCCGTACATTTCCCCGCTCAATCTGGCCAGGCGGTCCAGTTCTTCGCGCACGCGGGCGGTATCCCCCGCCGCACGGGCGCCCACCAGGCGGTTCACCCGCTTCATCAGCCGGTGCAGATCGCGCATCGAGGCGTCCATCATCTCTACCGACGCCTGAGCCGCCGCCTGCCGGGCCAACAAAGTCACCTGGGCCAGCCCCCAGTCGATCAGGGGCCGGGCCTCGTCATCGGTCAGCTCATCGCGCAGGCCGGGGTCTCCGACAATAGACTCGACCCCCTGCCGTTCAAGATCATCAGCATCAGGTGCTCCTGCGAGCGGCATAGTGTCCTCCACACTCTGAGTCCGCATCTTGCCGTATTGTAACACGTCCCGTACCGGAAAACCTGGCGCCGCTCAGGCCGGGCGCGCGCATGGCACGCCGCGGCCTGACTCTCACCGGGAAGTCGGGAACAGACTGCCTCACCTTCGAGCTATCTCCAGTTCGTGCTCCGGCGCAACCGTCCTTTCAGGCGGGAGCAGCGCATCGTGCTCCGCGCGGCGCCGAAGCCCTCCGTGCTCCAGGATGATCCGGGCTGAACGGTCGTAGGTGAGGTAATTCCAGACCCAGTTGACCAGCACACTGATCCGGTTGCGAAAGCCCATCAGCCACAGCAAGTGCATAACCAGCCAGGTCAGCCAGGCCGGATAGCCGGAAAGCGGCACCCGGTTATACAGCCACGCCACAGCCCGCTGCCGGCCAATAGTGGCCATTATGCCCCGGTCGTGATATCGGAAGGATTCCTGCGGCCTGCTCGCCAGCCGGCGCAGAATGTTGCGGGCGGCCAGGGTGCCCTGCTGCTCGGCGACGGGGATATTCATCGGGTAACGATCGCCCTGTCCATCCTGCACATAAGCCATGTCGCCCACCGCGTAGACATCTGGCAGCCCCGCGACTTCCAGCGTGGGCCGGACCGGCACGCGCCCGGCAGGTGTCAGCGGCACGCCAAGCATCGCCGCCAGCGGCGACGCCCTGACGCCCGCCGACCAGATCACGGTCCGGGTGGGGATGATCTGCCCACCCTTGAGCAGCAGGCGCTCTCCGTCGGCCTGTTCCACTGGCTCGCCGAGAATCACCTCCACGCCCAGAGACTGGAGCTGCCGCCGGGCCGCTTCTTGCAGCCGGACCGGGTACGACGCCAGCAGCCGATCGGACGCCTCCACCAGGATTACGCGCGGACGGAGGCTGCCCGTCGCGCCGGTGAATTCGTTCTGCAGGACATGCCGGGAAAGCTCAAGCAGCGCTCCGGCGGTCTCAATCCCGGTCGGGCCGCCGCCCACGACGACGAGGGTTGTGCTGGCTTCGCGGTACGCCGGGTCGTCCGACCAGGCCGCTTGCTCGAATTGTTTGAGGATATGGTTGCGCAGAACGACGGCCTCGCTCAGCTCCTTAAGCCCGAAGGCGTGCCGGGCAGTCTGCTCCAGGCCGAAGTAATGGGTCACGCTGCCCGCCGCTGCGATCAGGGCATCATACTGCAGCCGGTGGGCGTCCCCGTTCGCTCGCACGGTTACTTCCCGCGCAGCCGTATCGATCGCCTCCACCTCCCCCATCAGGAAGCGAACGTTTTTATCCCGCCGGAAGATCGCCCGCACCGGATAGGCGATATGGCTGGGGTCCAGACCGGCCGTCGCCACCTGGTACAGCAGCGGGGTGAAAGTGTGATAGTTGTGGCGGTCGATCAGGATCACATCGACGGCGGTTCCCGCCAGCGAACGCGCCGCGAACAGCCCCCCAAATCCGGCGCCGATGATGAGGACAACGGGGCGCCGGCCCGTTGAAGTCTTTAGCGGGGTCATCGCTGCACTCTCCGTCCTAAATCGGACCTTATATGTGAATTTTATCACGTATTGGGGGACAGGGATATTAGAAATGGATAAATGTTGTCTTAATTCACTTCGGATTGGAGAGCGTCTGCTGGGTCAGGGTCAGGACGGTGTCGTGCAAGGCGTCGTTCGTCGCCAGAATCGGCGGGAGCTGGGCCCGCCACTCCCCTCCCTGCGGCAGCGATAGCCGCCCCCCGGCCTCCTGAATCATCAGGCCGCCGGCGGCGCTGTCCCAGGGCCGCAGCGTCAGATGCACGTACCCGTCCAGCCAGCCAGCCGCCACCCAGGCCAGCGCCAGCGCCGCCGAGCCAGAAGTGCGCACCGTGCGACATTCGGGCGCCAGCGCCGCGAACAGGGCCAGCCCCTGCCGGCGCACCTCGCGATTGCGGGCCAGGCCGATCTCAAGAATAGCCTCAGCCAGATCGTCCCGATCGGAGACACGCAGCGGCGCGCCGTTGAGGGTAGCCCCCTCCCCCCGGCCCGCCGCAAAGAGATGCCCCCGGTTCGGATCATAGATCGCGCCGCCAATCAGGGTCGTCCCCCTGAGCACGGCCACCGATACGCAGTAATGCGGGATGTCCCGGCTGTAGTTGGTCGTGCCGTCCAGCGGGTCCACCAGCCACCAGTACTCCTCCGGCGGCTGCCAGTTGGCCAGCCTGTGGCCGAAGTCGTTCTCCTCGCTGACCACCCGGTGCTGTGGATAGTGCTCGTGAATGGCGGCGAGGATAGCGGCCTGCGCGGCGTAATCCGCGTCGGTCACCTCATCGCGGAAGCCTTTGCTGGTGATCTCGCGGGGGCGGTCCCGGGCCTCCAGGATAGCAGCGCCACCGCGCCGGGCGGCCTCCAGCGCCAGTTCCGTAACCGGGATCGTCATGCCCCTGCGATCACCCTTTCAACCCCGTCGTGGCAATCCCTTCGGTGAACTGCTTCTGGGTGAAAAAGTACACTATCAGCACCGGGATGAGGGCAATCACGGCCCCGGCCATCATCAGGTTCAGCTCCACATTGACATCGTTCTGGAAGGCGTACAGCCCATAGGAAATCGGGCGCCACTCCACCGCCTGGGTGACCAGGATGGGCCAGTCCAGCGAGTTCCACGCCTCCAGAAATGTGAACAGGACGATAGTGACAATAGCAGCCCGCGAGATCGGGACCACCACCCGGAACAGGAAGCGGGTGTGCCCGGCGCCGTCGATCCGCGCCGCGTCATAGAGGTCTTCCGGAATCTGGCGGAAGAACTGGCGCAGCAGGAAAATGCCAAATGTACTGGCCAGGAAGGGGACGGTCAGGCCGAACCAGCCGTCGATCCAGCGCAGGCCCAACTGGGTCGCAATCTGCGTCAGGCCGATGGACTGGTAGAAACCGTTGAAGGCGTTGTTGAGCGCCACCACGGTGAGATAGTTTGGAATGAGCAGAATCGTCGCCGGGATGAACAGCGTCGCCAGAAACATGGCGAACAGCAGGTCGCGGCCCGGGAAGCGCATCCGGGCGAAGGCATAGGCGGCCAGAATCGAGAACAGAGTCTGCCCCACCACCTGCAGCAGGGTCATGATGATGCTGTTCATCATATAGCGGCGGAAATTGGCTTTGTCCCAGGCCCGGATGTAGTTGACGATGCCGCCGCGAATCACCGTATTCGTGCCGATGATGGCGTACGAGTCGCGCTTCGTGGCGTATTCGCGGGCCGTCATCGCCAGCTCGCTCCGGCTGATGGAAGCCGTGCTCTTGACAAAGGCCGGGATGACTTCTTCCAGAGTCGTGTCCATCTCCTCATCTGTGAGATGAAAGACCTCGATAAAAAGCTGGTTAGTCCTGATCTGGCCCGACTGCGTCTCGCCCAGGGACATCAGGGACACGCTGAGCATCCACAGGAAGGGGATGATACAAACCAGCGCCCCCAGGGTGATGATCGCGTAAGCCACAATACGGAACAGGTCCACCTGGAGCCGCGGCACCCCGATGTGAGGGGATACCCGCCGGGCGGTTGAGGAGCGCGCTCCTTCTGCCGGGGAGGACTTCGCCAGATCAGCCATAGAATACCCGCTCCTTGGACAGCTCGTTCTGAATCAGGGTCAGGATCAGGATGATTCCGAACAGGACAAAGGCCATCGCCGAAGCGTACCCCCACTGGTTGAACTGCCAGAACTGCAGGAAGATATGGACAGTGGCGGTGTCCGCGGAGCCGCGGGCGGCTGCCTGGCGCATGGTGTAGACGTGAGTGAAGGCGCGGAAGGTGCCGGTGATGCTCAGGATGAGCAGGAAGAACGTCGTGGGCGAAAGCAGCGGGAAGATGATGCGGCGGAAGGCCTGCCAGCGGCCCGCGCCGTCCACTTTGGCCGCCTCGAACAGCTCGCCGGGGATGGCGCCCAGGCCGGCCAGGAAAATCACGGCGTTATACCCGGCAAATACCCAGATGCTGTAGATGATGATCGAGATGAGCGCCAGGCTCGGCCCGGCCAGAAAGGAAGGCACGATCACATCCGGCCCCCAGAGCATCTGGGCAATGACCAGAAACACCCCCTTGGATTCTTGAAGCCAGCCGACCGGCTGAATGCCCAGAGCGGTCAAAACCTGATTGGCCAGGCTGTACGGCCGGGGCGAGAAGATGATGCCGAACACGGTCGCCGTGACCACTGTTGGCGCTACGTAAGGGATGAAGTACACCACCCGGTAGAACGATTTGCCGAACCGCACCTCGTAAAACAGGATGTAAGCCAGGAACAGGCCCAGGCCGAGCTGTAAGGGGACAGTCCCCAGCGCATATGACACGGTAATAAGCAGGGACTGGTAGTAACTGAGGTCACCGGAGGCCATCGCCTGCGGCAGCTCGACAATCAGCAGCCAGCCGCCAATCGCCAGCACAATCGCCAGCCCCAGAAACGTGGCCACGCTCATATCGCGCTCGGCCGCTGCCGCCTGCTTCCAGAGCCGGTAAGCGACAAACATCAGGAAAAAGCCAATCGAGATCGAAAGGACCTGCGGCCAGGCCATGAGCATGCTGGCCAGGTTCTCCCCTTTAGGCGCGCCGTACAGACGGCGAAATTCGTCGCGGGGCAGCCCGGTAGCCGCCTCTCCGGCCCCGCCTACCTCGGCGCTCCCCAGCGGCTGGACGGCGGCGGCGGCCTCAGTATCAAACTGAAAAGCCGCAATCAGGTAGAAGAACGATCCGATAGCCAGCAGGAGCAGGAGCGCCACCAGCAGGTTAGCCACGATGCGCCGCCGGTCAAATTCCTCCGTGAGCCGGCTGCGCCACCGGCTGACTGCGTACGCGCCCAGCGCCGCCAGCACCAGTACAGCGCTCATAATCATTTGCAGTATCAGAGGCGGCACGAATAAATCGGGCGCCAGGACGACCAGCATCTGAAAGGCGAGCGCTACATTAGCCTGTATTTCCACAATCGCGAAGACAAACAGCCCCAGTCCCAGCAGCCACAGGCTGCATAACTGGACGGCATGGAGCCCAAAGTGATGGAGCACCAAACCGCCCGCCCGGCGGACCATAGCCCAGTAGACGGCCCCGCCGATGAGGGCGAGAAATGCACCGGCCCAGAATAAATCGCTGTCCTGGGCAGCCATCCCCACCATCAGGGTGATTATGCCCACGCTCAGAATGAGGCCGGGGAGGAGGTAGGGGTAAAAATTCCCCTTGCCTTCAGCCATCTCCTGCCGCGCCTTCCGCAGCCCGATGTACCCGCCGTAAAAGAACAGGATACACAGCAGGAAGGCCAGTACATACGCCGCGTTACCCAGCGCCCGCACGTACTGATCCAGTCCCAGAAAGCTATGGGAATTGGCCCGCCACTGGTGCAGGCTGACGTAAAAACCGAAGATCACCGGCCAGATACGAAATACAAAAGTGACGATCGTGGCCGGGGCAACGAACAGAATCGCCAGCAGGGCCTCTCGCTGCTGGCGCCGACGTTTGCCACGCTCCAGCTCCAGAGGGTCCGTCAGGGTCGTAGGGGCACTGGTCATAGTGATTTTCCCTGCGCGAATAGTGACAAAGCGACGCTTTCATTGTAAAGCGAAACAGCCGCCCGGCCAACTGCAAAACAGACAGCCGGGGAAGGAGAACAAGCAACGGAGGATAAGGCAGATCGGATGCCCGGTTGAATATCTGATGCGCCGGCCTGCGAGCATCCCTGCTGCTCGCCCTTCAGTCCCCGGATCGCATCTTGCCAAGCGCCCGGTTCCGATGTACCCTCCCTGCTATGGCACCCCGAGAGACCCGCGCCACTATTGAGCGAGTACGCCGCATACTGCCCGACCTGCACCGGCTGGAGCTGGGTGTCGAGGAGGGTATAGCCCGCCTCAAGCCCGGCCAACTGCTCCTGGCCCGCCTCTCCGATGAGGGCTGGGACCCTTACCTGGCCGAGCGCTGGATACCGGTCGCGTTGAGCGGGCGCACGGTCACTATCGAGCGCGCCGCCGGCAATCACTACGCCCCGGGCCAGATTGTCTCCCTGCTGGGGCCGGTAGGGGCGCCCTTCCCCATGCGCCACAACCTGCGCAATTTGCTCCTGCTGGCGCTGGACACACCGCCGACGCCCCTGATTCTGCTGGCTTCGCTGGCAGTGCACAGCAAGATCGAAGTCACGATGGTGCTCAGCGGGCAGGCCGCACAGTACCCGCTGGACGCACTGCCGGAAGAAATCGAAGTCCTGACCGGCAGTCTGGAAGAGGGCTGGCCCAACCAGGTCACCACAGTCGGCTGGGCGGATCAGGTCGTCTCCGTCGCCAACCCGCAGTACCGTCACCTGTTGTATCCGGCCCTGCTGGCGAAGATTCACGAACTGCGGGCCGATGTCCCCCGGCGCTACGTGCTTGGCCTGTTCGACCTGCCGATGCCGTGCGGGACCGGGGCCTGTCAGGGATGCAGTGTCTCTTGCAAAGGGTCCCGCGACCATCTCACCTGCGTAGACGGCCCGGCCCTGGACCTGGAAGAAGTCAACTTCGGATAAACCTCTATGCCCCTCCACAATGTCCTGTGCTGCTTCGCCCACCCGGATGATGAGACGTTCATGGCCGGCGGCATCCTGGCTATGCTGTCCGCCTGCGGCGTCCGGACCCGCGTCGTCTGCGCCACGCGCGGCGAAGGGGGCGAAGCCGGCGAGCCGCCGGTTGTGTCCGATCGCGCCGATCTGGGGAGCGCCCGCGAAGCCGAGCTGCGCTGCGCCCTGGACCGGCTGGGGGTGCACAGCCTCGTCCTGCTGGACTATGTCGATCCCGATATCGGCCCGGGCGATGCACTGGGGCCGTTCGATGCCGATTTCGACACCCTGGCCGGCCAGATCGCGGCCCAGATCGCCGGGATGCCAGCGGACGCCGTTCTGGCTCACGGGCCGGATGGCGAGTACGGCCACCCCGCCCACCGCCTGATCTACCGGGCAACGCTGGAAGCTGTCCAGAGACAGGGACGCCCGGTGAGCTTCTATTCGACGGCGGCGCGCGTGCCGGGCATCGAGGATCATCTCTGGAATGCCAGTCGCACGGCCCATCTCGTCCTGGACATCTCCCCCTGGGCGGAGGCCAAAGTTGCGGCGATGGAGTGTCACACTTCCCAGCACGCGCTGTTCAAACGCCGGCACAGGCTGGCCACAGTGCGAGAAGCGCTTCGCCGCGTGGAATCGGTCTACCGCGAGTGGCCGCCGCTGAACGGCGCCCCGCCCGATGATGACTTCGCCGCCCTGCTCATCGCCGCCGGCGCCAGGCCGGCAGCCGAGTCCTCCCTCCCTGAAACGGATGGATAACGATCCCTCTCTAATTATTGCCGGACTGCCCTCCTCTGGTACACTTAACCCGGTCGTTTCACCGCGCTTATTCAGCTCAGAGGCAGCGTACTCATGACAGATAAACTCACGCCTATTCGGGAGGCGCTCCCGGCTGTACAGAATCAGATCTTCCTCAATTCGGGCTGGTACGGCCCGCTGCCCACCCCGGCCCAGGCTGCGCTAGCCGCGGCCATGCAGGACGAGTACACCGGCGGACGCCCGAACCGGCGCAACCTTGACCGCGTTCAGGAAACCCGGACGGCGCTGGAGGAAGCCTTCGCCGCTTTCTTCCGCATCCCGCTGGAAAGCCTGGCCCTGACGCATCACACCACCGACGGCATGAATATCGTGACAATGGGCTTCAACTGGGAGCCGGGCGACGAAGTCGCCACGACGACAATCGAGCATCCGGCCGGCATCTTCCCCCTGTACACGATTCAGGATCGCTACGGCGTGCGCATCAACTTCGCCGATGTCGGCCTGGGCGAAGACCCGCTCGACGCCATCGACGCCGCGCTCACCCCGCGGACGCGCCTGCTCTCGCTCAGCCATGTGTCGTACAGCACCGGCGCGCGCCTGCCGCTGGAGGAGATTATCGCGCTTGCCCACGCTAAAGGTATCCCGGTGCTGGTGGATGGAGCGCAATCAGCGGGCGTATTCGATCTCGATCTGGCCGCCCTGAATGTGGACTTCTACGCCATCCCCGGCCAGAAGTGGCTGTGCGGGCCAGAAGGCGTGGGGATGCTTTACATCCGGCCCGATCATCTGCCGACTCTGCGCCCCACTTACGCTAACTTCAACGCCATCCAGAGTCACGACTGGCGCGGGCGCTTCACGTTTAATCCGACCGCCCGGCGCTTCGAGACGGGGACGATCTACCCGCCGGCAATGGCCGGGATGCAGGCCAGCTTGCGCTGGCTCATGGAAGAGGCCGGGCAGGACTGGGCTTACGCGCGGATCGCCCGGATCGCCGCTTACGCCCGCGAAGCCATCGGGAGCCTGCCGGGGGTGCGCCTGCTGACGCCGGAGAAGCGACAGGCGTCGCTGGTTAACTTCCTGCCAGTGGGCTGGTCGCCGGCGCAAATGTCCGGGCTGATCGCCGCGCTGGATACGCGAGGCATCATCATCCGCAACATCTCGCATGTCCCTTACGCGGTGCGAGTATCCTGCGGGTTCTACAACACCGAGGCCGAAATTGACGCGCTGCGGGAAGCGCTGGCGAAGCTGCTGGCCGCCGGGCCGGGCGCGGTGACTGTCCCGGAGCGGGCTGTCCAGTCCGGGCTGTCCAATGAGCCGGTGTGGTAGCGCCCGCCGAATAGCTCTTTGACGCCGCCTGAGTATAATGATGAGCAGGACGGGGCTTTTGTGAGTGAAGGAGCCAACGCCGTGCGCCGCTTGTTGCCATATCTGATTCTGGGGCTGCTGGTCGCCGCGCCGTTCTTCACGGTAGCGCTCACCGCCGTCCAGGCCGGGCCGCTGCTGCAAGGTTCTGGCGAAGGGGACCAGCCCGTTACCCCGACAACCGATCTGGGCGCGTTCGTGCTGAACGTCCGCCTGGATCTCGAGCTGCTGGCTGACGAATATAACGGGACGGGCATCCGCCCGGAAGGCTGGAACGGCAACGCCAACCCGGCCAGCCCGTCGCTCCTGGGCGATGTCTGGCTGGACCTGGAACTGCAGGCCGATAAGATCGCCGGCGAAAAAGGCGCGCGCCCCCCGGACTGGGCGGGCGCGACCAGCCCGACTCCCGACCGTATCGCCCGCAACCTGCGCCACGATCTGGAGCTGCTGGCCGACCTGACCTTTGGCAGCGGCCACCGCCCTGAAGACTGGCTCGGCGCTCCGGCGCTTTACTCCTGCCCTATCGCCACCCAGAATCTGCTTGATTACATGAAGCGCACTTTCGAGTTCACGCCTACCTCGCCGGAGACTGTGCTCGACTACTGTCGGGCGGCTGTCGGCGAGGCTCAGGACTATCTGGTCCGGCAGGGCGTCACGCTGGTGGAAGGGGATGTCCCCCTGCTGCTCAGCAACATCCGGGGCGACCTGAACCGCCTGACGGACGAATTGTACGGCCTGGGCAAGGCTCCGCAAGGCTACCGGAACACGATGACGCTGGACTCTAACGAGATGGCCCAGGACCTGCTGTACGATATCGAGCTGGTCGCCACCGACAAGTTCGGCGAAGACAACCGCCCGCCGCAGTGGATCGGGACGGTCGGGCGCAGCCCGGACATCGGCGCCCGCAACCTGCGCCACGATCTGGAGCTGCTGGCTGACCTGACCCTGGTCGGGCGCGAGGATCATCTGATTAACGGGCGGCCGGAGGGGTGGTCAGGCACGCAGGGCTTCGGCGACGCGCTGACCGCCTGCCCGAGCGATACCCAGAGCCTGATCGTGCTGTTGGGCCAGTACTACCGCTACGAGATACCGACCATCAGCGCGCCCACAACGGAGGAATACTGCCGCGCCCTGGCCGCCAATGTCAATGCCTTCGCCGAAAGCGATCCAGAGCGTCTCAGTGAAGAAGAGATCGCCGGCGTCGTTGGTGCGTCCGGGCGGCCCGTGGCTCAATCGGACCTGGCCTTCGCCTACCTCGACGTTGGCGCGCTTCAGTATATGGGCATCATGCCGCGCGGCGTGCCATTCGAGACGTGGTATCGCAACTTCGGCGACAGCACCATGATGTACGTCGTTGGGGACAACTTCGCCGTTTACGTCTCATACCAGTGGACCACCCTGCCGGAGGAGCGTTACTACCGCCTGCCCACCCTGCAAGGGGTGATCCCGGAGACCTACTGTTTTGCCGAATGGTGTTCCGGCCCCGGCCCCACCCCCACGCCCACCGGCATGGCGCCGACGCCGACGCCTGGCGGTGCGCCGGGCGGCCCGCCACCGGGCTTTGACAATCTGGTGCTGGTGCCGTGGAATCAGGTCAACATCTTCTACGATCAGGACAGGCCAGAGACCCGGACCGTACTGGTGCGGCTGGAGCTGTGCGCCGCGGTCGGGGTGGGCTGCGAGCCGGTGCAGATGGTGTACAACGCCGCCGGCATGCCCCTGCCCATCGTGAACGTCATCGGCCCGTTCCCGGTGTTCGAGCTTCCGTACGGCTATAGCAACTCCTTCATCCTGACCAGCGCCTCCTTCTTCGCCAACGAGATCTGGGTCAGCGATCCGACGCTGCGCGGCGTCACCGGCCCCCCGTAAACGGGGGCCTCCGCGCCAGGAATCACACAGGGGAGCCGGGCTGGCTCCCCTGTTCTGTTACAGCGGATGAGCGGCTGCCTGCTGCGCCGCTGTGTTCCGCCCCACCCGGGCGGCGCTCGTTACGGCGCGGCGATGATCCCCCAGCTTTCGCCATGCGGGTTGAGCTGGATGATGCTGCCGTGGGCGCTGCGCAGGTAAATCGTCTCGCCCGTGTTCTCGCGGACAGTCTGCAGGGCGCCTTCGTATGTCGTCTCCGGCGCCAGCCCCAGCCCCAGCCGGTTGCGGACAATGTCGCTGGCCCGCCAGATCACCCCCAGAATGCGAATCGGCTGGAAGCGGTCCGGCGGGGGGACGAAATTGGCGTCCTCGTCCGGCGTGCTCCCGCCCACGTACCGGTTCGGGAAGGAAGTCCAGGCCGGGTCGCGCCCATCGGAAAACAGCGCGTATACCCGATCCTCGGCTTCAACGTAGATCATCCGCCCGCCCTCGAAAACCTGCTCGATATGCGTGCTTTCCTGCGCCGTGCCGGAGGGGCAATCCTGCGGCTCCGGGGAAAAGAACCAGGGGCTGGCGCACAGCAAAGGGACCTGCAAAAGCTGCTCCACGTAGTAACGTCCGTTATCAACGGTCAGCAGAAACTCGGCCACCCCCCGGTCGGCGCGCTCGGTATTCACGACCAGCGAGCCGCTCGGCTCCACATTCCACAGCCGGTTGCGCTGGCCCGTGTTATCCAGCCGGTAAAGCGCGGCGCGGTCCGCCCCGCGAATGGACCAGAACAGCGTCAGCCGGTCGCCGGGGTAAACGTAAGCCGGGTCCGCGGTGAAAAGCTCAATGCGCGGGGCGTTCGGGTTAGGGCGCGGCGTGGCCGTCTCTAGTTCGGGGAGCGGCGTCTGAGTCGCGCCGAGGATAGACGTAGCCGTAGCGCCGCCGGTCGCCGTAGCGGGCGGCGAGGTCGGCGTGGCAGTGGCAGTGGGCGGCGCGACAGTCGGGCTGGGCTGCGGAGCGCCGGCGGTCAGCGCGACATTCGTCAGGGCGGTCCCCGGCGTCGGCAAGACCGGCTCCACTACGCCGCTGCATCCGGCCGCCAGGGCGCACAGCCCTCCCAGACACAGGATGGTGATGATCTGAGTTGCTGGTTT
>WBZO01002593.1_pt1 | contig 23055 bp, 22 predicted proteins | sample 5204261 | NCBI WGS metagenome assembly WBZO01 (sample SAMN12412400, study PRJNA552823) | activated sludge metagenome | isolation source: activated sludge from anammox sidestream of wastewater treatment plant... | place: USA: North Carolina | collected 2017-09 | reverse complement strand
ATTTCATGAGCTAGGATCAACGCAGCGAGTCGATCTCGGACTTCGGCACGCCGAGCCGCGTGAGCGCCTCCGGCAGGCGGTCCTTCCCGACCGAGACGAGCGTGGGCATTCCCCCCGAGAGACCGAGCAGGGAGAGGAAGTCGATGCCGCTGTCGAAGGGCGCGGCGAGCGTCAGTGTGTCCTGATCCACGAGCAGGGCGACGGCCGCGCGCTCCTGTCCCAGGAGCAGGAGCTGCGTCTTGTCGTAACGCTTCGCGGGGCTCGTCCTCCCGGTCACGTCGACGAACGCGATCGACGTGCAGCCGGCGACGACCTCCCTCGGCAGATCGAGCTTGCGGTAGCCGCGGGCGAGCTCGAAGGTCGTCTTCTCGACCGCCTCGAGCTCGGCGCCCGCCGTGTCGATCGGCGTCCAGAGCGAGTCGTCGGCGAGCCCGGTCGCGAGGTGGCGGACGATGATGCCGAGGAGCCCGGTGTCCCGCGGGCGAGCGCGGATGGCACGATCGAAGCGGCGCGCGATCGCGCTCGGCGTGCCGAGCCGCGTGTCGATGGCGCGTGCGTCGTCGTCGGCGCCCGGATAGCACTCGATGCCCTCGCGCATCCACTTGGCCGCGCTGCAGAGCCCGTCGAAGTCGGTGTGGCACACGATCGTGTCGATCCTGCCGGCCCGCGCGACGAGCTCGGGGGAGACCATCTCGGGGCAGGCGCCGTGCTCCTGCTTGGTCGCGAGGACGAACCGCGGATCGCTCCGGTAGCGCTCGTGCAGGGCGTGGTCGTGGTGATCGACCCATGCGGCGAGGCGCGGCCCGAGCCCGTCGATGAAGGGCTTGGTGATCTTCTCGAAGCCGCCCCCGGACGCCTCGGACGCGAATGCGACGTCGAGCACGACGACGCGCCCGTTCACGGAGCCCGGCTTCGGGAGCTTCCGGGGCGTGGCGAAGGCGAGCTCGGCGCGGATCATTTCGGAATCCCCCGTCATCGAGTAGCACAATCGCATGAACGAACGTGGACCGCTCGACCTGGACGAAAGCGGACTCGTGCCCGTCGTGGCGCAGGACCACCTCACCGGCGAGGTGCGCATGGTCGCCTTCGCGACGCTCGAGGCCGTGCGCCACACGCTCGAGACCAAGCGCGCGACGTTCTGGAGCCGTTCGCGCGGCGAGCTCTGGGAGAAGGGACGGACCAGCGGCAACGCGATGGACGTGACCTCCGTCCTCGTGGACTGCGACGGCGACACGCTCATCTACCTCGTCGCTCCGCGCGGGCCGAGCTGTCACACCGGAGCCACCACGTGCTTCTTCCGCCGGCTCGTCCTCGAGGAGGGCGCGCTCGCGGTCCGCGACGACGAGGTGCCCGGAACGCAGCTCCTTCTCCGCCTCGAGCAGACCCTCGAGGCGCGCAAGGCATCGACCGCGGGCGCGAGCTACGTCAAGAGCCTGTACGACGGGGGCGCCGACAAGATCGGCGCGAAGGTCCGCGAGGAGGCGGACGAGCTCGCGAGGGCGGTGGCGAGCGAGAGCGACGATCGCGTGGCCTCGGAGGCCGCCGACGTCCTCTTCCACGTGATGGTCGCCCTGCGCTCGCGCAACGTCCCGATCGGCGAGGTGCTCGCCGAGCTCGAGCGTCGGAGCGGTACGAGCGGCCATGTGGAGAAGGCTGCGCGAGGCGTCGCACGAAAAAGCTGATCGGCCTTTGACACTCGTGTTTTCGGGCACCTATCCTCGTCACGCCATGGGCCAGAACGTGCTGGTGTTCGAGAGCGATGCCGCGTTCGCCGGCGAGCTGCGCAGCGAGCTGACGAAGCTCGGCTGCAACGTGCAAGTCGTCGACGACGGGAACACCGGTCTGCAGCAGGCCGCGAGCGCGCGTCCGGACCTGATCCTCCTCTCGATCGAGCTGCCGCGCATGAACGGCTTTTCGGTCTGCAACAAACTGAAGAAGGATCCGTCGCTCAAGGACGTCCCGCTCATCATCATGTCGAGCGAGTCGAGCGACGAGACGTTCGAACAGCACCGCAAGCTCCGCACGCGCGCCGAGGACTACGTCCACAAGCCGATCGCGTTCGGCGAGCTGCTCCAGCGGATCACCACGTTCGTCCCCGCGCTCGCTTCGAGCGGGCCGGCGCTCGGCGAGGACCTTTACCGCGCGAGCCAGATGCCCGCGCCGCCCGAGTCGACGGAGGCGCTCGACGAAGGCGACATCGTCATCGACGACATGGCGTCGCGTCCGCCGTCCGCGGCGCCCCCGCCCGAGGACGTCGAGTACACGAACGGCAACGGCGCGCACTCGCTCGAGGCGGCCCTCGCGCCGCCGTCCGATGCGATGTCGTCGCTCCCCGACCCGGAGCCCGAGCCTCGCCGCAGCGAGCGGCCGAGGAAGAAGAGCGAGGCGCCGCGGGCGATGCCCTCCGCGCGGCCGAGCGCGGTGCCGGAGGCGTCCGGCGGGGACGCGCTCCGCGTGGCGGCGCTCGAAGAGGCGGTCGCGACGGCGAACGCACGCATCCGCGAGCTCGAGTCGCACGTCGAGGCAGCCGCGCACGAGATGGCGGCGGCGCGCGCGGAGCTCGAGAGCGTGCGGGCCGAGAGCGGCGGCGGTGCGGATCCGGCGGAGATCGATCGGCTGCAGAAGGAGGTCGAGGACCTCAAGGCGCGGCTCGCGAGCGCGAGCAGCGGCAAGGCCGGCGTATCGAGCCGCGAGTTCCTCGATCTGCGCGAGGCGCTGAACAAGAAGGACAAGGAGATCCTCTCCCTCAAGGAGCAGCTCTCGCGCAAGGACCGTGACATCGTCGACGGGCGCGAGAAGTCCCTCGCGCTCGAACGCGAGAAGGCGGATCTCGACGACAAGGTCCTCGCCCAGGAGCGTGCGATCGCCGAGGCGCAGGAGAAGATCGAGGCGCTCAAGGCCGACAAGGATCAGGCGAAGAAGGCGAACGAGGACTTCAAGCGGCGCGCGGAACGTGCGCAGCAGGAGGCCGAGGCGCGTGCGAACGAGCTCGCGACGACGAAGGACGTCCACGCGTCCGAGCTCGCCGCGAAGGACGCCGAGATCGCGCAGCTCCGCGAGGACGGCGCGCAGGCGCTCGAGCAGGAGCGCGCGAGCGCGCAGCAGGCGCTGGCCGCGGCCGAGGAGCGCCGGGCGCAGGAGGCCGCGCAGGCGGAGGAGCGTCGGGCGCAGGAGGCCGCGCAGGCGGAGGAGCGCCGGGCGCAGGAGCTCGCGCAGGCCGAGGAGCGCCGGGCGCAGGAGGTCGCGCAGATCGAGGCGCGTCGATCGCAGGAAGCCGCGGAGCTCGAGGCGCGCCGCGCCGAGGAGATCGCGCAGATCGAGCAGCGTCGGTCGCAGGAGGTCGCCGAGGCCGAGGAGCGCCGCGCCGCGCAGATCGCGGCGAAGGACGCGGAGATCGCGCAGCTGCGTGAGGAGCACGCGAGCGCGATCGCCGCGGAGAGGTCCGCGCGGGATGCGGCGGTTGCGGATGCCGAAGCGCGCCGCGCGCAGGAGGTCGCCGCGGCCGAGCAGCGCGCGACGGACGCCGTGTCCGCGAAGGAGGCGGAGATCGCGCAGCTGCGCGAAGAGCAGGCGAGCGCGCTTGCGGCGGAGAAGTCCGCGCGCGAGGCGGCGGTCGCGGAGGCCGAGGCTCGCCGTGCGAGCGAGCTCGAGGCGGCGGCCGCCGACAAGGCGCAGGCGCTCGAGAGCGCGCGCGCCGCGGCCGAGCAGGACAAGGCCGAGTCGATCGCGGAGCGCGAGCAGGAGCTCCGCGCCGAGTCCGACAGCAAGCTCGCGGCGCTCCATCGCGCGCACCAGGAGGAGCTGAACCGCACGCGCGCGGATCACGAGCGCGCCGTCGAGGCGCTCCGCGCGGAGCACGCGCAGGCCATCGCCCAGCAGAAGGCGGCGCTCGAGGCGGAGCGTGACGAGAGGGCCGCGGAGGCGACGTCGCGCGGCGAGGCCGCGCTCGCTGCGGCCAACCAGGAGGCCGCCGAGCGGCTCGCCGCGACGGAGGCCGCGTACGCCTCGAAGCTCGCCGCCCAGGAGAAGGACGCGAGCGAACGGCTCACGGCCGCCGACGCGCACATCGCCGGGCTCACGAACGAGCTCGGGTCGGCGCGCGAGACGCTCGCAGCGCGCGAGGCGAGCCTCCGGGAGCGCGACGACAAGGTCGCGGAGCTCCTCGCGCAGAAGAACGGCGTCGAGAAGGATCTCGCGAACGCGCAGAACCGCAACGTCGTGCTCGAGGCCGAGCTGGCGGCGCTGAAGCAGTCGTTCGCCGAGGCGAGCTCGCTCCTGGCGACGCGCTCGGCGGCGCTCGAGAAGGCGACCTCGAAGATCGAGGCCGACAGGGCGTCGCTCGATCGCGCGAAGGACGCGCTCGCCGTCGCCCTCGCGCAGATCGAAGAAGCCGAGTCGCGCGGGTAAGGCTCAGAGCTTCGCGCGGCGAACGAGCTTCCGGGCCTGCGCCCGCGCGCGCGCGAGGACCGCCTCGCGATCGAGCCGCTGGTGGATGCCGCCCTCTACCACCATGGCGCCGTCGATCATCACGTGGGTGACGTCGCGCGCGGTGACCGCATAGACGAGCCGCGAGAACACGTCGCCGCCCGGCTCGACGTGCGGGCCGTCGGTGCGCACCACGACGACGTCGGCGCGCTTGCCCTTCTCGAGGGAGCCGAGCTCGCCGTCCATGCCGAGCGCGCGGGCCCCGTCGATCGTCGCGAGGCGGAACGCGCGACGCGCCGGGAGCGACGTCGTCCCGGTGCGGATCTTCGCGAGGAGCGCGGCGTGGCGCAGCTCCGTCCACGGATCGAGGTTGTTGTTGCAGGGCGCGCCGTCGCCGCCGAGCGCCATCTGCACTCCATGCGCGAGCAGGTCGTGCACGCGCGCGATGCCGGAGCCGAGCTTCAGGTTCGCGCTCGGGCAGTGGACGATGCTCGTTCCGTCCTTCGCGATCCGGACTGCCTCGGCGTCCGTGAGCTGGACGCCGTGAGCGAGGAGGGTGTTCTTCCCCTTGAAGCCCCACCGGCGGAGGATGGCGACGTCGTCGTCGCCGAGCGCCTTCTTCACCGCGATGCGCTCGTCGGGATGCTCGGCGACGTGGCTGTGCAGGCGGGCGCCGCTGTCCTTCGCCCGCTCTGCGACGCCCCGGAACAGCTCTTCGGTGCACGAGAGGATGAACCGCGGAGCGTATGCATAATGCAAGCGTCCGCTCGGATGCTTCGACCACGTGGCCTCGAGGCGCTCGGCCTCCGCGAGCGAGCCGGCGGTCTTCTCCCGCAGGCGCTTCGGGACGCCGTCGCCGGCGTCCATCATCGCCTTCCCGCCGAACACGCGGATTCCGGCGAGGGCGCACGCCTCGAACACGGCGTCGTAGGCGTGCACGGTGCCCATGTCGAGGATCGTCGTCGTGCCTGCGAGCATCATCTCGAGCAGGCCGAGCTCGGCGCTCGCCGAGAGCGACGCGTCGTCGTGCGCCGCCTCGAGCGGCCAGATCCGCTTCTCTAGCCACGAAAGGAGGGGCAGATCGTCCGCCATTCCGCGGAAGAGGACCTGGCAGAGGTGGACGTGCGCCTGCACCAGCCCGGGGACCACGGCACACCCCGTGGCGTCGACCACCCGCACGGGACCGAGGCCGCGAGGCAGCCTGCCGACGGCCACGATGCGGCCCTCGTCGACGAGGAGGTCGCCGCGGACGACGCTGTCGGACTCGTCGCAGGTGACGATCGTTCCGCCGCGGAAGCAAACGGGCAGGCTCTTCACGAGCCGGCTAGCTTACGAGGTTTCGCGCTCCCCATGCTAATGTCCGGCGGGCCCGAGAGATGGCGACGCGCATCCTGGTCGTGGACGACAGCCCCACCATTCGCCGAGTCGTCTCGACGATCCTCGAGCGTCACGGCTACGAGCCGTCGCTCGCCTCGGACGGGCAGGACGCCTTCGACGTCCTCGTGAGCGGCGAGGTGAAGGCGGATCTCGTCCTCCTCGACTTCGTCATGCCGCGGATGAACGGCTATCAGCTCTGCCGCGCGCTCCGCGACCACTCGTCCGATCTCGCTCAGATACCGGTGGTGCTGATGAGCGCCAAGGGCGATCGGATCCGCGACCAGTTCGTCCAGCAGACCGGTGCCATCGACGCGATCACCAAGCCGTTCGACGCACAGGCCCTCGTTGCCGTGGTGGAGAACGCGCTCCGCAAGGTGAACACCGGTCGTGCGAGCTCGGCGCGCCTGCCCGATTTCGAGGACGTGACGGGCGTCGGTCCGTCGCCCGCGTCGGTGCCGCCCGAGCCCGCGCAGCTCGAGCGCGAGACGCGCAAGACGAATGTCGCGCAGATCGTGGCGCAGAAGCTCGCGCAGATCGCCGCCCGGACGATCGACGAGCGGCCGGACGCGCGCGGCGCCGAGCTCTCCGCGGCCCTCGGCGCGAGCCTGTCGAACGAGGCGATCCTCGAGATGGTCGAGGCGGTCCGCGACGTCGTGAAGGACGCGCCTGACCGGACCGTGCTGTCCGGGGACCTGGCGGTGATCCCGATCGGCGCGGTCCTCCAGCTGCTCCAGACGGAGAACCAGACGGGCGTCTTGGTGTGCAAGAACGGCGGTGTCGAGATCGTCGCCACGTTCCGCGCAGGGCTCATCGATCTCGTGCAGTCGAGCGGGGCGAGCGACGAGTTCCGCCTCGGCCGGTACTTCGTCGAGGAGGGGATCCTCACGCCCGAGCAGATCGACGAGGTCCTCCGGAAGCGCAGGGCGGAGCAGTCGACCCCCGCGCTCGAGACGAGCGACGTCCTCCCGCTGTCCCGGGTGACGACGAGGGAGACGTTCACGCCCGACACGATCCGCGAGGACGCGCATGGCCCGCTCACCCTGCCCGGCAGCCCCGCGCTGCTCGAGAAGCTCGCCGCGGCCAGCGCGCCTCCGAGGCCGCTCGGGACGATGCTCCTCGCGGCGGGCAAGATCGTCGAGTCGCAGCTCCGGGTCGCGCTCGCGAAGCAGTCGAACGAGCTGCTCTACGACGTGCTCCGCTGGACGCGCGGCCGCTTCGAGCTGCGGCGCGATCCGCCCGGCGAGCTCGCCGAGAGCGCGCGGCTGTCGCTCCCGGTCGCTTCCGTGGTGATGGAGGGCTTCCGTCGCGTCGACGAGTGGCGCGTCCTCGAACGCACGCTGGGGAGCTTCGATGCCGTGCTCGTCCGCGACGACGCGGCGTTCGGCTCGCTCGACATCGCTTCGCTGCCCGCGCGAGAGAAGATCGTGCTCGACCTCGTGGACGGGGAGCGCACCGTCCGACAGGTCGTCGCCGCGAGCCACATGTCGAGCTTCGATGCGTGCCGGACGCTCGTGCAGTTCCTCGAGGCGCGCGTCCTCCGGAGGCGCTGAGGTGCTGGGGGGCGTCGTCTTCCGCGTCGGTACGGACCTGTTCTTCCTGCCCGCGACCGTCGCGATGCGGGTGGCGCCCGTACCGCAGCTCGGACCCGTCCCGGGCGCGCCGCCGGAGCTCGTCGGGCTCGCGCTCGTCGAGGGCGAGATGATCCCCGTCGTCGGCGTGGGCCCATCGCGGACCGCGATGCTCGTCGTCAGCTACCTCGGCGAGCGCGTCGGGCTCGTCGGCGTCGACGTGGTCGCGACGGGGCGCTTCGACGCGGTGCACGATCATGCGATCCACGCGGGAGAGCACGCGCGGCTGTTCGACATCAGCGCGGTGATCGCGCGCGTGCGCGAGACCCGCTGGGCGGTGTAGCCTCGAGAGGGAGGCGCGAGCGAGGCCTCGAAGGGAGAGTGGGGCGACACGATGACCGGTGAGGACGACAAGTCGAAGCGCCGTCTCTTCCGCCTGCTCCGTCGTGGCGGGCGCGGCGCGCCCGTGAGCGAGCGCACGCTCGCGGAGGAGGGCGCGCTCTGGGCCGCGCACGAGCGCGCGTCCCAGTCGGTCCGCGATGCGGGCGATGCCGCGCAACGCATCGCCTCGCACGTGGCCAAGCAACGCGGCACCGTCGACGGCCTCGGCGATCGCGCACGCGCGACCGCTGCGAGGGCGCAGGACCTCGCGGCGAGCTTCGGCCGGCTCACGGACGCCCTCGCGCGGCTCGAGCTCGTGGCTCTCAACGCGGGCCTCGAAGGTGCCCGGCTCGGAGAGGGGGCAGGGCATGCGCTGGGGATGGTCTCCGATGAGGTGAAGGCGCACGCCACGCGCGGCGCCGAGGCGTCGCGCGAGCTCGCGACCGCGCTCGGCGAGGTCGGCGCGGAGCTTCTCCAGGTCCACGGCAACCTCGACCGCGCGCGCGAGGCGGCGAGCGAGGTGGCGCAGGAGGCTGCACGCGTCGGAGGCGCGGCGGCCGACGCCGAGCGTGCGCTCGCAGACATCAAGGAGCGACTGCGGAAGTCGACGGGCACGGATCCCGAGACCTCGCGCGCGATCGCCGAGGCGAGCGAGCATGCCCGGGCTCTCGTGAGCACGCTCGGCGCGCTCACCGGCCGGGCGCCCAAGGCCATCGTGCTCGCCGCGATGCGACCGGTCCTCGAGCCGCTGTCGAAGCTGCTCGAGGACGAAGAGGGCTGAGTGTCCGCTCGCGATCCCGAGCTGACGAAGCTCCTCGTCCAGGAGCTCGAGCGTCACCTCGCCGCGATCGAGGCCGTGCCCACTCCGCCGGACGACGAGGCGCTCGAGGTCGCGCGCCGCTCGGTGCACGCCCTGAAGGGATCGGCGGGGCTCGCGGGAGAGCCGGAGCTCGCGAGCGTGATGCAGCGGATCGAGCGCCGGCTGCGCGAAGGCGAGCGTACTGCGATGAGCGAGATCGCGGACACGATCCGCGTCGCGGTGAGGCGGCTCTCCGCGGGAGAGAGCGCGACGATCGGCGCGTGGCCGGAGCCGCCGGCCGACCTGCTCCCGCGCCCGCAGGATCCGATCGTGCGCGCGCAGTACCTCGCGGAGGTCACCGATCGCCTCTCGCAGATCGACGACGCGCTCGGCTCGAGCAGCGATCCGCTCGACGCCGCCGCCGACGTCTATCGTCACGTCCACACGATCAAGGGGGCGGCGAGCGCAGCAGGCGACGAGCCGATGGCGTGGTTCTGCCACGGCCTCGAGGAGCGGATCCGCGGAGGCACCAAGACGCGCGACTCGGCCGATGGCGTGCTGAAGGAGGTCGCGAAGTACCGCGCGGTCCTCGGCGGCCTGCTCGACGACCCGGAGGCCGCGCTCGCCACGCTCCGCGGCCGGCCGCGACCGAGCATTCGCCCGTCCCAGCGCCCCTCCGGATTCGCCGAGGACGAGGCGCGGACGCAGACGGACGGGACGATCCGCGTCTCGGCGCCGGCGGTCGATCGCCTCCTCGATCACATCGGCGGGATCGCGGTCGCGCGCGAGCGCGTCGCGGCGCGCGTCGTCGGATCGGCCGCTCATTCGCGCTTGCTCCGCCGCGTGCGGGCGGACCTCGCCGAGTCGCTCCGCCTGATCGGACCGCCTCGCCCGTGGGGCGCGCCGGCCGCGGCGCTCCGCAAGATCGAGCGCGCCGCCCAGACGCTCGCGCAGATGGGCGAAGAGCTCGACGAGGTGAGCACGCAGCTCGCCGAGAGCGACGATGCGCTGAAGAGCGACACGAGCTCGGCGAAGAAGCTGCTCGCGCAGATGCGCCAGACCCCGGTGCGCGGGATGTTCGCGCGCCTGGCGACGGCCGCGCTCGCCGAGGCGCGTCGCACCGGACGCGTGGTCGCCATCCGGACCGTCGGCGCAGAGGAGCCGGTCGACCGTCGTCTCGTCGAGCAGCTGCTCGAGCCCTGCATGCAGCTCACGCGAAACGCGATCGCGCACGGCATCGAGCCGCCAGACGAGCGCGAGGCGCTCGGCAAGCCGCGCGAGGCGACGATCACCTTCGCCGCGAGGCGGCACGCGACGCGCCTGTCGATCACCATCGGTGATGACGGTGCTGGCGTCGACGTCGCCGCCGTGCGCGCGCGAGCGGTCGATGCCGGCGTGGTCACGGACGTCCTCGCCGAAGCGGCCGACGATCAGACGCTGCTCGAGCTCCTGTTCCTCCCCGGCTTCTCGACGCGCGCGCAGAGCCCCGATCTCCTCGCCGGCCGCGGCATCGGGCTCGACATCACGCTCGCCGCCGTCCAGAAGCTCGGCGGCACGATCCGCCTCTCGACGCGCCTGCGCCACGGGTTCGAGGCGAGGGTCGACGTCCCGATCGAGAGCGGCCTCGCGACGGTGCTCTGGACCACCGCCGGCGGCCTCGAGCACGCGATCCCCGCGGCAAACGCGAAGCGCGTGCGCGTGAACGACGGCCCCGAGGCCGAGCGCGTCCCGCATCTCGCTGCCTGCCTCGAGCCGCGGAGCGCCGAGCGCGCGCCCTTCGTCGTGGATCTCGACGTCGGTGAGGGCGAGCCGCTCGCCGTCGGCGTCGACGCCGTCGGCGCGACCGAGGAGGTGCTCGTCCGCGCGCTCTCGCCCCTCGTCGCGGGCATGGGCCCGTTCGCCGGCGCGATCGTGCGCGGCGACGGCTCGGTGCACCTCGCGCTCGACGTCCACGCCCTCGCGCCGCGCGCACGTGCGCTCGGACGCGTCCCCGAGGGACGCGTCTCCGAGACGCCGTCACGACCTCCACCGCCGAGGCCGCGATGAGCACGCCGGCCGGCGTCGTCGTCGACACGATGACCGAAGCCGATCTCGAGGCGGCCCTCGCGATCGACCTCGCGGCGTTCAAGGAGCCGCGCGACGTCCGCGAGAAGCAGCTCCGCGAGGAGCTCGTGCGTCCGTGGGCGCGCCTGCGCGTGGCGCGCGGCGACGGCGGCGTCGTGCTCGGCTACCTCCTCTTCTGGCACGTCGCCGACGAGGCGCACGTGATCAACGTCGCGGTCGCGCCCGAGGCGCGCCGCAGGGGCATCGGACGCGCGCTCGTCGACCACCTCGTCCGATACGCGCGCGAGCACGGCATCGCGAAGATCCTCCTCGAGGTCCGCGCGAGCAACGCCGCCGCCATCGGTCTGTACGAACGGGCCGGCTTCACCCGCTTCAACGTCCGCCCGCGGTACTACTCGGACGGCGAAGATGCGATCGAGATGATGCTCACGCTCTGACGCGTAACCTCCCAAGGGCAGTGGGCCGCCGGGGGCATGCGCCCGCCGGGATGAACGCGGCCCCCCGGGCGCGGCGCCAAGCCCAGCCGCGGCGGCGCGTTCCAGCAAACATGCGCGCCGTCCGCTACGCTGAGGGCTGCATGCGCCGAACGGTCTCCGCCTTCGCCCTCGCCCTGTTCCTCGCGTCGGGAACCATCGACGCCCAGCCTGCCGCGAAGCCCGCCGCCTCCTCGACGGGGCCGCTCGCCTCGGGTCTCGCCGCGCTCGATGCGAGCGACTACGCCAAGGCCGAGAGCGAGCTCGCCCAGGTCAAGGGGGCGCAGGAGGCCGACGCGAAGCTCGCCCTCGCGCGGGCGGCGCTCGAGCAAGGCAAGCTCGCGGACGCCGAGAGGTACGTGAACGCGGCGAGCGCCTCGGCGGCGCACAAGGTGAAGGCCGCGGTGGTGAAGGCCGAGATCCTCCTCGCGCAGGGCAAGCGGGCGGACGCGATCGCGCTGCTCACGCCCTACCGGACGACCGGCAAGGGCGCCGAGTACCGCGCCGCGCGCCTCTTGCTCGGGCAGGCGCTCATCGACAGCGGCAGACGGGACGACGCCGACGAGCCGCTGAAGAAGGTGATCGAGGACTACAACGACGGCACCGTGGACACGGACGCCGAGGGCCTCGCGCAGGTGGGGCGCGCGGCATACCTGCTCCGCAGCCCGAAGGACGCGAACACGGCCTTCAAGGACAGCGAGAAGATCGACAAGAAGCGCGTCCAGACGAAGCTCTGGTGGGCCGAGCTGTTCCTCGACAAGTACGACCCGGGGCACGCGGAGGAGGTCGTGCGCGAGGGGCTCGCGATCGCTCCGAAGCGCGCCGATCTCCTCGTGCTGATGGCGCGCGTGAAGCTCGATCAGACCCTCGACTTCGAGGACGCCGAGAAGCTCGTCAAGGAGGCGCTCGCGATCGATCCGAAGCACACCGGCGCCTTCGCCGTGCGCGCGGGGCTCGCCCTGCGCGACATGGACATCGCGAATGCCGACAAGGCGATCGCCGAGGGGCTCGCGGCGAACCCGAACGACCTCGAGCTGCTCTCGCTGAAGGCGACGGCGCGGTTCCTCGACGACGATCTCCGCGGCTTCGAGAGCGCGAAGAAGGACGTGTTCGCGAGGAACGCGCAGTATGCGCGGTTTTACGGCATCGCCTCCGAGTTCGCCGAGTGGGAGCATCGCTACGACGACATCGTCGCGATGATGAAGGAGGCGACGAAGATCGACCCCGACGACGGCAAGGCCTGGGCCGACCTCGGTCTGACCCAGATGCGGTCGGGCGAGGAGGACAAGGGCCTCGAGGCGATCCGGAAGGCGTGGTCGAAGGACAAGTTCAACGTGCGCGTCTTCAACACGCTGAACATGTACGAGGACGACATCCCGAAGCAGTACGAGCTCCTGCCCGACGGCGTCTTCAACGTGCGCTACGCGAAGGACGAGCGCGCGGTGATGGAGCGCTACGTGCCGCGGATGCTCGGCGAGGCGTGGGCGTCGATGAAGGCGCGCTACGGCTTCGTGCCGAAGGTGCCGGTGCAGGTCGAGCTGTACAACTCGCGCCAGTCGTTCAGCGTGCGCACGAGCGGCCTGCCGAACATCGGCATCCAGGGCGTGTGCTTCGGAGGCGTGGTCGCGGCGATCAGCCCGAAGGCGGAGCCGGCGAACTGGGGCAACGTCCTCTGGCACGAGCTCGGCCACGTCTTCGCCATCCAGCTGTCGAAGAACCACGTCCCGCGCTGGTTCACCGAGGGCCTGAGCGAGTACGAGACGATCGCGCGCCGGCCGGAGTGGGCGCGCGAGCTCGATCCCGAGCTCTATCAGGCGATCGTGAAGAACAAGCTCCCCGGCGCGGTCGACATGAACCGCGCGTTCACCCACGCGAACGACGCGCAGGAGGTCACGGTCGCCTACTACGCCGCGAGCCAGATGATGGTGTGGACGGTGGAGCGCTTCGGCATGCAGCGCGTCGTCTCCGCGCTGAAGCTGTGGGGCGAGGGCAAGAAGACGCCCGACGTGATCAAGGGCGCCTTCGGCGTCACGCCCCAGGAGTACGACCAGGGCTTCCGCCAGTGGGCGCTCGGCCGCCTCTCTCGGTACAAGAACCAGTACATCTTCAACCTGCGGGGCAACGAGCCCGAGCTCGCGAAGAAGGCGGTGGACGAGAAGCCGAACGATCCGACGGTGCACGTGGAGCACGCGCTCTCGCTGCTCCGCGGGCGCAAGGCCGCCGAGGCGAAGAAGGAGCTCGAGGCCGCGCTCGCGCTCGATCCGAAGAACCCCGACGCTCACTTCGTCTCGGCGCGGCTCGCGATCGGCGAGAAGGACATGGCGCGTGCGGTGAAGCACCTCGACACGATGCGGGCGAACGGTCATGACGGCTTCGCGGTGCGCATGCTCCTCGCGGATCTCGCCGAGGCGAAGGAGGACAAGGCGGCCCAGCGTCTCCATCTCGAGGCCGCCTACCGGCTCGACCCGAGCCAGTCCGAGCCGCTCAAGGGGCTCTTCGATCTCGCGACGGCCGACAAGCGCGAAGGCGACGCGCTCGAGGTGCTGAAGAAGCTCGCGCCGCTCGAGCAGCACGATCGCAAGGTGTGGCGCATGCTGCTCGAGAAGCTCGTCGCACGGCAGCAATGGGACGAGGCGCGCCGCGTGGGCGAGGGGGCCATCTTCGTCGACGTGATGGGCGGTCAAACGCACACGCTCTACGCGCGCGCGCTGGCCGCGCAGAACGCGCACGACAAGGCGGCATACGAGCTCGAGACCGCGCTCGCGTGCCCGATGAAGGATCCGGAGAAGGCGACCGCGCACGCGCTCCTCGCGCGCTCGCTCGCGGCGCTGAAGCGCAACGCGGAGGCTGCGAAGCACCGTGACGAGGCGCTCAAGCTCGATCCGGAGAACGCCGAGGCCAAGGCCGTCAAGCTGCCGTGAAGCACGTGACCACGCCGTTCCTCCTCCTCGCGTGCGCCGCGTGCGCGAGGAGCAGCGCGCCTCCGCCCGAGTCGAACAACCCGATCCGCGGAGTGAGCGTCGCGCCGCAATCGACGGGCTCGCCCAACGAGCCGGTCCTCCTCGTCGGCCCGAAGACGCCGCCGGAGCCGGCCGGCGACGTCGAGCGGGTGAAGGTGGCCGAGGAGCGACCGGGGGCCGACTGGCGCCCTCCGCGCGACCGCTGTCCGGAGGGCGTGACGGAGATGATGGCCTTGCACGTCCCGCTCGGCGACGCGATGGAGCTCGCGCCGGGCGCCTCCCCCGTCCTCGCGCTCGGCGCCAAGCCGGACTCCGTCGACGTGCTCTTCGACCACGAGAAGAACGTCGTGCGAGTGGTCGCGAGGAAGTACGGGCTCGCGTACGTGCTCGTCGAGCGTGACAAGCGGTGCACGCTCTACGGCGTCAGCAGCGGCTACTGACCGGAGGTCACTTGCCGAAGGAGCGCACGATGGCGACGAGGCCGTCGACCTCGGGCTTGCCCTCGAGGTCCGGGTTCGGAGGCATCGCTGCGCTCTTCCCGACGGCAGCGCCGCCGGCGACGATCACCTTCTTCAGCTGCTCGTCGGTGACGCTCGCCTGCCACTCCTTGTTCGTGTAGTCGCGCGGCTTCGGGTTGAGGGCGGCCGCCGCGGCTCCGTCGCCCTTGCCCGAGGCGCCATGGCACGGCGTGCAGCGCTGCGCGAAGATCTCCTTCGCTCCGCCGGACGGCGCGGCCGCGGCCTTCTCGGCAGGCTGCTCCGCCTGCGGCTTCGCTCCCTGGCTGGTGTCCGACTTGCTGCACGCAACGGCGGCGGCGCCGAGCGCGATGGCGATGACGAGAAGCTGCTTCTTCATTTTTCTTCGATCCCTCGTTTCAAGGTGTTGGTGAGGCGAACGCGGATGGGTTCGCGAGGTAGCGATCGCGGCAGACCGCCGAGCAGAAGTGCACCGTGCGACCGCCGACCTGCGCCGCGATCGCGTCCGGGGTCACGCGGACCTGCATGTGACAGACGGGGTCCTCCTCGACCGTCGCGGCCTCGCCGCCGTCCGGCGCGGAGGTCACCGACCTCCGTGCGAGCACCCAGTCCACCAGCGCGCGGAGGCGCGCCTCGTCGAGGGTCCCTTCGTAGCTCGGCATCTGCAGCGGGTAGCCCTTCACGCGCTTGGCGCCGGGCTGCAGGATGGACTCGCGCACCCACGCCTCGTCGGCGACGACGGCGAGCCCGTTCTCGAGCTCGCGCCGCCGTCCCGGCAGATCGACGAGCGGAGGCGCAAGGTCGGGGCGCTCGTGGCACCTGTCGCACGAGAGTGCGTGATAGAGGTCCGCTCCTGCCGTCGGCAAGGGGCTCGAGGCCTGCGCGGTGCCCGTGCCGGTGAGATTGCGGACGCCCTCCTCGAGCGCGGCCAGCTGCCCGGGATGCTCGGTGTCGAATGCGCCGCGTACGCGGCCTGCGCCGTCCACGAGCAGGAAGAGGCTCGTGTGGAGGATGGGATCCTGCGGATCGTCCCTCTTCTCGGCGGTGACCTTGAACCCCGCGGCGAGCTTCGGGAGCGACTGCTCGTCGGTCGCTACCAGGGTCCAGCGCTTCTCGTCGGGCGCCCAGTGCCGCGCGTAGGCGCGGAGGACGTCCGGCGTGTCGTGCGCCGGATCGACGGAGAAGGAGACGAAACGCACCTTCACGGCCGCGAGCCGCCGCTGCAGCTCCACCATCCTCGCCGTGAGCAACGGGCACACGGTGCGGCACTGCGTGAACACGAAGCTCGCGATCCAGACGTCCCCGGCGAACGTGGCGCGCGTCACCGGTCGCCCGTCTTGATCGACGTAACGGAAGTCCGGCGCGTCCCAGAGCGGCTCGAGCGGCGCGCTCGACCCGAGCTCTGCCAGCGACTCCGCCGGTGCCCCCGCCGACTTCCTCGTCACGCCGGCGGCGACGAGCAGCGCGCTCAGCACGAAGGCCACCGACAGCGTGACGACGAGGCGCTGCATTCGCGGAGCAACAAAGCCATATGTTGCGCGGTCGGGCAATGACACAAAACGCCTATTTTGCAGCCGTTTCGTGCACGAGCTGCGCGCCTGCGCAAACCTTGCAGGTTTGGAGATTGGCAATCGACCCCGATCTGCAATTGCTGCGCGGATGCCAGAAAGTTCTTCGCTTGCTCTCCATGAACGCCGCATGTGACATCGCACGCAGACAACGAATCGCGTCGCCTCGTGTGAATGCGATCTCGGAGGAGCGATGGGCGAAGGAAGCATTCGATACGCCTTGCTGCTCGCAGGCGTGATCGCGGCCGCGGCCTCGGGCGCGTGCTCGCGCGCGGAGGGCGCCACGGCGCGCCTCCCCGGCAAGGAGCTGTTCTCCGCATGCGTGAGCTGTCACGGCGCAGAAGGGCGCGGCAACCGCACGATCGGCGCGCCTCCGATCGCGGGGCTGCCTGCCTGGTACGTCGAGGCGCAGCTGACCAAATTCCGCAGCGGCATGCGCGGCACGCACCCCGACGACTACGAGGGCATGCGCATGCGGCCGATGGCGCGTCAGATGATGAACGAGGCCGAGGTGAAGGCGGTTTCCGGCCACGTCGCCTCGCTCCGACCTGCGCACGTCTCGCCGACGCTCGCGGGCGGAAATGCGGCCGCGGGCGCGGCGTCGTTCGCTCCGTGCGTGGCGTGCCACGGCCCGAAGGGGCAGGGGAACGAGCAGCTCAAGGCGCCGCCGATCGCGGGACAGGCCGACTGGTACCTGCTCGCGCAGCTCAGGAAGTTCAAGGCGGGCATCCGTGGAGCGAACCCGAAGGACGCGCAGGGAGCGCTGATGCGCCCGATGGCGCTGTCGCTTCCGACCGAGCAAGCAATGCTCGACGTCGTCACCCACGTCGCGAGCCTCCCGCGCCAGGAGACGCCATGAGCAGCACCGAACGGACCGCGGACGCGTCGGAGAGGCTCACGCGCCTCGTCTTCATCTACACCCTGCTCGGCGCGGCGGCCTTCATCGGCGCCGTGCTCGTCTACGTGCTCTGAGAGGACCCCGTGCTAGAGCGCTACGTATCATCCGCATCCAGCTACGCCGGCAAGATCGACGGGCTCATCCTCCTCATCCTCGTCATCGTTGGGTTCTGGTTCATCCTCGCCGAGGTCGTCCTCTTCGGGCTGATCTTCAAGTTCTCCGCCAAGAAGAACAAGAAGGCGCTCTACATCGCCGGCGAGAAGCCGGAGGAGAAGCGCTGGGTGTCGTGGCCCCACTACGCGACGCTCGTCTTCGACGTGCTCATCATCGTCGCCGCGCTCCGCGTCTGGCACGAGGTGAAGCTGACGATGCCGACGCCGGACGAGACGGTCCGCATCGAGGCGCAGCAGTGGGCCTGGACGTTCACCCACGCCGGAGCGGACGGCAAGCTCGGTACGCCGGACGACATCCGCACGGTCGACGAGCTCCACGTCGTCGTCGACAAGACCTACCACTTCGAGCTCACGAGCCGCGACGTGCTCCACAGCTTCTCGGTGCCGGCGTTCCGCCTGAAGCAGGACGCCGTGCCCGGGCGGATCATCCGCGGCTGGTTCAAGCCGACGCAGGTCGGCCAGTTCGACGTCCAGTGCGCGGAGATCTGCGGCATCGGCCACGGCATCATGCCGGCGCGGCTCGTCATCGAGTCGGCCGAGCAGCACGCCGCCTGGCTGAAGGCGAGCTCGCCCGCGCACGCCGAAAACGATCGCGCGCCCACGACGGAGAGCGCGCTGGCCTCCGGAGATTCACGATGAGCCCGCCCGACGCCGATACGCATCACGCAGAGCACGCCGCCGATCACCACGAAGAGGGCTTCTTCAAGAAGTACCTCTGGTCGACGGACCACAAGATCATCGGCATGCAATATCTCTTCACCGGGATGTTCATGGCGCTGGTCGGCGGCTTCGCCGTCTACGCCTTCCGCATGCAGAACGCCTTCCCCGGGATGTCCGTGCCCGGGTACGGGCGCGTCTCGGCGACCGCCTACAACGCGCTCGTGACCACGCACGGCTCGGTGATGGTGTTCTGGGTCGCGATGCCGGTCTTGATCGCCGCGCTCGGCAACTACCTCATCCCGCTGATGATCGGCTGCGACGACATGGTGTTCCCGCGGCTGAACCGGCTCAGCTACCAGATCTTCCTCGTCAGCATCCTCGTCCTCTTCTCGTCGTTCTTCGTCGACGGTGGCGCGTTCGGCGGGGCGTGGACGAGCTACCCGCCGCTGTCGTCGAAGGCGGAGTACAGCCTCACGCCGACCGGCGCGCCGATCTGGCTCGTCGCGGTCGCGCTCGAGTTCGTCGCGTTCCTCCTCGGCGGGATCAACTTCGTCACGACGGTGATGAACAGCCGCGCGCCCGGCATGAAGCTGTTCGACGTGCCGATCGTGGTCTGGATGATCATCATCGCGACGATCGTCTTCATGGGCTCGGTCGGTCCGCTGGTGGCCGGCGCAGTGATGCTCTTCTTCGATCAGGTCTTCGGCACCGGCTTCTACGACCCGGCGCGCGGCGGCGATCCGATCCTCTGGCAGCACCTGTTCTGGTTCTTCGGGCACCCCGAGGTCTACGTCGTGCTCTTCCCCGCGATGGGCATCGTGATCGAGATCATCTCGGTGTTCGCCCGGAAGAAGGTGTTCGGCTACAAGGCGATGGTCTACGGCGCCATCGGCACGGGCGTGCTCTCGTTCTTCGTCTGGGCGCACCACCAGTTCGTCGCCGGCATCGATCCGCGCATGGCGAACATCTTCTCGCTCGCCACGCTGCTCATCTCGATCCCGGTCGCCGAGATGGTCTTCGTCACCATCGCGACGCTGTACGGCGGCTCGATCACGCTCGAGACGCCGATGCTCTGGGCGCTCGCGTTCGTCGCCGAGTTCCTCATGGGCGGCGTGACGGGCATCTTCCTCGGCTCGTCGGGCTCCGACATCTACCTGCACGACACGTACTTCGTCGTGGCCCACTTCCACTACACGTTCTTCCCCATCGCGATCGTCGCGACCTTCGCCGCGGTGACCTTCTGGTTCCCGAAGATGTTCGGGCGGCACCTGAACGAGACCGCCAGCAAGGTCCACTTCTGGGCGACGATCATCCCGATCAACTTCATCTTCATCCCGCTCTTCCTGACGGGCATGCGGGGCGATCACCGCCGCATCTACGACTACACGCACTTCCCCGATCAGATGAAGCCGGGGATGCAGGAGCTGCGCATCACCGCGACGATCGCGCTGCTCTGCGTGCTCGCGGCGCAGGTCGTCTTCCTCGTGAACTTCTTCTACAGCATGAAGAAGGGGAAGAAGGCCGAGGCGAACCCGTGGAAGGCGAACACGCTCGAGTGGCAGACGTCCTCGCCGCCGCCGCACGGCAACTTCCCCGAGGGCCTGCCGGTCGTCTACCGCGGCCCCTACGAGTACAGCCACCCCGATCGCGAGGAAGACTTCTGGCCGCAGAGCGCGGCGAGCTGATCTCCGGAGACGAAACAGATGTCGACACGACCGATCGCCACCACTCGCACCGTGATGGGCATGCCTACCGGACGCCTCGCCGTCTGGTGGGTCATCGCCTCCGAGATCATCATCTTCGGCGGCCTCCTCGGCTCGTACGTCATGCACCGGATCGGGCACCCCGAGTGGGCGCACCAGTCCGTGCACACGAACACGGCCGCCGGCGCGTTCAACACGTTCGTGCTGCTGACGTCATCGCTCGCGGCGGTGCTCGCGCACCAGGCCGCCGAGAAGAAGGACGGGAAGAAGGCCGCGCGGTTTCTCCGCTTCACCGTGCTCGGCGGCGCCGTCTTCCTCGTCGTGAAGAGCCTCGAGTGGTCGAACGAGATCCGTCACGGCTTCACGCTGACGTCGAGCACGTTCTGGTCCTTCTATTACACGGCCGCCGGGCTCCACGGCCTGCACGTGATCGCGGGCATGATCATCATGCTCGTCGTCGCGGCGGATGCGCAGAAGGGCCGCGAGCTCCAGCGCGTCGAGAACATCGGCCTCTACTGGCACTTCGTCGACATCGTGTGGATCTTCCTCTTCCCCCTCCTCTACATCGCGAAGTGAGGCGACCATGACCGACTCGACCGCCGCCGCAGCCGACGCACCCGCGCCCCCGCCCGCGCCGCACGGAGAAGCGCACCACCCGAGCTACGTGAAGATCTGGGCGATCCTGCTCGCGCTCCTCGTCGTGAGCGTGGTCGGCCCGATGGCCGGCATCCGCGTCGTGACGCTGATCACCGCCTTCGGCATCGCCCTCGTGAAGGCGTTCATCGTCGCGAAGCACTTCATGCACGTGAACCTCGAGAAGAGGTGGGTCGCGTACCTGCTCGTCGCGATGGTCGCGCTCGTGCTCCTGTTCGTGGGCGGCACCTCGGCCGACGTGATGAAGCACGAGGGCGCCCGCTGGGAGAACACGGCCGCGAAGGCGGCCGTCGAGAAGGGGCTCGCAGAGGGCGAGCACGGCGGGCACCACGAATGACGACGCATCCGACGTTCGGTGGGATGGGCGGGGTCCCGCGCGCACGCAAGCCGCTGGTCCCGAGCGCCGTCCTCGGCGCGCTCATCTTCGTCGCCGCGGAGGTCATGTTCTTCTCGGGCATCATGAGCGCGCTGACGATCAGCCGCGCGGGCGCGGCGCAAGGCACATGGCCGCCTCCGGGGCAGCCCGCGCTCGCGTCGGCGATGGGTGACGCGAGCGTCGCGATCCTCCTCGCGAGCGGCGCGCTGCTCGTCGTCGCTCGGCGCCTCGTCGCGCGCGGCGCCGAGAGCGCGCGTCACGTCCTGCTCGGGTCCGCGCTCCTCGGCGGGACGTTCGTCCTCCTCCAGGCGAGGCACGCGAGCCAGCTGATCTCTTCCGGGCTGACGATGACGTCGAGCCAGCAGGCGAGCTTCTTCTTCCTGCTCGGGGGCCTGCACACCGCGCATGCGACGGCGACGCTCGTGGCGCTGCTCGTCGCGTGGCGCCGCCTCGGTCGAGGGACGCTCTCGCCGGGCTTCTTCGCCGCCGCGCAGGTGTTCTGGTACTTCGTCGTCGTGATGTGGCCGGTCGTCTACGCGCGCGTCTACGTCTGATCCCACCGAGGTCCATGCATCGAGCCGTCGCATCGCTGATCGTCCTCCTGACCTTGGCGCTCCCGCGCCTGGCATGGGCGTGCCCGGTCTGCGGCCAGGGACGTGACGGATCCGAGAGCGCCATGCTCGTCATGTCCGGCATCCTCTCGGCCCTTCCGCTGCTGATGGCGGGCGGGATCGTCGCGTGGATCGTCGTCCGCGTGCGCGCAGCCTCTCGGGAGCACGCCCCTCCTGCTCCCGAGCCGCCGGCGGACGGACGCCCGCCGGCCACCGAAGCGCCCGCCGGCGAGTGAAGGTGTCCACGTTCGTGATCACCTCTGCGTTCGAGCACGTCGAACGGAGGCCCCTCGCACTGCCGAGCACGCCGTCGGGGGCCGTAGCCGCCGCGCCGCGAGTCTGGTACCGGCCCGGCCATGCGTCGCACCGCCGTCCTCGTCGTTCTCGCCGCCCTCGGTGGCTGCGAGTCCTCCTCGGAGCCGACCACCACGCCGCCCGCCGAGCCAGCGCCGGCGACGAAGCTGCCGGCGCTCGGCCTCAACGACGTGTCGGTCCTTCTTCCCGTCCCGAGCTCGCCCTCGGCGCCCGGGTACCTCGGCCCGAAGAGCGCAGGTGATCGCGGGCAGCTCCTGCCGAAGGCCGTGTACGACGAGATCCCCGAGTTCCCCGTCGTGCCCGCGCAGGGCCTCGACTACGCGCGCATGCGGACGGTGGCGATCCGCTTCGATGGGTGCTTCAAGCGCCCGCAGAGCGCCTGCGAGGCGCAGATCCGCCTCGTCATGCAGCCGATCACGGACGCGGGCGACACGCGCGACTCGGCGCTCCATCTCTTCTACAAGCTCTCGGACGACGAGCTCCCGGGCCTCGTCCACGACCTCCGTACGCTACGCACGCTCGCGCCCGAGGTCGCCGACGCGCCGCTCGACGTGCACGCCGGGTTCGCGGCGCAGGGCGGCGAGGGCGCTTACGCGACCGCGCTGAACGATCTCGTGCTGCGCCTCGCCGGCGAGCAGAACCTCGTCCGCATGACCTTCTTCCTTCGCGCGCCGCCGGCCAACGAGGTGTGGTTCTTCGGCGGGTTCGATCGCAAGGACGGCGTCCTGTCCCAGCTCGACATCGTCGGCGTCGGCAAGAGCAACCAGCGTGTCATCCACACGCCCTCCGAGGGCGGCTACAGCCTCGACTTGCTGCCGGTCGAGAAGACGCCGGAGGACACGTCGCTCCTCCTGACGAGCGAAGGCGCGAAGGCGGCCTCGCGCGAAGACCTCGAGAAGGCCCTCGGCGCGTTCGCGCGCATCGAGAACCCCACGAGGTACTCACCGGACGATCTCCCGTGCGCGGGCTGCCACGTCTCCTCGGCGGTCACCGGGCACGCGAAGCAGAACCTGCAGGCCGAGCTCACGAAGATGCCCGACGTCTTCACCTCCGCGCGCGATCTCTCGCTCCGTGGTGAGGCATCCGGGTTCACGTCGTCTCTCCGCGCGTTCGGTTGGTTCGGCAAGAAGGCAATGATCAGCCAGCGCGTCGTCAACGAGAGCGCCGCGGTCGCCGACGATCTCGAGAAGCGGTTCCCGGAGAAGTAGCCCGGCTACGCGGGCGCCGTCGCGTGCTCCGCGGCATGGAGCGAGAGCACGCCGTCCTCCATCTCGTAGACGGTGTCGAACGCGTCGAGCGTGCGGTGGTCGTGCGTGACGACGACGACGGCCGCCCCACGCTCGTGGGCGACGCGTCGGAAGAGCTGCATCACGTCGCGGCTCCGCGCGCTGTCGAGCGCCGCGGTGGGCTCGTCCGCGAGCACGACGGCGGGCTGCATGGCGAGCGCGCGCGCGATCGCGATGCGCTGCTGCTGGCCGCCGGAGAGCTGGTCGGGCATGTGGTGGGCGCGGTCCTCGAGGCCGAGATAGGCGAGGAGCTCCTCGGCCCTCTCGCGCGCGCCCTTGCCGGTCACG
>WBZO01002590.1_pt1 | contig 23066 bp, 25 predicted proteins | sample 5204261 | NCBI WGS metagenome assembly WBZO01 (sample SAMN12412400, study PRJNA552823) | activated sludge metagenome | isolation source: activated sludge from anammox sidestream of wastewater treatment plant... | place: USA: North Carolina | collected 2017-09 | reverse complement strand
AACGAATACGGCGCTCTGTATTAAGTACAGAAATTTCATTTTCCATAAGCGAGAAAATATGCTCAAGGCGGGCAGTGACGTTAAGCATCTCAAGTATTTTCTGCTTTTCGTTAATATCAACTGACATATGCGCAGCGATGGTATCGGCAAGGAGGCTGGGGTTGGTAATCTTGCTGATCGTGCCCATGGTTTCCGGCTGGATTTTTTTGTTGAGCTTTACATATTGCTCGAACTGGCCAAGCACGGTGCGGAACATTGCTTCGGATTCTTCCTTATTACCTGCTTCTTCGGTAACAAGTTCTGCCATTACCTGAAAATAATCCTGATTACTCATGAACTCTGTAATTCTTGCCCGTGCTACCCCTTCTACCAGAACTTTTACCGTGCCATCAGGCAGGCGCAGCAACTGGAGGATATTGCCGATAGTCCCCATATGGTAGATGTCGCCCTCACGCGGTTCATCCATCCCGCCGTTCTTCTGGGTTACCATCAATATTTTGCCGGAACGGCGCACTACTTCTTCCAGGGCGCGAACCGATTTTTCCCGCCCGACAAACAGCGGCACAACCATAGAAGGAAATACCACAATATCCCTAAGCGGTAGGATAGGAAAAACAGCAGATGGCGATTGGTTTTGCATATAACCCTGATAAATTATAATAAATATTTTGATTTTTAGTTTGCTTCTTGTTTTCTAATATAATAGAAACATACCTCCTTTACTAGGGGCAAGTGGAAAAATATCTAAAATATATTTTTATCATATTGAAATATAAATATATTTATGTGATAGCTTTGCCCTCTAAAAAGATTAAAGCGGATGTGGCGAAATTGGCAGACGCATCAGATTTAGGTTCTGACGCCGCGAGGCGTGGGGGTTCAAGTCCCTCCATCCGCACCACTATTTAATATTTTTTATAATTTTTACATTTCTTATATTAAGATATATAATAATCGTTGGAACTATCGGAAATAAAACTTTCTGAGCTGGTTTTTTGTTTTTGCGGGGATTTCAGTGTCTGAGCATATATCTAAAAAGAATGATGAAGAAAGAGTGGTAAATGGTGGTGCTATTGCCTCAACCGCAGGTGCTACGGAAAAAGTTTTATCTGCTTCTGCTAAAGTCCCTCAATATAATTCTGCCCGCCCTATAAAACGTTCAATGGGTTACGGAACTTCGTTTATTCTATATAAACAATCGGGCGAAGCTCTGATGGGTGGTGAATATGGTGAAGCACGTGAAAAATTTATTATGGCTACGGCAAATACCATTCGTTCTTCGGAAACTGCGTTGCGTAAAATAACTGATACGATGGAAAAAGCAAAAATCGGTCATTATATATCGACGGGTTTTGGCGTTATTATGAGCAAGTTACCTCTTTCTGGCACTGTTATGTCTATGAGTCTTGCTGGGATTGCCGCTGCCGAAGAGAAGGAAAAAGAAAAATCTGACGGTGTTTTGGTAATAGGTAGCTGCAATGCCTTGGGAACATTGGCAGGAGGCGCTGTCGGCAGTATCGCAGGCCCTGCTGGAATGGTGTGGGGAGCTTTTGCCGGAAGTGAGTTGTCATCGGAAGCTTGCGCGCGGTTGTGGCAGGAAATAAGCCCATCCAATGTAAAGTTAAAAGGAGCTACTTCAGTGGCTTTATACCAAAACTCTGGATTGCAAAAAGCGGTGGAAGAGGGAGCTGAGCTGCTTAAAAATAATGCTCAATATTTAGCGAATGCCGAGGTTTCATTATATCGGGATGGTTTGGGTGCTGTACAGCCGCCAAGTGGTATTCCAGCTCAGGCAAATAATGAGCAAACAAAAAACAAATAGTCAGAAGTTGATAAATGCTATGCAGGAATCAAATTTTATTCAGCGGTATTTTTATATATTGCACGCCGTTTTCTTCTGGTTCGCCTAAACTTCCTGCGCGCAGATTCACCTGAATTGAAGGCAGCAGCAGCCGTGGAACACTCTTGCCCTTATCTTTTGCGTTCCTTGACGCAACATATTCATTCTTAGTTGTTCCGCTTTTTACCAGGATATTCTGTTTTTTCTGCTCGGCGACCGTGGAAACATGTCTTTCCTTTTGTCCATGAGGCGGATAATCATGGCAGGTGAAAATGCGGGTGTTGTCCGGTAATGATAGTATTTTTTGTATGGAATCATAAAGTGTTTGCGCGCTGCCGCCGGGAAAATCAGTGCGTGCAGTGCCAACATAGGGCATGAAGATTGTATCGCCGGCAAAAACCGCGTCGCCCATCAGATAGCTTACGCAGGCGGGAGTGTGGCCGGGTGTGTATATAACCTTTACCTCGATCGCTCCTATATTAAATTTTTCTCCGTCTTCAAATAAGTGATCAAATTGTGTGGCGCTTAGAGGAGTGTCATGCCCTGTGTTAAATAGTGGAACCCAGAAATTTAGGATTTCCTTTATATTTTTGCCTATGGCAATTTTCCCACCCAGTTTTTCTTTGAGGTAATGAGCTGCAGTTAGGTGATCAGCGTGGACATGGGTTTCAAGTATCCATTCCACATGCAGCCCTTGTTCTTTTACATATGAAATAACTTTGTCGGCAGATATGGTGGAGGTTCTGCCTGAATAAAGGTCGTAATCAAGTACCGAATCTATTATCGCACAATTTTTACTTGCAGGGTCGCTTACGACATAGGTGAAGGTTGCTGTGTCGCTATCAAAGAAATGTTGGATTTGCATATAAATCTCCTTTTATTGGATGCTTGGCAGAGAGTTTATTTTTTCCACCAGAATGACAACTCCCACCAGCAATGTGAATATTCCAAATGCTTTTTTTAATTTTTCTCCCGATACATATTTGCTTAAACTTGTTCCAGCAAATATTCCAAGCAATGTTAGTGTTATGAATATGCCCAGCAGAGACCAATCAAAGCTGATGCCGGAGGCAATGTCACCATTGAAGCCCATCAGGGAGTTGATGGCGATAATAGTTAGTGAAGTGCCGATCGCCTCTTTTACTGATAGGCCGAATAGGGTAATTAGGGAGGGAACAACTAGAAAACCGCCGCCTGCGCCGACCAGGCCAGTTAAAAGCCCAATCCCAGCGCTGCTGAAAACCAGTTTCAGTAAGTTGCTGTGACCAATGTTATGTGAAAAATTTGGCATTACTTTTATTGGCTTTAACATAAAATATGACGCGGTTATCATTAACAGGGCAAACAACATAATAATAAGAATATTTTTCTCTACTCCCAGAATAGTATAAGGCAGGGCAGGGATAATAAAACTTCTGGTGGCTAGAACAGTAAGCATGGCAGGGGGTGCGAAGGTTAGGGCAGCTTTGGCATTTATCATGCCCTGCCTCCAGTAACGCACAGAGCCAGCTGCCGCCGCGCTGCCGACGATAAGCAGGGAATAACCTGTGGCAACAAGAGGCTTTACCCCCAGCATATAAACCAATATAGGTACGGTAAGGATGGAGCCCCCCGCGCCGATAAGCCCTAATGTCATCCCCATAGCCACCGCTAATATGTAGCCTGCTATTATCATATTACCTCATGCAGCATGTGGCGCTAGTTTCGCCTTTGCTCTGGTTCCATGGCATTTTTGCCATCATTATTGCCATTCCGCAAAAACCAGTAAGTCCGGCAAATGTCAGGCCTACGCCGATAAAGCCAGTAAGCAGGAAGAGGGCTGGAGTAAAAATATAGCCAAGGATGCTGCCTGTAATTAAAATTAGCCCAATGGCGAGCTGCACCTGCCTATCCAGCGGTAAAAAGAATTTGCCTGATGATTCGACGGCATTGCCGGAGGCGTTCCATGCGGAAATCCCTCCCTCCAGGTTGTATATTTCAAGGCTGGGATCTTCCGCCAGTAATTTCTGGCAGGCATTGCTGCTGCGTTTGCCTGAGCCGCAATGCAGAACCAGTTTTTTGCCGTTGGTATCAGGCAATTGTTGCTTGCTTATGGCGGATAGAGGAATAAGTTTTGAACCTTCAATTTTCTGTGATGCGTGTTCGGCAGGCTCGCGCACATCAATAATTACGGCTTCGCCGCTATCAATCCAGTTTTTTAAGGTGGCAGAGTTTACATTTCTTATAGTCATTATATCCTCCTATTATTTTAGTTATTTCTAAAATATTGTTATTCTTTGCAGTAAATCAGATAAAGTGTTGAAAGCAATGCCTCAACCTCTGGGCGTTTTATGTAATAATACACCATTTGTCCTTGCTTTTCGTCAGCTATGAGCTCCTGAGCTTTCATTTTTGCCAAGTGTTGGGAGAGAGCAGAGTGTGATAAACCAACTGTATTAGCTAGTTCTCCTACGGATTTTCTGCCCTTTGTCAGGTGACAAAGTATTATAAGCCGTTTGGCGTTGGCCAGCATTTTCAGCATGGCTTCCGCTTTAACGGAATTGCGCTGCATAATCTCAAGATTGGATGGTATATTGGTGTCTTTCATAAATATAATATATTAGCATGTGCTAAAATAATCAAGAGAAAAAACAACTTTCTGCAAGAGATTGTTGACAAACGCCCAATAATCTGACTTTTGGTTGTTTCTCTTTTTTATGCTTTGTGAATGTTTGGGCAGGATATAAAAAAGGCACTAGGCCAGTAGCGCGGTCTTGGTATTTATAAACGGAGCGGTGGCCGCCAGCCCAGCGGCGCTTGAGCGAAAAGGGCACGAGGCCATTACTCGGATGGTTCTCGTTTTTTAGTGCGGAGCGGTGGCCGAGTGGCCGAAGGCGGCGGTTTGCTAAACCGTTATACGGGTAACACCGTATCGGAGGTTCGAATCCTCTCCGCTCCGCCACTTACTAAAAAAGACCCAGTGGGTCTTTTTTAGTAAGTGTTGAAAGATGGGATGAGAACCGAAGAAGGAGGTTCGACAAAATGCCAGCAGGCATTTTGGAAATCGAGGCAAAGCCGAGAGACCCGCAAATTATTTTGTGGGCGCGAAGCCAGCAGGCGAAGCGTCAATCCTCTCCTCTCCGCCATTTGAAACAAAACGAGGTTAAAACCTCGGAGTTCGAATCCCAGTCAAGGGTTCGTTAGGTTCGAAAATTCTAAAACTTACTTCGATTAAGATTATGGCCGGTTCGAACTCTTTCTTTTTGCCTGAAAAATCAAGCGAGTGGGTTGGCTACAAAAACTTGCGTATTGGCAAATCAGACATGAGCCGAGAAATCAGCGCATATTTGGAACAGCTATGGGTTAATTGGTCTCCTTATGCAGATCCACATTTTCAAAATGAATGTCAGCAAGCAGAAGAAAAATTCACTCAACGCTTTTGGGAAATGTATTTGGGGGTAAAACTCTTAGAGCAAGGGAAAGAAATTCAGAGCAAAGATACTGGCCCAGATATTTGCCTTATCCATGAAGGAAGGAAAATATGGATAGAAGCTATTGCTCCAAGCTCAGGCAAGCATGGGAATCCTAATTCTGTTCCTCCAGTTTTTTACGAAGAAATAAAATACTGTCTTGAGACTGGAGAAACTCTTCCGCTAACAGCTCATGGCGACACTTTGTCCGTTTTAGAAAATCCCGTAAGACTAAGATATTTGGCCGCCATAAGAGATAAATATTGTTCGATTGATAAACAGAAAAAACGCAGAGGGCTTGTGCCTTATCTGGCTAAAGGCGTTATTGATCGTAATGACCAAGTGATTATCGCTGTTAACTCAGGAAATATCGATCAAGAGGCACCGGGTTGGATGCCTGTAATTTTAAAAGCTTGCTTTGGCTTTGGTGATTATCAAATCCATCTATCTCACAATAGAAAAACTGGTGAAACAAAAACAACAGGAACTAGCTATACAAGAAGAGACACCGCGATCAAAGTTACAGAAATAAATCCTGGGTTAGAGATCGATTCAGCAATTTTTCTGTCTCCTAAATATCCGCATATTAGCGCTGTGCTGTTTTCATACGCAAAACTAGGCCGCACACCTTTTGGTGGAGAACTAATGTTAATTCATAATCCATTCGCAAAAAATCCATTGCCTCACGGTATTTTTAAGGACTGCCAAGATATTTGGCTTTCAGAGATACAAATAGAAAACGGTAAAATAGTTGAAGCCGTCACTAACTTTAGCCCATCACAAGCTGCTGAATAACGTTGCTACCAATGTAATTGATTTTATGTCTTATAATTGCAGAAAAATCAGCGGCACAAGTTCGAAATCCGTTCGCTACGCTCCGCCATATAATAGTTTTTTGGAGTCCAGCAAAATCCAAAAACACTAGATAAATCAAGGGATGCAGCAAAGATAGTGTCTTTTGCCGTCCAGAGTAATTTGTTGAAATCTACTCATAATACGAGTAAGAATGTGAGTAGATTTTTTACTCATGGAGTCTGCCATATGGCAGTTACAAAATTACAGATAAAATACCCAAAGCCCAAAGATAAGTTGTGTCGGATCACTGATTCTGGAAAGTTATTTAGAAAATCCTGTCTGTTTAACAGTATAGTTAACGCAGATAGGGATTTCCAAACAAGGAGATCTTCAAGCTATTAATATAACCTAACAGCTTAATGATTTAAGTGAAATCCTGAAATTTTACATAGATAATTTTTATACGGATTTACTTATTCGGTTTCATCATCAAATTTTGGCGCTGCATCATGTTATCCATCATCATGTTCTGCATACCAATATAATGATCCATCATATACTGGCGTTGTTTTTGCTGTTCTGGAGTTAGTTTGGAGTAATAATCACTCATATTATGACAGCCCATCATGCCGCCCATCATCGGGCAACCACCCATAGAACCCATCATTCCATGCATCATTGGCATTGTGTTTTGCATGGTAGCCCAGTGCTCTTTCATAAGTTTCTGGCGTTCTTGCGGGTCTTGAGTTTGATTAATTTTAGCCATTTGTTCCTGCATCTTTTGCATGTTCTTTTGGGCTTCGTCCATTTGTTTATCAAATTTTGCTACGTCAGGGGCTGTTTGCTCTGCTTGCGTAGCCTGTTTGTCGGCAGATTTTTCATCGGGTTTGTCGGCTGCGACTGCTGCCAGTGGAAGCGCAAGCATAGTTGTAAGTAATAATATATTAAGTGATTTTTTCATAAATAACTCCATATGTTAGCGGCTAAAACACTTGGTATAAATATATAAGTGCCTGTTTGTATAATGAGTTTTTCTGAGTATGAAATTGATTCACGTCAAATTGGAGTAAATATATAAGTCACTGCTAATCAGGTGATGGATTTTTGACTGGCGAGCCCTTCATGCCACTAGACCATAGAAGCCATAGGAATACTGGAAGAAGCCCGAAATTTTCTAGGTATTGTGAAGTGTAATCAGCAGGTTAATCATTCCTTGTAATCCTGCTGGATTATTAGTAACTTACGATGAAATTCTGGCGATTTTGCACGTAGATTCATTCTTTTGCACGGCGTTCTATCTACTGATGCTGTGCACTCAGACGGAATAAATACACAGCTATAAAACTGAGAAAAGCATTTTTATGCTCAAAGCCACAGAGATAACAGCAAATATTTTTTTCAAGCGAGCATCCGGCAAGTTGTGAGCGCAGCGAGCACCATAAGGAGCTGCAATAAAACTGGTTATGGATATTGCCAAAAATGCTGGCACATAAATGAAACCAAACGTGTACGGATCATCCTGTGTTTTAGACCAACCACTTAATGAGTAGCCAACTGTGCCCGCGATTGCTATGGGAAAGCCAATAGCAGCTGAAGTGCCAATAGCCTTCTTCATGAGGATGTTCTTATAGTTTAGATAAGTTACCGATAGAAAGCCGCCGCCCACAGCAGCAAGCGCAGATACCGAGCCAATACCTGTTCCCACCAAAAACAAATTATGCAATCTCGTTGGTGTAGTGCTTATTTTCGGCTGCCAGTTAAGAAACATTGTTCCTGCTATAAACGCCATAAAGAAGGCAAAAAAGAGCGCAATATAAGCGGAGTTTGCGTGAGAAGCGAGGCGTGTCGTTATAAAAGCACCCAGCATAATTCCTGGCGTCATTGCATAAAACACTTTCCAGACAACATTTCCCTTAGCCGCATGGGCGCGGATACTGGAGGTTGAAGAAATAATCATGCAAGCGAGTGCCGTTCCAAGTGCCAAATGAACAACATTATCTACGGCCATGCCTTGGTAGATAAAAATGGATGCCAACAGAGGAACCAGTACTCCTCCGCCTCCCACACCCAGCAGGCCAGCCATAAACCCCACAAATCCACCCAGCAATGCATATAACGCAATCCATTCGACATTTAACATAAAAATCCTATATTTATCATTGTAATGATTTGTTATTGTAGATAGCATATCACCTCAAGTTGACTTGAGGTCAAGCAATAAATGCAAAGGATGAATTATGGACATAGCTAGCGTTTCCAAAATCTCAGGATTGTCAGCATCAACCATACGATTTTATGAGGAAAAAGGGCTTATCCGATCTCATGGCAGGAAGGGACTGCGAAGGCTATTTGATGCAAACATCCTAGAAAGGCTTGCTTTGATTTCCCTGGGGCGCAGCGCAGGATTCTCACTCGAGGAGATGTGCACCATGTTTGCCTCTCAGGGAAATGATATAAATAGAGACTTGCTGCTTGTTAAGGCAGATGAATTGGACAAAAAGATAAAGGAACTTACCTCTATGCGCGAAGGGCTCCGCCACGCAGCACAATGCGCCGCGCCCAACCATTTTTCCTGCCCAAAATTTTTGCGCCTACTTCGTATCGCGGGGAAAAACCGTGTCAGGAAATCCAATAAATTAAAAGAAAACAAGCCTCAGCACAAATCCAAGAAACGTGGATAATATATCCAAATTCTTCTGGTTACTTCAGGTTTCTGCGAGAGAAACTTCAAGAGGCTGGCGTAGAGCACACCGCCATATAATATTTGGGGGATTGGTATGACAAACAACGATTTTACTAATGAAATAACTGTAAGAGCATTCATGAATGCGCAAATAATTGGCATTGCTCAGAAAAATGGCGATCTAAAAAAAGCAACGGAAACAGTTGTAAAGGAGTATGAACTCCCAAATAACTATGATATTCAAGACAATTCATGGATTGTATCTTTGTTATATTGTCTTCTTGTCGTCCCTAAAGCATTATTTGAGAAACATGGATTTAGTAAGCATGGAAGGCATGAACTTTTTGATGAACAAAAAGTAAAAGAAATGATTGGACTTTTCAGTATTATCAATGGAGAAGAAGGCGTTCAAAATCCCTTTTATTTTATTAAAAACCTCAGAGATTCAGTATCGCATGTGCATTATTCATGTGACGAAAACATGAATTTTACATTTAAAAATAGAAAAGCTAAAGAATCTCCGTTTCATTTTGAATGTACGATAACCAAAGAAAATTTATTAAAATTCTTAGCAGAATTTGGTAAATTAATGGCCAATAACCGTTTTATTCTTTACGCATCAGATAAAGAGTAAAACATCTACTTATTTTGGCTTCTACGAGAGGAAATTTACTGGCTTGGCTTAATTGTGCCGTCATGTAATGGTTTTCTGGAGTCCAACAAAATCCAAAAAATAAAATCGAATATAAATACTTAGCCTTATTCCAGATAAGCTGTTGGTGAGGTTAGGTTTGGCGTGAATATTGCTTGTATGTAAATTATGGGTTGTTGTTTATGGAGGGGATATGGACATTACGCCAAATATGGCTTTTGCGGCGCAGCAAGTTCCAAGTGTGGCAAAAGAAGATTCAGGCAGTGCGGTTTTTACAGATGCGGATAAACTGCTATTTAGCCGCAGGGGGCTTGACGAAGAAAAGCAAAAACAGGTAGCGGAGATTTATGGGCAGGCACGATCCAACTTTGGGGCAGGGCAGGCAAGGTCATTTCTTGCTAATCTTGACATAAAATCGCTGTCCCTTCTGCAGGAGGCGGCATCGCTGGCTGATCCGGTGCAGGCAGAAGGATTATCGGAGGAAGGGGCAGCGAATCTGCTGTTGCCGCCGCATGAGCTGGTTGACACTAACAATGACGGGCTGGTTGAGGTGGGGCGGGCTAAAATTATAGCATTCCCGCCTGTAAACGCGCCGCAATCAGTGAAAGACGCGTGGAATGATGCCACAAAAAATATGAGCGAAAGCGATATTATGAGCTTTTCCGGATTTATGCTGCCGCTGGCGTTCAGTGGCGCAGGAAATGAGGCGGGGGGTGCCGGTAACACATATAGCAAAATGTCGGATGCAGGCTTTAACTGGCGCAAGCTGATTGATGATATGCAGTTTTCCAATAACCTGTCGCGCCCGTATAACCGCCCTGAAATGTCGGATAAAATCGCTTCGTGGCTGACGGCATTTTTAGAAAAGCTGGAGATGCACGGGCAGGCTTGAGTTATTCTAACGAAAATTCTTTAATGAGTGAAATATCGTGGATTTTAAGGCGTTTATGGCGCGATGTTTCGCCGCCTGTGATTTCCAGTGATGACTTTGGCACTTGCCATTGTCTGGACAAAAACCGTATCAGCTCTGCGTTTGCCTTGCCGTCTTCCGGCGGGGCGGCGATTTTGATTTTTAGTTCTTTTTTTCCGCCTGCGCCTTCTTTCCAGCCGATTATCTGGTTCTTTGCGGAATTTGGGGTGATATGAAGGTTGATTATCATGAATGTTTAAGTGTTTTCTGGCTGATAATATTTGACCTTAGCGGAAAAAAACATTATTTACCACCACTTAACCACTTATAACCAACAACAGATAACAGTAACTTTTTTATGCATACTTACCGTACCCATACCTGCGCGCAACTTAACAAAACTAATATTGGCGGAGATGTAAAGCTTTCTGGCTGGGTGCACCGCAAGCGTGACCACGGTAATCTGCTATTCATAGATCTGCGCGATCATTATGGCATCACCCAGCTTGTAAAATCATCGGTAAGAGTGCCAGGTGAGCCAGACACTGTAGAGTGGGAAGCACTCTCAAAGGTTCCTTTGGAGAGTGTTATAACGATTTCCGGCAAGGTGGTGGAACGGGCGGCAGAAACGGTGAATAAAAACCTGCCAACCGGTGAGATTGAAGTGGTGGTTAGCGAATTTACCTTGGAATCAGCCGCTGATACTCTTCCTATTCAGGTGAACCTTGACCGTGAATTTCCAGAAGAAACCCGCCTGCGTTACCGCTTCCTTGATTTGCGCCGTGAGAAGCTTCATAAAAATATCATGCTGCGCTCACAGGTTATCGCTTCCTTGCGCAGGCGGATGATAGAGCAGGGATTCAATGAATTCCAGACACCAATTTTAACAGCAAGCTCACCAGAAGGGGCAAGGGATTATCTGGTGCCGAGCCGTATCCATCCTGGAAAATTTTATGCCCTGCCGCAAGCACCGCAGCAATTCAAGCAGCTTCTTATGGTTTCTGGGTTTGATAGATATTTCCAGATCGCCCCGTGTTTCCGTGATGAAGACGGGCGCGCTGACCGCAGCCCCGGAGAATTTTACCAGCTTGATATTGAGATGAGCTTTGTAACGCAGGAAGATGTTTTCTCAGCGATTGAGCCGGTGTTACATGGCGTTTTCAGCGAGTTTGGCGATAAAAAAGTAACTGATTACCCTTTTCCGCGCATAACTTACCGTGAAGCGATGCTGAAATATGGCAGCGATAAGCCTGACCTACGTAATCCTCTTATCATCAGTGATGTAACGGAAGTGTGGCGCGGTTCTGGCTTTGGCATTTTCAATAAAGTGATTGATGGCGGCGGCATAGTGCGGGCAATACCTGCGCCAAACTGTGCGGGCAAGCCACGCAGCTTCTTTGACAACATGATTGAATATGCCAAAAGCCTTGGCGCACAAGGTCTGGCTTATATTATTTTTGAAGAAAATGGCGAGGCAAAAAGCCCGATCGCTAAGTTCCTCACTGCTGAAAAACTGGCGGAATTAAAGCAGGTGGCTGGTGTTAAAAATGGTGATGCGGTATTCTTCTCAAGCGGCGCAGAACTGGCGGCAGCAAAGCTTGCTGGACAGGTGCGGAATCAATTAGGCAGCGAGCTTGCTTTGCTTGAGCAGGGAGTGTTCAAGTTCCTGTGGGTGGTGGATTTCCCATATTTTGAATATGACGAGGAAGAGAAGAAAATAATTTTCAGCCATAACCCGTTCTCTATGCCGCAGGGTGGAATGGAAGCATTGCTTAGCAAAAATCCGTTGGATATTCTTGCTTATCAATATGACATTGTCTGTAACGGTGTTGAGCTTTCGAGCGGTGCGATCCGTAACCACAAGCCAGAGATAATGTATAAAGCTTTTGAGATAGCTGGATATGGGGCTGAGGTGGTGGATAGTAAATTCGGCGGCATGATCTCTGCTTTCAAATTCGGCGCGCCGCCGCATGGCGGGCTGGCACCGGGGGTTGACCGCATGGTGATGCTGCTGGCGGATGAGCCGAATATCCGCGAAGTTATCGCCTTCCCGATGAACCAGAAGGCTGAAGATCTGCTGATGCAAGCTCCGAACGTGGCGGATGACAAGCAACTGCGCGAGTTGCATTTGCAGCTATCGCCAAAAGCTAAACAGTTGTTGGCAGAGGAAGCAGAAAAACAGGAAGAAAAACTTGGAAAAATAGCGTAGTTACAGTCTATTACCTATTGTCATAAAAGTTTCTTACTTAACTTTCTTGGGTTGTGGTACAGTTTAGCCATGACAGTGGAAAGAGAAGCATTATACAAAATAGAAGGTGGAAACCCTAAAGAGCGGGCGCGTGTTCAGGAGGCTGTGGACTGGCTGCTTTCACCGGACGCTTGGGGAGTCGGCAAAAATTTGCTGAATAAAGCGTATAAACTGCACAAAAAACCATTGATATTGGAACTAACTGACAAGGAAGAAAGCGGGTATATAAATTTAGTAGGAGAAAATACCGTATATGTGAATTTGAGGCAGATAGATAAAACTCAAGTTTTAGATTCACAAGATGGCTATTCAAAGGCATCTTTAGAGTCAGTTATTGCTCATGAACTGGTTCATGCAGGTCAGAAACATTTTAAAGCTAGTGTTTTAGAAAATGTAGCCTTACAAGAAATTCTGGAAAGCAAACTGTTTACTGATGAAGAGCGGGCAAGATATAATAATGCCTTAGCGGGTGTTGTGAATGCACCAGATTATCAGTCTTCTGTAAGAAAATTAGATAAATTTATTGATGAAATTGTAATTCCTAGAAATAGAAAATTTTGGGAAGGAATAGTGGAAGAACCTAAATTTCAGCAATATATGGGGGAAATTGAAAAACCAGCAGTTCATGTTGAGCGGATAATTGCTTCGAGAAGATGGGAAGGGATTAGGAAAGACTATATGTCTTCCCATAAAATGACACCTGATATGGAGCATGGAATATTGTTTGGGCATTACCATGATTTGTTGGGGCTTGATGAAAAACCACGTGCGGAAACTAAAAAGAAAAATAGCCTTGAGATGGTGGTTGAAGGTGGTGGCAATAAAACACGTTCTGGTAGAAAGGCGCACCAGCGTATTGCAGAATTTAATGGTGGTCAAAGACTAATCTAAACCTGTCCGCGAAACCATGTCATCTGCCGTTTGGCATACTGGCGGGTGGCGATCTGGCACAGCTCTATTGCTTCATTCAGGCTTGTTTCACCGCGCAGGTAAGCGGAAAGTTCCCGAATTCCGATAGTTTTCATAATTGGCAGGTTATCAGGCAGGTTTAGCGCCATGAGCTGACCAACTTCTTCCAGCGCTCCTGCATCCAGCATTTTCAGGAAACGTTCATCACAGCGTTTGTATAATTCTTCACGCGGCAATTCTATTTTATGAATTTCTATTTCTTCTGCTGTATAGGGCGGTAGCACGGTACGGCTCTGCCACCATGATAGGCTTTTGCCGCTGCCCAGCCACACTTCATAAGCCCGCACCAGCCGTTGCCGGTCATATACTTTCAGGCGGATGAAAAACTCAGGGTCAACTGCGCGCAGACGCTCACTGAATGCTTCCTTTCCCATCTGTTCATAATCACTTTCCGCCTGGGCGCGGATGGATGCGTCAATATCCGGTATTTCGGCAATGCCTTGGGTCAGGGCTTTGATATATAGCCCCGTGCCGCCTACGATAATGGGGGTGATGTCCTGCGAGCGCGCCCAGTCAATTTCCATTTTGGCGTGGCGTAGCCAGATGCCAGCCGAGCATGACTCATGCGCTGCCATTGTACCATAGAGTTTATGCGCTATCTGCTCTTCTTCCTGTGGGGAAGGGCGGGCGGTGAGGATCCGCAAATCGCTATAAACCTGCTGGCTATCAGCATTTATGATGACGCTGGGATTTTTTTGCGCTAAGGAAATGGCAAAAGCTGACTTGCCGCTGGCGGTCGCCCCCACCACAACCTGAATTTTTGGAAGTTTATTTATGGAACTAGTTATCACTTTACTTGCTGACCCAAAGAAAATTGCGTTATCGGAAGAATTTGTGCAGTCTATGGCGCTGTCGCTTAACTCGCAAGATGTTGTTGTGCAAAAAATTGAGTGGAGGGCATCTGGTGTTGCCTGTGATTTGTTTACCCAGCATTTAAGCCACGGCAATTTGAACCAGATTGTTTCTAAAATACTGGAAGATCAGCCTTATGATGCTATTGTGCAGGAGGTCTCTAAAAGGCACAGGAAGCTGCTGATCAGCGATATGGATTCCACCATGATAACGGTGGAATGTATTGATGAACTGGCGGATTTTGTCGGTAAAAAAGCTGAAGTTTCGCAAATCACCGAGCGGGCGATGAATGGTGAGCTTAATTTTGAGGCGGCACTCACAGAACGCGTGGCGCTGCTTAAAGACATGCCAGAGGCGGTGCTTCAGGAATGTTATGATGAGCGGGTAAAAATGATGGCTGGGGCAAAGGAACTGCTTGCCAGTTTTAAGAAAAATGGCGGGCATACGGTGTTGGTTTCCGGTGGATTTACCTTTTTTACCTCGCGGGTGAAAAAAGAGCTGGGTTTTGATGCTGATTTTGCCAATGAGCTGGAAATAGTGGATGGAAAACTTACAGGTAAAGTAAAGCTTCCTATCCTTGGCAAAGAGGCAAAGCTTAAAACCTTGCAGGATACGTGCAAAGAAATGGGAATTTCACCAGAGCAGGCACTGGCTATTGGTGATGGGGCAAACGACCTGCCGATGCTGATGGCGGCAGGGCTTGGCGTTGCCTATCACGCTAAACCAGTGGTGCGGGCGCAGGCGAATGCCCAGCTAAACCATTGTGACTTATCGGCGTTGCTATGGCTTTGATTGACTATTGGCCAGATAAGGATTAAGGATGGTGATTATAGTTACAACTTAAGGGAGGGTATTATTATGTCACTCACGGGAAAAAATGCGATTGTAACTGGTTCAACCAGCGGTATCGGGCTTTCTATAGCCCGCACCCTTGCGCAGCAGGGCTGCAATATAATGCTGAATGGCATGGGAGAGAAAAGCCTGATTGACGGGCTGGTTGCTGAGTTCCCTAAGACCTATAATGTCAAAACAGTTTATTGTGGCGCTGATATGAGCAAGCCTGCCGAAATCAAAAAAATGGTGGAGGATTGTAAGGCGCAGCTTGGCGGTGTTGACATTCTTATCAATAATGCTGGCATCCAGTTTACTGCTCCTGTTGAAGAATTCCCTGATGACAGGTGGGATGCGATAATTGCGATTAATTTATCTGCCGCTTTCTACGCCATGAAAGCTGCTGTACCGCTGATGCGCGGGCAGAACTGGGGGAGGATCGTTAATATTGCTTCGGTGCATGGTTTGGTTGCATCCACTAACAAAGCTGCCTATGTTGCCGCCAAGCACGGCATAGTCGGGCTTACCAAAGTGGTGGCGCTGGAGACGGCAGAAACCAATATCACCGTAAATGCCATTTGTCCGGGCTGGGTGCATACTCCGCTGGTACAGAAACAGATTGAGGATGGAGCTAAAGCCAAGAATATAAGTATTGATGAGGCAACCGCAAAGCTGCTCGGTGAGAAGCAGCCTAACAAGCGTTTTGTGAAGCCGGAAAATATCGGAGCTTTGATCGCCTTCCTCTGTGGTGAGAACGGTAACGCCATGACCGGCGAAATTCTCACCATAGATGGTGGCTGGACAGCTCAGTAGCGCATTACCTATATACGGTTATGGTTTTTAGCGCAGTTTTTCCGGCAGCGTCACGGGCGAGTATCATTATAGTACATTTATTGCTCGTTCCTGTGTTGGTTCTAAGTAGCCGTTCCTTGCTTACATCCCAAGCATAGCTTAAGCTTGAGCCGTTTACTGTGGTCTTCAATGCACCGTTTATATATAGGGTTTGTTTTACGCCGCTACCTAACAAGCCACTGGATACAACCGAGTTTATAGGAACAATACCAGAAACTTTGCTGCCATCCGTTGGGCTGGTTATATTAATAGAAGGCGGTGTGCTATCTATTTTTTTGTTAAAGCAGGATAATCCTTTACCGCATGGAAAATCATCCCAGATCTCAAGACCAGCTATTTGTGACTGTATCTCTGGTTTGCCGCCGCTATATGAATTGCTGATGAATATACGGTTGATAGGCAGGTTCAGGTCGCCCATATTCGGCCCGAAATGGTCGGTTATAACCTGACCGTCAACTGCTGTCCAGTAACGACCATCTGCGCCTGTTGATCTATGCCAGTAAACTTCGTATTTAAACCATTTGTCAACCGGAACAGGTACAGTCATGTTTCTTTCTATCCAGTAATCTACACGTGGCCAAGGGCCATTGGCGACGTTATCACCTTTGCTCATCCAGTAGAGTTTGTTATCAGAGCCTTTTAATATTGTTGTCTGGATACGGTAGTCGCCGCCATAAGTATTGTTATATCCGCCGGTTTTAAATTCAAACTGCACCCTCCAGTTACCGGATGATATTTTCGGGTCTAAACTTTCAACCAAGTCAGGCTGATGTTTGAACCAATAGGTAATGTAAAGATCTTTTACATCGCCGACCGTCCACGGCCTATTCAAAAGAAAAGGTACCTGTGCTGCGCCTTTTCCTTCAGGGGTTGCCCCTACCCACGGCTTGTATTTCAGGTTATGGAACAATTCATTTATTGGTTTTCCATCTGGCCCTGGCACAGTCCTTATGGCGTTATAAACATGAGAGCCTATCGTTGAAGAATTTACGGGTTCGGCAGTTATTATCTGTAACCCAAAAAAATAAGCACCCAGAGGTTTTTTTGACCAGTCATAACCTGTTTCCGAATCAACACCGGTAATGCTTTGCCATGCATTACCAGCGCCGCTGGTTGCAGCAGAGAAACCGGTTGGCGGATTCAGAACTACTCCTGATCCGAAATTGGATTTAAATAGCAGGTTGGCGGCACTTGCTGGAGTTGATGCTAAAGTAAGGATGGTAAGGAGTGTAGCTTTGTAGTTGTGTTTCATATGGCTAATCCATGGTTACTTATACACGGTAATAGATTTTGTTGATTTGTTACCGGCCTTGTCAGTCGCTGTCACAGAAACTATATGTTTAGCGGTTTTCCGGCCTTTTGAGTTCCAGGAATAACTAAGGTTGCCGCCTGATGCAGTGGTTTTAAGCGCACCATCGATATATAACGATTGGGTTATACCCGCTGCTCCGCTATTGTCAGTGGCGGTGCTGGAGATTGTGACAGAACCGCTTAGGGTAGCTCCATCTGCCGGATTTACTATGCTTACTACTGGCGCGGTAGTATCAGCAACTGTGTTGCTTACATTAACGGTAACTGTGCTGGAGGTAGCCTTGTTACCATTGCTATCATAAGCCGTGGCGCTTAATCCCACGCTTCCGTTGCTGATAGTTTTGCTGTCCCAGTTAAAGGAATATGGTGCGGCTACGCTATTGGCAACAGCTGCGCCATTAACAGCGAAATCAACTTTGCTTACGCTGACATTATCTGTAGCGGTTACACCAACTGTAACATTTCCGCTTACTGTAGTGCCTGAGGTAGGGCTGGTTATAGATACAGTTGGCGGAGTTGTGTCGGCTTTAGCGAAGCAGGAAACGCCTTCACCGCAAGGAAAGCCATCCCATATCTCAAGACCGGTGGTCTGCGATTGTATTTCTGGGCTGCCGCCGGAGTATGCATTGTTGATGAATATACGGTTGATAGGCAGGTTCAGGTCGCCCATATTAGGGCCTAAATGATCCACAATTACCTGACCATCAACTGCTGCCCAGTAGCGACCGTCCGCACCAGTTGACCTGTGCCAGAATACTTCAAATTTGAACCATTTATCAACGGGGACAGGTATAACCGTATTTCTTTCAATCCAGTAATCAACCCTTGGCCATGGGCCATTGGCAACGTTATCACCTTTGGTAGACCAGTATAATTTGCTATCGGTACCTTTTAATATGATTGTAGAAATACGGTAGTCGCCGGCGTATGTGTTATTGTAACCACCGGTTTTAAATTCAAATTGCGCGCGCCAGTTTCCTGATGAGATATTTGCATCCAGCCTGTCAACTAAATCGGGCTGGTGTTTGAACCAATAGGAAATATATAAATTCTGTACGTCACCAATTGTCCACGGCCTGTTGATAAGCAGGGGAATTTGGGCTGCGCCCATTCCTGTGGGAGTAGCTCCAATCCAGGGTTTGTATTTTAGGTTCTGGAATAATTCATTGACTGGCTTTCCATCTGGCCCAGTTACGCTTCTAATAGTATTATAAACTTGATCATTAATAGTTACTGCATCAACCGGTGTTGCGGTAATTATTTGTAAGCCGAAGAAATAAGCACCAAGGGGTTTTTTTGACCAGTCGAAGCCGGTTTCAGAATCAACACCAGTAATGCTTTGCCAGGCTTGGCCAGCACCGCTGGTGGCAGCAAGAAAATTAGTTGGTGGATTCAGGACTACTCCCGATCCGAAATTGGATTTAAATAGCAAAGTAGCAGATTGGGATGAGTGTAAAGGAAAGCTTGCTATGGTTAAAGCTAGTAATGTTTTGCCGATGTTTCGCACTGCGATACCCTTCCTTAGGTTCTTTCGGCATGTACACGTGTATTTTGCTATAATTATTTTGGTATGCCGAAAATTAAATAAAACTTTAATTGCAATATTAATTTATACAGGAGTATTATTAATGTTTGATTAAGGTTGTATTAAGATTTTATGACAATTTGTTAAATTGCAAATAATAATAATATTTAAAAACAGCGTGTTATTATTTTAAGGTTAATTTTTCTACTTTTATTAATGTTATTTTTTATAATGAGCCAACTTAATTAAGTACTCATTTGGGTCTTTTATGTTGACCAATGCACCATCTTTGCGGTTGAGCCACGCATTGCAGCGTGTAACTAAGAATCGTAGGGCGGCGGCTCTGCCCAATATTGGCATTGCCGCTTTTTCTGCTTCACTGATGGGACGGATTTTATTATAGGCTGCAAGCAGTGATTGCAGCCTTTCCGGTATCATTTTATGAGAACTGTCGAAACACCAGGCATTTATTGCGATCATTAAATCGTAAATATAAAAATCATTGCAGGAAAAATAGAAATCTATGATACCGGAAAATTCGGGTTTGTCGGTATTGCCATCAATAAAAAAAACATTATCAGGAAATATATCGGTATGCACCACGCCTGATGGCAGGTTTTTCGGCATATTTTCTGCCAGATAGGCAAATTCGGACTTTATTTCCTCAGTAAGTCCGGCTTTTATTTTGTCAGCAGAGCCGGCAAAATCAGAAAATATTTTCTGTAGCTTAAGAAGTGAAAGCGGATTCTCCCTGCGCTGGGTAAAGCCCTCTGAGGCAAGGTGCAGTTTTGCTACCAGCTCTCCTAATAATTCAGTGTGTTTTGTGGTTATGTGCGGATTGCCGCGACCTTCCAAAAATTCTACGATAATAGCGGTTTTCCCGTTTATCTTGCCGGATGTTGCGCTGTTTTTGCTTTTTATCGGCTTCGGGCAGATAATATTTTGCTGTGACAGATGTCCGGTAAAATTCAGGATGAAAGGGAGGTCGGCTATATTGAAATTATCTTCAAACAGGGTGAGGATGTAATTGGTTGCTTGTTGTTGGTTGTTGGTTGTTAGTAGATAATTGGTATTGGAAACTCCTTCAGCAATGCCTTTGAATGAAATAAGTGCGCCAATATCATAACCAGCAAGAAAAGCTGTTATGTCTTCAGTGGAAAGTTGCGTATAAACAGCCATAGCAGATGACAGATAACGGGTTACACATTATGGAAAAAAGAAAAATTCCGGTAATCCATCTAGATAACTCTTTCTACCATCATTTTTTTGATTTCGGCGATAGCTTTGGCTGGGTTCAGGCCTTTAGGGCAGGTTTTAGCGCAGTTCATGATGGTGTGGCAGCGATAGAGTTTAAACGGATCTTCCAGATCATCAAGGCGTTCACCGGTGAATTCATCGCGGCTGTCAATAATCCAGCGGTAAGCATGCAGCAAAATGGCGGGGCCAAGATAACGGTCGGAATTCCACCAGTAGCTGGGGCAGGAGGTGGAGCAGCAGGCGCACAGGATACATTCATACAGCCCGTCTAGTTTTGCCCGGTCTTCCGGTGATTGCAGCCGTTCACTGTTGGCGGGCTGGGTGCTGCTGGTTTGCAGCCATGGCTTGATAGATTCATATTGCGCGTAAAAATGCGTCATGTCCGGCACTAGATCCTTAATTACCGACATGTGCGGCAGAGGATAGATATTTACCTCTCCTTTTACGTCTTCAATCGGTTTTATGCAGGCTAGAGTGTTAGTGCCGTCAATATTCATAGCGCAGCTACCGCAGATTCCTTCACGGCAGGAGCGGCGGAAAGTAAGGGTGGAGTCAACCTCATCCTTGATTTTTATCAGCGCGTCCAATACCATCGGCGCGCAATCATCCATGTTTATTTCATATGTATCCATGCGTGGGTTTTTAGGTTCGCCATTATCGTTTTTATCTTCAGGGTTAAAACGGTATATATTGAATTTCTTGATATTTTTTGCGCCATCTGCCGCTTTGTAGCTGTTGCCTTTGCCGACTTTAGAATTGGCGGGAAGTGTGAATTCTGCCATAATAATGACCCTTGTTTTTTTATTTTACTATGAGCTGGATAGTAGAGTTTTGTTCTGTACAATCAAGCGTTAAGTAGAGTTTTGTAACAATAAAGATTTTCTTGTTTTTGTACATTAAAATATGTTAATATCGTTCATACTGATAGATATAAAAAATATTATAATTATCAAAAAATATAATTAACGGATATAAAATGAATAATACAGATAATAAAGAGGGTTTTGTAATTCTGGCGGCATTTAGATTTTTAAGGGATAACCCTTATACGGCAAAGGAATTGGGTATAACAAAGGAGGCATTATCTTTAGTTGAAAAAAGCGATATAAAATTAAAGAGAATAATTGATAACATGACAGCTCCTGAACTTGATAATCTTAACAAACAGATGGGAGTTATTCATACATTTGCGAAGGAAATTGAAAAAGTAGGTGTATTGGGATTCTCAATTAATGAGGATTTACAATTTAGAGTTTTAGGAAGTTTAAAAAGAGAATTAGCAAAAAAAATAATTCAAGAGCCTTCTTTAGAATCACCATCTGATAGGCTTGTTGGAGAATCGCTATATCGTAAGAATAATAACGTGAAGAGAAAAAAAACAAATACACTAAGTACGGAAAAGCCAGGTAATGAAAGTTTGGGTTTTGCATTATAATAGATAATAGCTGGTTTTAAAATTATGCTTTTAATAGAGTGTGCTATGGAACAACAAAATATCAATGAATCCGCTGAAGAAAAAGCCTTAACTGCGGCCTTCCAGTTTTTTGAGGAGCATGAATATATCGCTTCGGCAGTTGGTGTTAATAGGCAGGTTATTGGATTAAAAAATGCAAGTAAACAAGAGTTAGACAATATACCGCAAAAAGACAAGGAGCGAATGGCTGAAGGCATAAAGGCTGTTTATGCGGTTTCTCAGGAAATTCAGAAAATTGGTTTGGAAAAATTTGCTACTATGAATAGCGAGAAAAAAGAAAAGGAGTTGTCTGGTGTTATGAGCCAGGTTTCAGCATCAAGATATGCCAATTTACAAAGCAGTGCCGGAAGTGAATACGCAATATCCGGTTTATAGATTGTGTTTACAGTTAATTTTTAAAATCCGGTAGCTGTGGTATGCGGTTTTTACGTTTGTAATTGATCTCGTAAACCGCTTTTTGCAGTGCTACAAAGCGCGAGGCATTTGAAGGGTGGGTGGTTGAGCTGTAGATAGCCTCCGGATTTTCGATAGACATTCTCCGCCAGAGTTTAGGTGCGGCTTTTATGTTGTAGCCAGCCCGCGCCATGATATAAAGCCCGATATAATCCGCCTCTTTTTCAAATTCGATGCTATAACGCAGCGTTCCTATTTCTGTCCCTGCCTTGGTGAATTCCCCGCCCATATTTACACCCTGCGTACTCGCCAGCGCATCGGCAGCGACTCCCAGAATCATGCCTATGGTGGCATTATTTTTCTGTGCCTTTACATGCCCCATCAGGTTGTGGGAGAATTCATGCGCCATTATTGTTGCCAGTTCGTCATCATTTTCTACAAAGCGCATCATGCCTGTGTAGATTACAATATTTTTACCATCGGCATATGAATTAAGTTCATCTTCACGGCTAAGGCGGAAGTAGTAATAACAGCCATTTTCCTGTAAGTTTAATTCACGGCAGATCTCTGCTCCAGATTTTTCGATGCGCCCGCCAACTTCTTCAAATTGTTTGCGCATATTTTTATGGTTGCGCCATGCTTTTGGCAGGCCGCCGCGTGCCTGTATCCCTGATACCATTTGTTGCTGGGCAAGTTCTTCTGCATGGATTTCTTCTGCCGTCAGTTCCGGCGAATAAGAGGTTGGTGCTTGGCAGGCAGCAAGCAGCATTGATGCAATTACTATGAATGGTTTGTGTAATAACTTCATAATATTACAACTATATATATGGTTTTTAGGACAGTGCAATAAATTTGGCACGATTTATGCTTAACTAGTATCCGAATAATTTTCTGCAAATAAAATCGCCTGAAAGAATTTGTTATGGATAACAGTGTTTATATTACCCTATCAAGGCAGCTTGCATTATTCCGCGATATGGACGTTACGGCAAACAATGTAGCCAATGCCAACACGACCGGTTATA
>WBZO01002589.1_pt1:7500-23068 | contig 23068 bp, 15 predicted proteins | sample 5204261 | NCBI WGS metagenome assembly WBZO01 (sample SAMN12412400, study PRJNA552823) | activated sludge metagenome | isolation source: activated sludge from anammox sidestream of wastewater treatment plant... | place: USA: North Carolina | collected 2017-09 | reverse complement strand
TGCCCGCCGGGTGTGGGGAATGCAGATCGAGCCACCGACGAGGTTGGCGATGGCAAATACCTCGAAGACTTCCTCTCGGGTAACATGCAGGGTATGGCAGGTGCCGAGGTGGTAGCGGATGCAATCGTCACAGCGCAGCACCATTGAAGCCACGAGGCCGAGGAGCTCCTTCGTTTTGCGGTCGAGGGCACCGTCGTCGTAGGCGGTTTTGTCAAGGGCGAAAAAGCGGTTGAGGGCTTTGTTGTTTTGGGTAAAGATCTTTTCGTTCATGGTAGAACGGTAGTCGTTGAAGTCTTTGACGAGGGACATAGTTGAAATATTTTTCCCCACTGCTGCTGGCATTTCGGCGGCAAGGGCAGTTGGGCGAGGTGGTATTTTAAACAAATTCCGGCGACATCACCGTTTTTTTAATAGGAAACGAGGCATTAGAGCTTGTTTGAATTGAGCTTACCACCTCGACTGAATGGGGTACGCGCTGACCAATTCCGAAGTATCTGCCGGCGTCAATACAAATTTGCCATCTTGCCAGCGCAGCAGGACGGCGTGTTCAGCTATTGTATCCTTTGTGTGCTCATCATTCAGGATGAGCCAATGTTCAATTTCCCGCCGGATGAGGTCTTTGTCGCCATCTTTATCGTAGTCAACGAGCCAGGAGCCAGCGAGTATCTGGCCACCGTCGCCGCCGTAAAACTCGGCCACTGTTTCTCTGGCGGAGAAGAAGTTTTGGCTTTTATCAAATAAAAAAAGAGAATGGTTTTGGTACCAGCCTTGGTGCATTTCAACCTGATAGGCCTCGATATTTTCCGTTAGGAGAAAGCGTTGCTTACCGATAGCTGTCAATCCACCCGAGCCGAAATATCCGATGCCGTTCATCAAGTGGGTTTCTAATTGGCCAAAGAACAGGTTGTTGGGGATTGTGTCGCCTTCGACTGCTGCCCCTTCGGGGGCGATTTCAAAGCGCAGGGTATCGGGCAGGGTAATTTGCCGGAAATAATCAGGCAGGGCTTTGGCGGCAGTATCCTGTGTTTTTTTATTTGGAGCGGTTTGGGAGCAGGAGTAGCTCATCCAGCAGGCGAGGAGAGCCATAAGCAACGGTGCATTTTTCATGATTTCAGTTTTTAAGGAACGTGTCGGAAATAACTTACGCATTTGGGCGGCGTATTTTGGGCGCTGGCTGTGTTAGTGAAATAGTTACGTAGCTAAGGCTATGCGCCTATTTCACTGCCTTGCCAGCCCCCAAAATACACTGGTCGAAATACCCAACTTAGTTCCGGCACGTTCCTAAATCAAAAATACAGCACGTGCATTAATTGAGAAACCCGGAGCTGCCAATCCTCCTACAGAGCAAGGGACGGCTCCGGTTTTTTTTCAATTTAGCCCAGCGATTCGAAGCGGGCCTGGAAAAATCGCAGGTATTTAGGCTCGTACACCATTTTCAAGCCGAGTACCCGGTTGCGCTGATCAAACACTTCGAGGATGGATTCTACGACGACGTCCATGTGCGCCTGGGTATAAACCCGGCGTGGGATAGTCAGGCGCACCAGCTCCAATTTGGGGTAGTAGTGGTCGCCGGTCAGCTTGTCGCGGCCGGCAGAGACGATACCCCGCTCCATGGTGCGGATGCCTGAGTCGAGGTAAATGGCGGCGGCCAATGCCTGCGCAGGGAAGCTGATTTGGGGCACGTGCGGCAGGAACTTCTTGGCATCCAGGAAAACGCCGTGGCTGCCGACGGGTTTCACGATGGGAATATCGTGTGCCAGTAGGCGGTTGCCAAGGTATTCCACCTGGCCCACCCTGGAGCGGATATGGTCGTCCTGCACGGATTCTTCGATGCCGATAGCAACGGCCTCCATGTCTCGCCCTGACATGCCGCCGTAGGTGTGAAGCCCTTCGTACACGACGACGAGGTTCCTGGCTTCCTCGAAGATATCATAATCGTTGACGGCGAGGAAACCACCGATATTGACCAAGGCATCCTTTTTTGCACTCATGGTGGCTCCGTCGGTCAGGGAGCAGATCTCTTTGACGATTTCTGCTACGCTTTTATCGGCATAGCCTTCTTCCCGCTGTTTGATAAACCAGGCATTCTCAGCGACCCTGGTCATGTCGTGAATGATGCGGATGCCGTGCTGCAGGCAATAGGCTCTTAGCTCCCGCAGGTTAGCAAGCGAGATAGGCTGCCCACCAGCCATGTTTACCGTGGTGGCAATGCTCACGTAGGAGATGCGGTTAGCACCGTATTCGTCCACCAGGGCATCCAGTTTGGCGAGGTCAACATTTCCTTTGAAGGGGTACTCACTCTCAGGGTCGTGGGCTTCGTCAATGATGATGTCCTTAAAAGTACCGCCGGAAAGCTCCTGGTGGAGGCGGGTGGTGGTGAAGTACATGTTGCCGGGCACGATGTCGCCCTGCTTGATCAATATTCTGGAGATAATATTTTCAGCTCCTCTGCCCTGGTGGGTGGGCACGAGGTATTTATAGCCGTAGTATTTCTGAATGGCGTCTTCCAAGTGGTAGTAGTTTTCACTGCCTGCGTAGGCTTCATCGCCGAGCATAAGGCCAGCCCACTGCCGATCGCTCATGGCGTTGGTTCCGCTGTCGGTGAGCAAGTCAATGTAAACGTCGCCGGAGCGAAGGAGAAAAGTATTGAATCCTGCTTCTACAAGTGCCTTTTTGCGCTCCTCGTAGGTAGTCATTTTGACATGTTCCACCATTTTTATCTTCCAGGGTTCGGCCCAGGAACGGCGCCTATAAGTGTTGCTGTCAAGTTCCATAATTTAATTGGTTGAATTTTTTAAAAAATTGAGCGGTGCAAAACTCTGGAAATGAAAGTAATAAAAAGGTGAGAAAAGTCAACGGGATTGTCAGAAATATGCCACAATCGGGCATTGACTGCACCAAGACAAACAAAAACGGCTCGCAGAAATGAATCAGCAAGCCGTCAAACTCTATTCAAACCAAGTTATTAATAGTTGTCGTGATCTCCATAAGGGTTGTAACGGTCTCCACTGTTTCTGTCGTTGCGATCCCTGCGGTCGTAGCGATCGCCGTAGCGGTCGTTGCGGTCGTTGCGGTCGTTGCGGTCGTAGCGGTCGTTGCGGTCGTTGCGGTCGTTGCGATTCCCATAGCGGTCATCTCTGTGTCCTCCTCGTCCACCGTACCTGTTGCCACCGCTGCCGTAGCTACTGCTGCCGTAGCCACCGCCGTAGCCACCGCCACTACTGCTATAGCTTCTGTTGCTGCCGCCACGACCAAAGCCACTGTTCCTTTTGCGGGTATCGGGGCGGTCTTCTTTAGGGGTTGCTTCTTTGACAAAAATCGTGCGGCCCTGAAATTCACTTTCGTTTAGTGCCTGGATAGCCTCATTGGCCTCGTTGTCTTCGGGCATTTCTACAAAACCAAAGCCCTTGGATTTGCCGGTAGCATGGTCTATAATGACCTTGGCAGAAGAAACTTCTCCGAACCTTTCAAAAGCGGTGCGAAGATCCTCGCTGGTGGTGCTGAAATCCAGCTTTGCTACAAAAATATTCATACTTGAAGCTTTAAAAAATGAAGTAAAAAATGAATAAAAATAAGTTGACAAAACGTTGAACAGCAAACCCTTCTGAGTGCAATTACATGCAGTTGCGTGAAACGGTGAAGATTTGCAAAAGGCACTTTCAGAAATTGACCTGCCAGAAAGAAGCTGCTTCCGGCGGCAAAAATAAGTGAAGTTTCTATTTGAAACAGATAAAAAACAAGTGAAATAAAAGAAGGATAAAAGTCAGGTGCTGGCTGTCACCTGGCGGGGAGGTTTTACATCCTTTTGCTTTTTCAAACCACAAGCCCGAACAAATGCGTCTTTCATCTGCTGTTTCAGCCATTCTGGGAGCTGGCTTTCCAAAGGAAATAGCCCGCTGTACCTAAAAGTATTATCAGATAGTTAATAAATATCCAGTCTCCCAATTTTGTCATTTCTCCCAGGGCAATTTGTATGATTGCGTAATTGATATAGGCAAAAAACACCAGGTTGATGGCCTTGAATGCGGTAATCATCCGGGTGGCTATGCGGTAGTGGTAGTGGGCATTTTGGGGGGTGATCTCCACCAGGTAGTTGAACGTGTGGGGGTAGCGGTTCAACACCGTCATGCCGGCATACAGGATAAGTCCGATACCGGGCAGCAGCCAGACCATCCACTTGTGGCCGAAGCTATTGGGGTAGCCCGAGCCGTCAAAATGGATGGGGATTCTCTCCGGGAGACGCCCGTAGTTGATCGCCGAGTAAATCGCCATCGTCAGCAAACTCGTCAGAGCGACGTACTCTAAAAATTTATCAATAGGCTCTTTTTCGATCTGAATCTTTAGTCTTTTCATGCGTCGGTTTGTTTTAAAAAGCAAGCTGTTATAGATCAAAGCATTTAAAGTTGATCAGCAACACCTCTCAAAACAAGCTCTTATGGTTGGTACAGCCCGGCTATCAATTTCAAAGGCGACTATCTATAAAAGGTTTATCCACTCACCACTATCTGCATCAGGTAGGCACTAATCAACGCACCATAAGTGCCGAGTGCGTACCCCAGTACGGCCAGCAGCACACCCACCGGCGCCAGTGCCGGACTGAAGGCAGAAGCCACCACAGGAGCCGAAGCTGCTCCCCCGATATTGGCCTGCGAACCAACTGCCAGGAAGAAAAACGGCGCTTTGATGGCCTTGGCCACAACGATCATCACCGTAACGTGCACCAGCATCCACACCACTCCGACAAAAAACAAACCGATGTTGTCAAATATCTCTCGCAGGTTCATGTGCATTCCTATGGTAGCTACCAGCACGTAAATAAACAGGCTTCCCCAGTTGGAAGCGCCCACACCTTCCAAGTTCCTGGCTTTGGTAAAGGAAAGCATCAGGCCAACAGTCGTAGCGACGACTACGATCCAGAAAAAGCCCGATATGAGGGACTCCAGCTTTGCCGCCTTCAGCGCTTCTTCGTGCAGGCTCAACCAGGGAACCACCGCATCGGCTACCCAGTGGGAAAGAGCTACGCCTCCAAAAGCTAGCCCCAGCAGCATGAACATATCCCGGGTGGAAGGGATTTTCTCAATACCTGCCCGAAAAGAGGCAATGCGGGCTTTCACATCTTCTATGGCGGACACGTCGGCCTTTAACCAGCGGTCCAGTCGGTCGGTGATGTTAGCTCCGTACAGCAGGAAGCCCATCCAGATATTGGCTACCACGACATCTATGACGACCATCGTACCAAATAGGGTATCGTTGACGTTGAAGATTTCCTTCATGGCTGCCTGGTTTCCACCGCCGCCGATCCAACTGCCTGCTATGCAAGACAGGCCCTTCCAGACGTCGTCTTCCGCTGCGGGAATAAATCCTTCGGGCATGACCGTGTAAATCGTAGCAAGGGCAATCGGGCCACCTAAAATGACGCCTATAGTTCCTGCGATAAACATGATGCCGGCTTTAGGGCCCAGGCGAATGATAGACTTAAAGTCAATGCTCACGCAAAGCAGCAGCAAACTTGCCGGCAGCAGATACCGGGAAGCAACAAAGTAGAGCTGGCTTTTGCGTTGAAACCCTTCGTAAAGTTCTTTAGAGACGCCATTTTCTGTCAGCCATTCTTTCATCTCGTTGAAGGTAGCCCCTGCAGGAGGAGAAAAGCCCTGCTCCCGCAGTACGTCGAGCAGGCTGTTGTCGAACCATTCGGGTGCAATCAGCCCCAAAGGCCAGTTCAACAAGGCAGGTGCAAAGTAACAGAGCAGCAGCGTGGGAACGTAGGTGTAGAATTTTTGCCAGGAAGATAGCTTAGAGGTGTAAAAAATACCGGCTAACACCATCGTCAACAGGCCAAATACAATTGCGTCATTTGTAAAAAAAGGCTCCATGTCGTCGTTTCGTCTTTGTTTTAACTCTCCGCTCATTAGTCTGGCGGGCGAGCGCCTGTCCGTCAGAGCCTGAAGTACAGAAAAAGCCCGGCGAACAATGAATCCCGTAAAGGTAATGCTCTAAGTTAAAACCGCTAATTTTGGGCTCAATTCCAGTTTATTTTATCAATTGTCATCCATTCTTATGAAGAAACATCAAAAATTCATGCAGGAAGCCATCCGCTTAGCCCGCGAAGGAATGAGTAAAGGAGAAGGAGGGCCTTTCGGCTCCGTCATCGTGAAAAATGGTGAGATCATCGGCAGAGGCAACAACAAAGTGATCGCTACCAAGGATCCGACTGCCCATGCAGAAATGATTGCCATCCGGGACGCCTGTCGCCATCTGGGGCATTTCCAGTTGGACGATTGCATCCTCTACACTTCCTGTGAGCCATGCCCCATGTGCCTGGGTGCTATCTACTGGGCCAGGCCAAAGCAGGTGTTTTACGGCTGCGGTAGAGAAGACGCCGCCTCCATCGGCTTCGACGATCATTTTATTTACGAAGAAATAGAGCTTCCACTGGAAAACCGCAAGATTCCCTCGCTCCAATTGTTGCGGACAGAAGCGTTAAAGGTCTTTGAAGAGTGGCAGCACCTGGAAGACAAGGTGGAGTATTAGAGCTTGTTTGCGATTGGGGCACTTAGTCAAAAACGCAAACAAGCTCTTTAGCTATTGCTGAAAAATTTGCTTGGCTCTGGGCGGAAAAGACACCTTTTTAGCCCGGTAAGCTCAATCCCTATAGCATCTCTGCTCAAGCACCAAAACGCAAACATGCTCTAATAGAAATGGTTTTTCAAAAATAAAATGTACATTTTACTTTTCCTTTGATCCAACCAATTACAAGCGCTGAAATTCAAAACTCAATTTCTCAAGGCTTCTTTGCGCTTTCATCAGGCTCTCCCTCTCCCTTACCGGCTTCCTTCGCTTGTTGCATTCGCTCTGTGAGGTGCCGGACGATGTTAAACTCACTCAAAAACGCCCGGGCAATGACACGCAGGACCGTGTAGGCAGGGATGGCCAGTATCATGCCCAGCACGCCATTCACTTTGGCTCCCATCAGCACGATCAAGAAAATTTCCAGTGGGTGTGCCATGACGCTGGTCGAAAATATCATCGGCTGCGACACGTAGTTGTCCAGCATCTGTGCCCCAGCAAAGATAGCTAACACTTTGAGGATCAATGGCATCAAGCCAGTGTAAAAATCTACATTCAGGTTGGCAGAAATCGTAAAGACCACCCCGAAGGCTGCGCCTATGATTGGCCCCAGATAGGGTATCACATTGAGCAGGCCGGCAAAAAAACCAATGAGCAAGGCATTTTTTATCCCCAGCAAAGAAAGGCCAATAGTAACCACAGCAGAGAAGATGAACATCTGGAGTATCAGGCCCCGAAAATACCGGCTCAGCATCGTCGCAATGTCCGAAATGGCATGGCGTATCTTCTCTTCGTATTGCTCCGGCATCAGGGCAGCCAGGAAATTGACGAACATGCCCTGTTCCTGCAAAAAGAAAAACGTGATGAACAGCACAGAAGCAATGCCTACACCGATATCTCCCATCGCTGAAAATATGCTGCTGAAGTGCCTGCCAATTGACCTAGGCTCAAACCAGTCTGAAAAGGTAGCCCTCAGTTGAACTGCCAGGCTCTCATCCTGATTCAGGAATCCATAGCTTTCCAGCTTGTGCTGCAGATTGGACAGCGGCCGCTCCAGTGTCCGGGCTATTGCGTTGTAATCTACGTGTGCCAAGTTGTCTATCTGCTCAAAAATGGGTGGCAGAAACATCCAAACGACCAAGGCAATGGCTAGGAAAAAAGTGAGCAGCGTCAGCACAGCGGAAGTAACAGGTCCGGCTCTGAACTTCCATACCTTCAGGTGCTTTTGATAAAAGCGCATCAGCGGCTGGCCGATCATCGAAAGTATCCATGCAATGCAGACGTAGGCCACAATGTCTGCAAAGAAATAGAGCAGGGAGCCTATCATCAGCAGGCTGACGACGAGTGTGAGGGTGCGGTTGGAGATTTTCATTTCACCCGTTTTTCATTTTTGGTCAAAAATAGTCGTTTTTTGCTTTCTGCAATTCCGTCATTCAAACTCGTTTTTCAGCAGGTATGGATTTCCAACGACTTTTTGACATCCTCCCCTATCAGCAAGCAAAGTATCCAAAGCGCAAAGCGCTTGCCGGGAAGGAAAACGGCGTCTGGAGAGCTTATTCCACCGCAGAATGTCTCGAACTCATCAACTGTCTGAGCATCGGCCTGCTGCGCCTTGGTCTCCAACGGGGTGAGCGCTGTGCCCTCATTGCCCACTGTGGAAGTCCCACCTGGAATCTGCTCGACTTTGCCCTGCAGCAAATTGGCGTGGTCGTCGTGCCCATCCACGCCACTACCTTGAGCAGCGACATTTCCTACATCCTCCGCGATGCCTCCATCCGATACGGTTTTGCCTCAAACCAGGCTTTGTCCGAAAAGCTGAAAGAAGCATCCCAAGCCGCTCTTCCCATTTTTACTTTTGAAAAAACAAAAGATACCCGGCATTGGAAAGAGCTGCTGGTACAGCCATCAGAGCAGGAATTGGCAGCATTGGAAAGCCGAAAAAAAGCCATCGCCGAAAATGACCTCGCCACTATCCACTACACATCTGGCTCAACGGGAGCGCCCAAAGGCGTTATGCTCAGCCACCGGAACATCGCCTCCAATATCAAAGCCATCATGACGCTCGTCCCTATTGACTACCGAAAGGAGGCTCTGAGTTTTCTACCTCTGAGCCATATTTTCGAGCGCATGGTCGTCTGTTTTTACATAGCGGCCGGCACGACGGTTTGGTATGCCCAAAGCATAGAAGAAACAGGGGATAACTTTAGAGCAATTCGGCCTCATTTTTTCACGGTAGTGCCCAGGGTCTTGGAAAAAATGCACGACAAGATCCTGGAGAGGCGAAAGCAATTCGGCCCTTTGCGCCGCCATTTTTTTGACCTGGCTTTAAAATGGGGAAAAAATTACGACCCAGCCCAAAAGCTGTCGCCATTGTTCTGGCTTCGGCACCTGCTATTCGACCTGTTAGTGTACCGCCATCTGCGCAAGGCTCTGGGCGGCCGCGTAGAAGGTATCGTGGCCGGCTCGGCTGCGTTGCAACCCCAACTGGCCCGGCTCTTTTGCGCTGCAGGGCTACAGGTTCGGGAGGGATACGGCCTCACGGAGACTTCGCCTGTGGTAGCTTTTAACCACTTCGAGCCAGGGCTTTTTCGCTTCGGAACAGTCGGCATCCCCGTACCCGGTGTAGCAGTAAAAATTGACCAGCCCGATGAAAAAGGCGAAGGTGAAATCCTCGTCAAAGGCCCCAACGTGACGATGGGCTACCTGAACCAACCCGAAGAAACAGCCGCGGCTTTCACGCCCGACGGCTGGCTGCGAACGGGTGACTGGGGCTACTTCGAACGCCGGTATTTTTTAAAAATAACCGGCCGCATCAGGGATTTTTTCAAAACAAGCCGTGGGAAATTCGTCGCCCCCTTGCGGGTCGAAACGCTCTTCGAGCAATCGCCCTACATCAGGCAGTGCATGATCACAGGCCTCAACCAGCCTTACGTCGCAGCACTCATCGTACCCGATTTTGACCTGTTGGAGCAATGGTGTGCCGAAAACAAAGTGCATTGGACGGCTCCTCAGTTCATGGCCCTGAATCCACGGGTGCTTCAATTCATGGAAGCAGAAATCCAATTGCTGAACCAATGCCTCGAAGGGCACGAACAGGTGCAGCGCTTCACGCTGCTGCATGAGGAATGGAGCGTGCAGGGAGGCGAGCTTTCACTGACCATGAAAAAACTAAGAAAAGTGTTAGAGGACAAATTTTCCCGGGAAATCAGGGAGATGTACAAGCAGTCCACTTTTTCACCATGAAAACTCCACTGCCTGCTCACATTCAAATGCCAAGCTTTTACACACGGGGCAACTCAGGGCTGCCTTCTCGAGCAGGTTGCGCTCCTCCTGGCTGTAATTTCCTGCAGGCATGGTAAAGTGGATTTCGACTTTGGCGATGCGCCGGGGGTTAGCCGCCATAATTTTGTTCACGGAGGCTTTGGCTCCTTTGAGGTCAATGCCGCGGTCTCTGGCTGCAATACCCATGATGGTCATCATGCAACTGGCCAGCGCAGTAGCGACGAGGTCAGTGGGCGAAAAGGCCTCACCCTTTCCCTGGTTGTCGGGTGGCGCATCTGTAACGATTTGGGTGCCGGATTTAAGATGGGTACAGGTGGTGCGCAGGTCACCGTTGTAATGGACTTCAGATGTCATACTATGTTTTTCTGCAAAGTTGTGAAATTAGTGCCATAAAATGCCCGTTCTTTGCCTTGCCGCATCCGGGCCAGTATCAAAAAGTCAATGGCAGCGACAGCCACCCAATAACCTTCCAGAGCGGGGCGCTTTTTTAAAAAACTCTTTGAGATTTTCAACAATTTAGCAAGGGGGGGTTGGAGAAAAATCGAAAGCTTTTCCCCAAAAACACCCTAAACCGCAGGAGGAGGAATAAAAAATTCCATTTTTTATTCCTCCTCCTGCACCCTCCCAAGTAGTTACGAAATTTTAAAAAGCACACTCCTCTCTAAGAGCTTGTTGGGGGTTTGGCCACGTGGCCAAACCCCCAACAAGCTCCAATGAATTTTCTTCGCCCCCAGCAGCAGCGATTTGCCTTATGAGGCAGGCTGCTGCAAATAGAATCGCTCTGAAATTTGCTACCCTGTCAATGAATCGTGAATTTCTCCTCAATGCTTTGTTTCTGATCTTCGTCAACGCACTTGTCAAACCGTTTTACGTCTTTGGCATAGAGCGCACTATTCAGGACACGGTAGGCCCGGAGGCGTACGGATTGTATGCCACGCTGTTCAGCTTCACCTTTCTGCTGTTCATGGTGAACGACTTCGGCATCCACTATTTCAACAACACGACCATTGCAAAACATCCTCAGCTCATTGGAAAGTATTTCCCCAACATCCTGGTAACCAAGGCATTGCTGACTACCCTCTACTTTATACTGGTTTTTGGCGCCGCTGCTGTGCGGGGTTTTGAAGTGGAGGTTTTTCCCCTGCTTTTTTTTATTGCACTCAATCACGTGTTGATTTCGCTGGTGGCCTTTCTGCGCTCCAATATTTCGGGCCTGGGCATGTACCGCACAGACAGCATGGTCTCCACACTGGATAAGCTCCTGCTAACGGGGGTTTGTGCCGTTTTGCTCTGGGGTAATGTCTGGCCGGGGGATTTTAAAATCAAATGGTTTGTACATGCTCAGAACCTCACCTGGTTTCTGACTGCGCTCTGTGCATTTATCATCGTAAAAAGCCACCTGCGGCAGCCATTGCGGTTTCGGTTTAACCGGCTCATGCTGCTGCTCATTCTGAAAAAATCAGCCCCTTTTGCGCTGGCCGTTTTCCTGATGACCGCCTATACCCGCTTCGACATCGTCATCCTGGAATGGCTACTGCCCGACGGGCGACACGAGGCGGGGATTTACGCCGCAGCCTACCGGCTGCTGGATGCTTTCAACATGGTAGGCTATCTGTTTGCCGGACTGCTCTTGCCCATGTTCTCCACCCTATTGGCAAAAGGCTTTGTGGCTTCTCGGGACGGAACGCCAAATGAAGAGCTGCTTTCGCTGCTGCGGCTCAGTCTGCAATTCATCTGGGGGGGTACGGTGAGTATAGCGGTTTCGTGTTTTTTCTTCCGCAAAGAGCTGATGCTGCTGATGTATCCTCAAACGGCCACAATTTACTACGGCGAGGTGCTGGCCTTTATCATTCTGACCCTGGTGCCTTTCAGCGGTACTTTTATCTACTCCACGCTGCTCACGGCTAACAACAGCCTGAAAAAGATGAACGTATTGTTCCTCGCCGGCATCGTGGCAAACATAGGGCTGAACCTGCTGCTCATCCCGGGTTGGAAGGCCGTGGGCGCCGGCTTTTCAGCATTTGCCACCCAAATACTGGTGCTGGGTGGGATGATCTTTTTGGCAAAAAGGGAGCTTCGGCTACAGACGGAGTACAGGCAGGTATTAAAAATTGCCGCCTTCATCCTGCTGGTAGCCCTGGCAAACTGGCAATTGTACCGCCTGTCCACCGGCCAATGGATGCTAAAATTCGCCTTCGGCATAGCAAGCGGGCTGGCATTGGCGTTTCTGTTGCGCCTGATCCGGTTTAAAATGCTACTGAACTTGCTGAAAAAGCAGGAGGCAATTGGCTAAGTGCTTAAACTCCTTACTTTTGACCGGTTTTTTAAAAAATTGTACCTGTTCAGGAGCTCGTGAGGAAAAACCAGCTCAAAACAACGGGCTGCCATGGGCGGAGCCGATGATTTTAAGGAACGAGGTGACCACTTTGCAGGGGTGAAACTGAAAATTTTTCCCAAAAACACCCCAAATTGTGGAAGGCAAAGGAAAAAATGAAATTTTTTTCGATCCTAAGAAGCTGTTTGAATTTAGAGCAGGTAGAGGCTTGGGTGCTTGAGCCGGAAAGCTGTTTGAATTGAGCTTGGCAAGCTCAATTCAAACAGCTTTTAAGTAGTGAGCGAACATACCGGGAATAATTTACGCATTTGGGCGGCGTCTTTTGAGCGTTGTCCGTAGGGGTGAAATAGTTACGTAGCGAAGGCTATGCGCCCATTTCACTATCACGGCCAGCTCCCAAAACACCCAACTTATTTGCGATACGCTTTTAAAAACAGCTAATTTCTGCGAAAGCAGGAGCTACTGCACAGTTGCAAAAATTCTTAAACGTACAAACACTCAGATGGAACATAAAGACAACCTGCTGGGCGTCGTAGAGACCATTTTCAAGTGGAAAAAATTTATCCTTTACACGGCAATCATCACGGCGGCAGGTGCTGCTGCCATCTCCCTGGTTCTGCCGGTTTACTACGAATCCACGACAATTTTTTATGCTGCCAGCCCAGGTCTGGCCGTTCCCGAAACGCTCTTTGGCACCGGCACGGAGGCCCCCAAGTACTACGGCACGGAAAACGACATTGACCGCATTCTAAGCATCGCCAAATCCGGTGAGCTGGCCACTTTTATGATAGACTCCTTTCTGCTCTACGACCGCTATAACATCAAACGGACGAGCAGAATGGGGCCTTACTACGTGCGGCTTGAGTTTGCCAAGCATTTCGATGTCATCAAGACGAAGTACGATGCTATCGAACTTTCCATCGAAGATCAGGACAAGGACATGGCGGCACAAATGGCCAATGCTGCGCGGGAGCATATTAATTTTTTAGCCCAAAAGCTGATCAAGGAAGGCCAGCTTAAAATCATCAACATCTACAAAACCAACCTCACCCAGAAAGACCTGAACATGGCTATCCTGAATGATTCACTCCAAAAGGTAAGGATGACCTTTGGCGTTTACAACACCGAGGAGCAGGCTGCCAACCTTTCGCAGCAAATCGCCGAGGCAGAGTCGCACCTGAATAACGACCGGGCCAGGCTCGAAATACTGCAGGAAGTCAGGTTCAACCGCGACACGCTCAGCCTGCTGAAAGCTAATATCAAAGGTGCTGAAAGTAAGTTGATCCGCCTGCAGGAGCGCCTCGATAAATTCAACCAGGGCATGGCCCTTGTGGACGTGCTCTCCAAAGTACAGAAAGACGCCAGCGAACAACTTGCCAAAGACAAAGAGCGGTATAAACAAATCCAGGCAGCTTACGACACCGACTTCCCGGCCACCCTGCTGCTGGAAGAGGCCCCAATCCCCATCGTAAAATCCCGCCCCCGTCGGATGCTCATCGTCGTGGCAGCCACGGCAATTGCGCTTATTTTCAGCGTCATTGGCGTTCTCATTTTTGACACGTACCGGGATGTCAACTGGCGAGAAATTTTGCACTTGAAATAGATTACCCCTGTACGAAATGACAGCCAGCAATTTTCAGACACGCACCCTGCTCACCGGCTTTTCGGCAATTATTGTCGTGAGTTTGCTGGTGGGCATCGCCGGAAACTGGTGGTTCTTGGCGGCGGTGCCTGCAGCAGTGCTGCTGGGGTATCTGGCAGTGGTGGACTTTCGGCAGATTTTCTACATTCTCTTTTTTTTCATCCCCCTCACCGTTGAGGTATGGCTGCCCAACGGTGTCGTCACCGACATGCCCACCGAGCAAATTGCCGTTGGGCTGACGGGAATTTACCTGCTCTACGTGCTGCGAAATGGGAAAAACATGCCCTCTGACTTTTTGCTGCATCCCATTTCGCTCATGCTGCTGCTCCACCTGGGATGGCTGTACCTCACGGCTATCACCTCAGAGGATTTTATTATTTCTCTGAAATTTTCGCTTGCCAAGATTTGGTACGTCACGCCTTTTTACTTCCTGGCAGGCAGCCTGCTGAAGACAGAAAAGCAAATGCAAGTGCTGACCTGGACGGTGTTGGCACCGCTGAGTTTTACCATTTTATACGTCCTGAAAAATTTTGCAGTGTATGGGTTCGATTTTGCAGATGTGAACAAAGTGATGTCCCCGTTTTATCGCAATAAAGTAGCCTTTGCCTGCATGTTATCCGTTTTTCTGCCTTTTGCCTGGTTCATGCGGCAGGGATACAAGAAATATTCTCTGCGCTGGGTGCTATTGGCAGGCGCTACTGTACTTATATTAATAGGTGTGCAATTCTCCTACACCCGTGCAGCTTATGTGACGATTGCCATGGGCGTAGGTGCCTATTTTTTTATAAAATGGCGCTTGATGAAAATTGCAGTCCCTATTGCTGCAATTCTGGCTGTCCTTTACATAGCTGCCATGATCCGCCATAACAACTACCTTGACCACAAGCCCGTTTACGAAAAAACTATTACCCACGAAGATTTCAGCGATTTGCTCAGCGCAACCACCAAGGGCCGGGATGTGTCCACCATGGAACGGGTGTATCGCTGGGTGGCAGGAGGGCACATGGCTGCCGAAAGGCCCTGGCTCGGCTGGGGGCCGGGTACTTTTACTTATTTCTATAAAACTTATGCGCTCTCGGGATTCCGCACTTACGTCAGCGACAACAAAGAAGGATCAGGCATCCATTGCTACTACCTGATGACCTTAGTAGAACAGGGCTTCGTCGGGCTGATTTTGTTCACGGGACTTGTTTTCATCGTTTTACTGAAAGGCGAAACCATTTACCACCAAACAAGTGACCCTTCCCGCCGGCGCATGCTCTTAGCTGCTTTGATCTCCGCCGTCATCATTGATGGTCTGCTTTTGATAAATGACCTGGTCGAAACAGACAAAATCGGCTCTTTTTTCTTTCTTTGTATGGCGATCGTGGTCAATGTGGATTTGATGAACAGGGGGGAACTAAAAGGCGACGCTGGATCTTCCAACAAAGCAATGCTTACACAGTAATAGTATAATAATGAATTTCTCAAAAAAACTCCTTTTGCTTTTCTGCCTGCTCTCGTCTCTGGAGGTAGCTTTTGGTACGATGGTTTTTGCCCAAACCGTAAAGGCTCCCGAAATAACTGAGTCGGTTGTATTTCAAAATGGCGAAGACGGCTACAACTGTTACCGCATTCCGGCGATTGTCCGCTCGCCATCGGGCCTGCTGCTGGCCTTTGCAGAAGGACGTGTTCACGATTGCGACGACTTCGGGAATATCGCTATCGTAATGAAGACCAGCTCAGACAGCGGCACAACCTGG
>WBZO01002589.1_pt1:0-2500 | contig 23068 bp, 15 predicted proteins | sample 5204261 | NCBI WGS metagenome assembly WBZO01 (sample SAMN12412400, study PRJNA552823) | activated sludge metagenome | isolation source: activated sludge from anammox sidestream of wastewater treatment plant... | place: USA: North Carolina | collected 2017-09 | reverse complement strand
GGCGCAAACAACCTTTGATCCGCAGATGTCCGAATGGGGTAACCTGTTCCGATGAAGTCGGAACGTGCCGCAAGGCACAACAACCCGGGGAACTGAAACATCTAAGTACCCGGAGGAAGAGAAAACAATAGTGATTCCGCAAGTAGTGGCGAGCGAAAGCGGATTAGCCCAAACCTTGTTGCATGCAACAAGGGGTTGTAGGACCAACATCAAGAACAACCACCCAGGTAGAACACGTTTGGAAAACGTGGCCATAGCGGGTGATAGCCCCTTATACAGAAGGCGGTTGTTTGGGTTGGTATCCTGAGTAAGGCGGGACCGGAGAAATCCTGTCTGAATCCGCCGGCACCATCCGGCAAGGCTAAATACTACTGGGAGACCGATAGTGAACAAGTACTGTGAAGGAAAGGTGAAAAGAACCGCAAGAAGCGGAGTGAAAAGAGCCTGAAACCATACGCCTACAAGCGGTGGGAGTCCTTTAGTAGGATGACCACGTGCCTTTTGCATAATGAGCCTACGAGTTACCTCTCGCCAGCAAGCATAAGTTCTTCAGGAACGAATGCGTAGCGAAAGCAAGTCTGAACAGGGCAATTTAGTTGGCGGGAGTAGACGCGAAACCGGGTGATCTACCCATGGGCAGGTTGAAGCCCCGATAGTCTCGGGATGGAGGACCGAACCAGTTCAGGTTGAAAACTGTTTGGATGACCTGTGGGTAGGGGTGAAAGGCTAATCAAACCCGGAGATAGCTCGTACTCCCCGAAATGTATTTAGGTACAGCGTCGTGTGAGTCAGTCATGGAGGTAGAGCTACCAATAGGGCTAGGGGGCTTCACCGCCTACCAACCCCTGATGAACTCCGAATACCATGACTGAGCAGCGGCAGTGAGGCGGCGGGTGAGAAGGTCCGTCGCCAAGAGGGGAACAACCCAGACCATCGGCTAAGGTCCCTAAGTGTGGACTAAGTTGACAAAACGAGGTGGGAATGCTTTGACAGCTAGGATGTTGGCTTGGAAGCAGCCATTCATTTAAAGAGTGCGTAACAGCTCACTAGTCGAGCGTTCCTGCGCGGAAAATAAGCGGGCATTAAGTCAACCACCGAAGCCATGGATCCTATTTATTAGGATGGTAGGGGAGCATTGTAGCAGCACAGAAGGTGTAGTGTGAGCTATGCTGGAGCGGCTACAAAAGAAAATGTAGGCATGAGTAACGATAAAACGGGTGGAAAACCCGTTCGCCGTAAGACTAAGGGTTCCTTGTTCAACGGTAATCAGAACAGGGTTAGTCGGGTCCTAAGGATAAGCCGAAGGGCGAGTTCCGATGGCAAGCCGGTTAATATTCCGGCACCTGTTGTAACTGCGATGGGGGGACGAAGAAACGTAAGGGCTGCGACCTGACGGAATAGGTCGTTGAAGTGCGTAGGCTATGAAGGAGGTAGGCAAATCCGCCTCTGGAACTGAAACACGATAGTACGCCAAAGCCTCCGGGCAGCGGCGATAATGCCCCCAAGTTGGCTTCCAGGAAAAGCCTCTAAGCTTCAGGTTACAACAGCCCGTACCGCAAACCGACACAGGTAGTCGAGGAGAGCATCCTCAGGCGCTCGAGTGATTCGTGGCTAAGGAACTAGGCAAATTAGACTCGTAACTTCGGGAGAAGAGTCCCCCAACTAAAGTTGGGGCGCAGTGAAAAGGTCCAGGCGACTGTTTAGCAAAAACACAGGACTCTGCTAAATCGCAAGATGATGTATAGGGTCTGACACCTGCCCGGTGCCGGAAGGTTAAGGAAGGGGGTTAGTCAGCAATGGCAAAGCTCTTAACTGAAGCCCCGGTAAACGGCGGCCGTAACTATAACGGTCCTAAGGTAGCGAAATTCCTTGTCGGGTAAGTTCCGACCTGCACGAATGGTGTAACGATCTGGACACTGTCTCGGCCACGAGCTCGGTGAAATTGAAGCATCGGTGAAGATACCGATTTCCCGCCACGGGACGAAAAGACCCCGTGAACCTTTACTATAGCTTTGCATTGAGCTTGGGTACAGGATGTGTAGGATAGGTGGGAGGCTATGAAGGGGGGACGCTAGTCCTCTTGGAGCCGACCTTGAAATACCACCCTTCCTGTACTTAGGTTCTAACCCCTTACGGGGGACATTGCATGGTGGGTAGTTTGACTGGGGTGGTCGCCTCCTAAAATGTAACGGAGGCTCGCAAAGGTACCCTCAGCACCGTTGGTAACGGTGCGCAGAGCGTATGAGTACAAGGGTGCTTGACTGGGAGAACGACAGTTCGATCAGGTGCGAAAGCAGGCTCAAGTGATCCGGTGGTTCCGCATGGAAGGGCCATCGCTCAAAGGATAAAAGGTACTCCGGGGATAACAGGCTGATCTCCCCCAAGAGCTCACATCGACGGGGAGGTTTGGCACCTCGATGTCGGCTCGTCACATCCTGGGGCTGGAGAAGGTCCCAAGGGTTGGGCTGTTCGCCCATTAAAGTGGCACGCGAGCTGGGTT
>WBZO01002588.1_pt1 | contig 23080 bp, 19 predicted proteins | sample 5204261 | NCBI WGS metagenome assembly WBZO01 (sample SAMN12412400, study PRJNA552823) | activated sludge metagenome | isolation source: activated sludge from anammox sidestream of wastewater treatment plant... | place: USA: North Carolina | collected 2017-09 | reverse complement strand
GTGACACGCCACTGGACCAGCGTTTCGCTGCCGTCGTGGTCCTCGAAGACGGCCTCGACGGCGGAGCCAATGATGATCGGCTGGAGCGGGTCGCCCAGCAGATTGCCGGGCATCCGCACGTTGCCGGCGTCCGGCAGCTCCACCAGCACCACCAGGTACGGGCACGCGTTCTTCAGCGCCGGGTGGACCGGGTGCCACACCCGCTCCCAGCTATAGATCCGTCCGTTGCCGGAAACCCGCTGCCAGCCCAGGTCAAAGGAGTGGCAGTGATGGCAGACCCACTCCGGGCCAAACTGAAAGCCACCACAGGCGTTGCACTTCTGCACTACCAGCTCGTGGCGCCTGGTCGCCGCCCAGAACTCCGTATCCAGCCCGTCTACCGCCGGTGCAGGCTGGGGAAGACCGGCAGGAAGGTATGTCGTCGCCTCGGTCGTCATGGGTTCTCCTCAGATGTTGGGCGGGCCGGCTGCCGGCGGTCGGGGTGCGCAAGGTACGGACAGGCCGGCAAACGGGGGGCAAGTCAGCCGGCGGCTCACCGCCCCCCCTACCTCGTCCGATAGCTCGCAACCCCCGTTACCCCGGCTGCCTACTTCCGCAAAATCAGGTCGCTCACTGGCTGGACCATCGGTCCGGAGCAAACCATGGAGATATCGACGTTGGGCACCTGGGCGGTTGATTCGCCGCGGATCTGGCGGACGGCCTCGGTGATCAACTCCAAGCCGTGCATGTAGCATTCGGCCAGGTTGCCGCCGCTGGTGTTGAGCGGCAGCTTGCCCGAGGGGGCCTGGAAGTTCTCGAAGGTCATGAACTGCTCGACCTCATCCGGCGCGCAGAAGCCGTGCTCCACCAGGCTCATCATCACACCGCCGGTGAAGTTCTCGTACGACTGGCAGACATCGACATCTTTGGGGTCAATACCGGCCATGCCGTACAGGCGCTTGGCCACGGTCTTGAAGTTGGAGGTGCCGTAGTCCGGCGCGTTGTGGGCCGGCGCCGCCTGGCGGTAGTCGGAGCCCTGCGCGGCGGCCAGCAGGATCGCCGGCTTCTGGCGCAGGTCGCGGGCTCGCTCCACGGTCGTCAGTATCACCGCCGCTGCGCCGTCGTTCTCCATGCAGCAGTCAAACAGATGGAACGGCTCGACGATCCAGCGGGAGTTGTCGTAGTCCTCCGCGGTGAGCGGCCGGCCGTACATGACAGCGCGCGGGTTGGACTGGGCGTGGTGATAGCTGGCTAGCGAGATCGCCTTGAGCGGATTCTGCCCGATGCCGTGGTCATGCATAAAGCGATTGACCCGCATGGCGAATGACTGCGCCGGGGACATCAGCCCGTAGGGGGCGGTGTAGGCAGCCGCGCCGGAGATGGTACGCGCCTGCGAGCCCTGGCCAAAGCGGCCGAACTGCCCCTGCGCCAGCCCGCGATAAACCACGACGTACTTGGAGTAGCCGGCCACCAGCGCCGCTGACGCGTTGGCCACCGCCCCCGAGCCGCCGCCGCCGCCGCCGCCCCAGAACATGTTGGAGAAGCTGAGATCGGGCGAGCCCAGCGCCGCGGCCAGGCGTGGCGGGTCGTTGCGGTCATTGCTATAGGAGGCGAAGCCATCGATGTCGCGCACATCCATGCCGGCATCCGCCGCCGCCTGGATAATCGCCTCCAGCGTCAGCTGGAACTCGCTCACCGGCGCGGCGCCGCGCTTGTAGTAGGCCGTCTCGGCGATGCCGGCGATCGCCACTTTGTCCTTGATGGTGTAGTCGCTCACGCGCTGCTCCTGAAGGTTGTCGTCGCTAGCTCCCCCGAGCGGGCAGCTCCACCGTGGCCGTCGCCGGGGTGGCGATGCCCTCGTGGTCGTTATCCACCCACAGGTCGATATCCACCAGACCGGCGCCACCGCTGTCCCGGTAGACGCGCGTTACGTTGCCGCGCAGACGGAGGGTGTCGCCGGGGCGGTTCATCTTGCGCATCTCATAGCTGAGCCTGCGCACCCAGCCATCCACCCCCGCGAAGTCGGTGAGCAGCCGGGAGAGAGCGGCACGGGTAAAGCCGGTGTTGAAGAAGATGTCCTTGTGGCCACCCGCGCGGGCGAAATCTCGGTCATGGTGGACAGCGTAAAAGTCCTGCGAGCCGCTCACCTGCTCGGCGACTTTCGTTTCCGATAGGAACAAGTCGTACCCCGGTAGCTCGTCACCCTCTCGGACGTCTTCCCAGTAGCGCTGCTGAACGGATGCCTTCGTAACCACTGGCGCCTTCCTTTATGTCATGGGGAGGAGGGACCCTACACCTACGCTCCCATCTCGGCCGCGACCTCTTCTGGAGTACGGTGCGTGAGCAGGGTATTGCGAATCATGGCAACCAGCTCGTCGTTCTGGTTGGTCATCAGCGTTTCCATGACGATCCAGACGGCGCGCGGGTCGAGGCGGATACCTTTCTCGTAGACGTCGGCGATGCGCATCCGGCTGGAGATGCGGTCGCCCACCTTGATCGGCTTGTAGAACTCCATCGTCTGGTTGAGGTTGATCAGGCGGTCGCCGCGGGTGGGCACCATCTGCATCATGCGGGGCGCTTCCTGTACACGCGGCCAGGCGCCATTGCCGGCGAAGTAATCAACCATCACCGGCGGCGCGATCACGGCGCCATGGCGGGTCTCGCTGGCAAACTGGGGATCCAAGAACAACGGGTTGGTGTCCTCCACCATATGACAGTGACGGCGGATGGGATCGTACTCAACCGGGTAGCGGCCGGTGCTGGCCGCCGACTCCTTGCCTACCCACTCCTTCCGCACCGCCTCGATGTCGTAGCCGCCTTCTACCTTGGCCATGTGCGTGTGCCTGCTCCTCTCTGCGTTAGTGTGCCGTCACCGGTGCGCCATAGCCCGCGCCGAATCGTTCGCGTAGCCGTTGCGCTCCCTCGGCGTCGTGGCTCTTGATTCTGCCGTAGGCGAAGGGACTGGCCTGAAGGCGGGCCGCAGCGGGCCGCGCCAGCGGCCGGACGGCCGCCGCCACAGGCGTGTCACCAATCGCGCCGGATGCCTCGGCCTGCGCATACGCTGCGGCGCTGTAGCCGAGCAGATCGATGAGCACCGGCCGGTTGTGCTGGCCCAGCATCGGAGCGGGACCGCGCAGCGTCCCCGGCGTTGCCGTCAGCCGCGCCGAGGCGCCCGGCCATGCCCGCCGCCCCGCCCCCTGCGCCGGATGGTGCTCCACCAGCCAGTAGAACTCCCGCGCTGCCAGATGTGGGTCTAGCAACAGGTCGCGTACATCAGCCACCAACCCGGAGGGGATGTCCCGTGTCTGGAGCGCTTCCAGACAGGCGCGCGCCCCGCGCTCCCCCGCCCACGCCGCTACCACCCGCTCCGCCTCCGTGCGGGTGGCGGCGTCCAGCATCTCTGCGCCGGGGCGCCACAGACCTCCCAGGTCAGCACGGCCGATGATCTCCGTCAGCCGCGCCCACGCTGCCCCGTCCCCAATGCTGATCGTGATCCACGCATCATCGCCCTCGCACCGGAAGCAGCCGGCGAACGTGCCGGGCGGGCCGGCGTTGCCCTGCTGGCGCAGCTCCACCCCCAGCGCGCGGGCGAGGTAGACGTCACCGAGCATGTTGATGCCGACCTCGTACTGCGACACGTCAATCCACGCCCCCTGGCCGGTGCGCTCCCGTCGCGCCAGCGCCGCCAGTAGCAACATGGCGATGTGGTACACCGTCTCGTGATCGGTGAAGGGAATGGTGCCGCGACGAGGCGGCTCGCCCGGGTAGCCGTTGAGGGCGCTCAGCCCGCACATCAGCTCCGTCATCATGCCGAAGGAGCGGATCGGGCTATAGGGACCGCTGTTGCCGTAACCGGCCGTCGTGATCAGGATGATGTCCGGCCGGGCGGCGCGCAGCGCCTCGTAGCCCAGCCCCAGCCGCTCCAACACGCCGGGCGGGTGGCTGTCCAGCACCACATCGCTGACGGCGCACAGGCGCAGAAAGGCCGCGCGCCCTTCCGGCCGGCTCACGTCGAGGCCCGCACAGGCGCCCTTGTTGCGGTGCTGCTCATGGTAGGTGCCGCCCTGTTCCCAGTAACGCTCACTCGGTCCGCCCTCCGGATAGGCGGCGCTGCGTGAAATGTCGGGGCGCAGGTAGTTCTCCACCCGCACGACATCCGCACCGAAGTCGGCCAGCAGGCGGGCGGGGAAGGTACCGGCCTGGACGATGCCATTGTCCAGAATGCGCACGCCGCGCAGCGCCGGTCCGTGTGCCTGGCCCGCTGCCATCCGGCCAGCGCGCGGAGGCAGCGCGGCCACCTCTGGGTTGTGCTCACCCCGTGCCGGCACGTGCCGGTCGGGCCGCGGCCGTTCGCCGTTCACGGTGTAGAAGGCGCCCGGATAGGGAATGACGCCGCCGCCCGGCGTGGTGGCCGTATCCCAGAAACCGCGCGCTGCCAGATGCTCGCAGGCCAGCACCTCGTCAAGTGACTGAAGCATCCCGGCGGTGATACCGTGCTCAATCGCGCGGGCGAACCACTCCTTGCGCGGCCGCTCCCGCAGGTGGCGGCCCAGCACCTCGGCCATCCGTTCGGCGTTGGGGCCGAGTGCCAGCGGCGGCTGGAGCGCCGGGTCAACGGCCAGTTCTGGTGCGTCAAACGCCAGCGCGAACACCTCCCACGGCCGCGAACTGAGCCAGCGGGCCATGAACGGGCCATCGGCGGTGGGGTACAGGTCCTGCTGTCCGCGGGCCTGAAGCGCCCCTGCATACTGGTAGTCGGCGTACAGCGAGTAGTAGGTAGTGGCCTTTGACTCCTGGATGGAGATGTCCACCTGCTGCCCCTGGCCAGTGTGGCGGGCGTGGTGATAGGCGACGAGCGCGGCGTAGGCGGCGTTGGCGCCGGCCATCATCTGTACGGTCTGGCCGGGGTAGCGCAGCGGCTCGCGGCCCTGCTCGCCGTTACCGTCCATCATCCCGGCCATCGCCTGGAGCGTCAGCTCAGTGGCGGCGTAGTCGCGGTAAGGGCCCGTCTGGCCGTAGTTCGAGATGCTGACCAGCACCAGGTTAGGCCGTGCCGCCAGCAGCTCCTGGGGGCCGAAGCCATGACGGGCGAGCGTGCCAGGGCGGAAGTTCTCGATGACGATGTCCGCCCAGCGAATCAGCCGCCAGAGCGCCGCGCGCCCCGCATCCGTGGTGAAATCCAGTGTGACGCTGCGTTTGCCGGCGTTGAGATAGGCGAAGGTGGCGCTAAAGGCATGCCCCGCGTCGTCGGGTGCAAACGGGCCGAGGGCGCGGCTGGGGTCACCTTCTGGGCGCTCGACGTGGATGACGTCCGCGCCGGCGCCGCCCAGCAGCTTGGCGCCGTACGGCCCGGCCACGAGGATACCCAGGTCCAGCACGCGCAGGCCATCCAGCAACGCCGTCCCGCCCCCTGCACCTTGCCTATCTGGCCGTGAACGTTGTGCATTGCGCGGCGCGTGGCGCCGCCCAGGCTGGTGCATGCGTGTCATCCCTCACGAAGTGCGAATCAGGCGGCATGAGTGACTCACGCCCCCCGCAGCCGTGGGTCGAGCGCGTCGCGCAGACCGTCGCCGACAACATTGATCGAGAACACCGCCAGGGAGAGCGCCACGCCGGGAAAGATCACCATCCAGGGGGCGCGGGTGACGTATGGACGCGCCTCGGCGCCCATCATCTGTCCCCAGGTGGGATCGGGCGGACGCACACCGTAGCCGAGGAACGACAGCCCGGATTCGGCCAGAATCGCCGCGCCCAGGTTCAGGGAGGTGATGATGATGATCGGCGCCGCCACGTTGGGCAGGATATAGCGCGCCATCAGCCGCCAGGAGGAGGCGCCCACGGCTCGTGCCGATTCGACATACACCTCTTCTTTGACGCCGAGCACGGCGCTGCGCACGATGCGCGAACCGGTGATGCCCTGGTAGAAGCCGATGACGGCGGCGATGTTGAAGAATGTCGCCCCGGCCATATTCACGATCAACAGCAGAAACAGGATAAAGGGGATGCCCATCGCCGCATCGACCAGCCGCTGAACGACCGTGTCCAGCTTGCCGCCGGCGTAGCCGGAGCCGACGCCGATCAGCACCGAGGCCACCAGCGCCACCAGCGTGGCGGACAGCCCCAGCAGGATGGAGAAGCGCGTGGCCAGCAGCGTGCGGCTGAAGACGTCGCGGCCCAGGTTGTCGGAGCCGAACCAGTACTCACCGCCGGGCGGGCGGCGCGATGTGAGAATCGAGGTCTCGTACGGGTCCCTGGGCAGGATCATCGGCGCAATGGCAGCAAGCACCACGAAGCCGGCCAGCACCACCAGCCCAAACGTGGCGAGCGGCTGGCGACGAATGAAGGTGAGGATCGGGCTGCGGCGGCGTGGCTCCGCGCGGCCGAGCACCAGCCCCGTACTGACATTGGCGGCCATGCTGCTTACCTCGCCACACGGATGCGCGGGTCAATCCAGCCGTAGGAAAGATCGACCAGCAGGTTGACGGAAATGATGATGAACGCCGAGAACAGCGTGACCGACTGCACTACCTGGTAGTCGCGCCGCGACAGCGCATCGATGGTGAGCTGGCCCAACCCGGGCAGGCCGTACACCGTCTCGATGATCGCCGAGCCGCTGAGCAGAAAGACCAGGCGCAGGCCGATGAGCGTGACGACCGGGATCAGCGCGTTGCGCAGGGCATGGCGCCGCAGCCGTACGCCGCGGCCCAGCCCTTTGGCCATGGCCGTGCGCATGTAGTCCAGCCGCAGAATCTCCAGCATGGTGGAGCGCATCAGCCGCATCACCGACCCCGCCTGAAACACCGCCAGCACCAGCGCCGGGATGGCGAAGCGCTTGAGGTTTTCCACCGGGCTGTCCAGGAACTCGACGTAGCCGATCGGCGGCGACCAGCGCCAGTAATACGCCGGCACCGCCACGGTGAGGATGGCGATCCAGAAGAAGGGCACGGAGATGCTCATGATCGACAGGACGCGGGTGACGTAGTCGAACGGCGAGCCGCGCAACACCGCCGAGTACACCCCCAGCGGCACACCAATCGTGGTGCCGAGCAGCAGCGACAGCAGCGTCAGCTCCAGCGTGACGGGCGCGCGCGTCTTGAGCATGTCGAGGATCGTCTGGCCGGTCCACAGCGACTTGCCGAAGTCCAGCCGCGCCACATCGAGGATGAAGCGTCCGAACTGCACGTACACCGGGTCATTCAACCCCAGCCGGTTCCGCAGCTGCTCGGCCTGCCCCGGTGAGGAGCCGGTATCCCGAAAGAACTGATCAACGATATCTCCCGGCATCAGCCGCACCGCGACAAAGACGATGCACGCCACCAAGAACATCGACAGGAGCGACATCAGCAGGCGCCGGACCAAGTACTTGCCCATAGTAGCTCGTCAGCCTGTCCGCGTGATCAGCGGTCAGCCATCAGCACTCAGCGGTTCAGCCGAAGGATACCTATCCCCGGCCATCACTCCCCCTCTCCCGCACGCCTGACCGGTGGGACGCAGTCCCGGCCGGTCGGAGGGGGTTGGGGGTGAGGGAAATCCCCGCTGACCGCCGATAGCTGACAGCTGACCAGCTACACGAAGTGCAACCGCCCGATCTTACCGGTGTCGAACAGCGCCGGCCGTCCCTTGAGATTGGCGACGGAAGCGCCTTTGGCCGGTCCGGTGCCGGTCCAGACGTTGGCGACGCGCGCTTGGTCGTTGATATAGCGGAGCATGTCTTGAACGGCCTTCTTGCGCTCGTCGATGTTGAAGATCGCCCGCTCCTTGTCGAGCATGGCGTCGAACTGCGGGTCCTTGAACTGGGCGAAGTTGCGGCCACCCTGGCTGTGATACATCTTGCTGAGCGTGTCGTGGGCGTCGGCGCCCATGCTATAGGCGGAGGAGATCATCTGGAACTGGTAGCGGGCCTCGGCCTGCTTCCAGGCGCCCCACTCCATCCCCTTCACCTGCGGCTGCAACACACCGCCGGAGACCTTCTTGTACATCTCGGCCGCGAGCTGCAACTCGTCAATGCCGATCGTGCGGCTGGGCACAGACCAGCCCATGATCTCCCACTTGGCCGGGTTGTCCTTGGTGTAGCCCGCCTGCTGGAGCAGCGCCAGCCCGTCGGCGATGTCCTTGTCCCGCTCCGCCTTGCCCGTGCGGAAGCCGGGCAGCTTGTCGTACTCGGCCCTGGGCAGGCCGAAGGACAGGTGCTGGTAACCAAGGGCGATGGAGGGCACGGCGCCGATTGGCCAGCCGTACTTGAGCTGGGGCTGCCGGTCGGCCAGCAGGTTCAGCGCCTGGCGCACGCGCAGGTCCTTGAACATCGGATCGCCCGAGTTCATGAAGTGCGCCTGGGCCGAACCGAGCGAGACGCCGTCGTAGGCGTAGGCGTTGAGCTTGGTGGACTTGAGGAAGCTGTCGAAGGACTCATGCCCTTCGTACTGCTCCGCCGCCAGCGCCGCCTGTTCCAGGTTGCCCGCCAGGAATTGCGACCAGGCGTCGGCTGGGGAGAGGATGAGCTGCTTGACCGTATCCAGATATGGCTGGCCGGCCACCCAGTAGTTGGGGTGGCGCACCAGCTCGGCGCCGGTGTCGGGGCTAAAGCTCTTGACCTGGAAGGGACCGGTGCCAATGGCGGCGTCGGCGGACTTGAGGTCGCCGAACTTCTCCACCGTCTCCTGAGCAATCATGATGTACTGGTAAGAGGCCAGCGTCGTCAGGATGACCGCGTCCGGCGACTTGGTCGTCATCCGCAGTGTTTGGTCGTCCACCGCTTCCAGCTTGTCGATGTTGATCAGTTCGGAGCGATGAACGAACAGCGGGTCGTTGGTGCGCGCCCGGTTGAGGCTGTACGCGACGTCTTTGGCGGTCAGTGCCCGTCCGCTCACCGGCGCCTTGTCGTGGAACTTCACGTTCGGCCGGATCTTGAAGATGAACGTTGTCTGATCCGGCTGCTCCGGCATCGCCGCGGCGATATCCGGCTCCGGGATCTGCTCGTTGTCCTGGAAGCGCAGCAGCCGGTCGTAGACGGCGCTGACAATCGCCTGGGCGCCAGAGATACTGTCCTGATGCACGTCGAGATGAGACGTGCCCTGCCAGACATAGCGCAACTGGCCGCCGCGCTTGGGCTGCTCGCCCGCCGCCGCCGCGCCCGGGTTGGCTGTGGCCGCGCCGCCGGTGTTGCCCGTCGCCGGCTGCCCGCCGCTGCCGCCCTTGTTGTCGTCGCCGCCGCCGCACGCCACCACGAACGCTCCAGCTGTGCCCAAGCCGAGCGTCCGCAGCATGGCGCGCCTGCCCAGCAGCGCCCTCCGCACCTGCCGCTCCATGGTTGGCTCCCTCCTCATTGCTCCCTCACCACGTGCCCAGCCCGATGCTGGGCCGGCACACGCCCTGCTGCCGGCGATGGACCCTGACGCTTGTTTCAGACGGCGGTAGAATCTGACTCGGGCCGATTGTGTGTCAGGGCTCACGCAGTGTCAAGCACGTCGGTGCCGCGTTCCAGATGCGGGTTTGCCCGTTTCAGGATAAGCCGGGGACGGCGTATGCTGGATGCCACATGATGACAGGACATCGGCGTTGACCAAGGTACGTGACCGTGAACAGGTGATTGAGGCCGCTGCCCGCGTCTTCGCCGGCAAGGGTTACGAGGCGGCGCGGCTGGAGGATATCGCCGCCGAGCTGGGCATCCTCAAGGGCAGCCTGTACTACCACGTCTCCAGCAAGGCCGAGTTGTACTTCCTTGTGAACTGCAAGCGGGCGGCTTGCCTGATCGCAGGGATCGAGCAGATCGCCGCGGGCAGCGCCACACCCGCCGAGAAACTAGCCACCGCCCTGCGCGCCCACCTGCACCATCTTGACCGCTATTACCCCGAGTCCTCCCATTGGTTCCTCAACCCGGCAACGTCGCCGAGCACGGCTCAGCAGCAGGCCGAGTACCGGCGGTTGTCGCGCGCCTACGAGGCAGCGCTGCGCGGCCTGGTAGAGGAAGGTATCACCGCCGGGGAGTTGCGCCCCGATCTCGACCCGAAGGTAGCGACCCTTGGCCTGCTCGGCATGTGCAACTGGCTGGCCCGCTGGTACCACCAGGACGGCCGCCTTTCCATCGACGCCATCGCTGGCACCCTGATCGCCATGGCTCTCGATGGCCTGCGCTGTTCCGGCCGTCTGCCACCCAACGAATGAGGATACGCACTACCGGGCGTTTCGCAGCGACCGGCCTGCGAACGCCACCACGACGCGCCCTCTGTCGCACGTGGGCTTTCTGCGCGTTATCCGGCGTGGTAGGCTCTCGGACACGGTGGCGCCTGAACGGAAGGGCATGGTGCGGCGATGTATCAACAGCAGCAGCAATACCCGGGGTATCCGCAGCAGTATCCACAGATGATGCCCGCCATCACCTGCCCGCGCTGCCGCACCACCCGGCCTGAGGGGATCACCTGCCCAGCCTGCGGGCTGCTTGCCGGGCATACCGGCACGAGCTGGCAACTGGCCGGGGTCGGGCGCCGGTTCGCGGGCGCGCTGCTGTGGGGGGCCATTCCCGTTGTGGCCGTCATCGCCACGATCATCGTAATCGCGATGATGCTCTCCAGCGGCAATGACTACTACGAAGATGAGCTGACCACTGGCATGGTGTGGGCGATGGTCGTGACGTTCATGTCACCGTTCATCGCCTACTGGGTGTGGTGGTTCATGCTCGCCCCGGAGGGGCAAACGCCGATCAAGCGGCTGCTGGGGATGCGTGTCGTCACTGCCGGTGGCGCGCCGGCCGGTGTCGGGCCGATGCTATTGCGTTCCATCATCGGCCAGCATGTGATCGGCTATATCGTGCCACTATACGGCTTGGTTAACGCCCTGTGGCTGCTGTGGGACCGCGACCGCCAGTGCCTGCACGACAAAGTTGCCAGCACGTACGTGGTCTTGGCCGAACCTGTCGCCGTCCAGAGCGGCGATCAGCAGTCCGCCGGCTTCTATGGCCAGCAGCCGCAGGCAGCCCCCCAGGGTTACGGCCAGCAAGGGCACGGCTACAACCAGCCGCAGGGCTACGCTCAGCAGCCGCAGCAGGTATACGGCGGCCAGCAGCCGTCACCGCAGAGCTGGGCGGCGCCCGCTTACGCCACGCCCCAAGCGCAGCCCGCACTGCAGACCCAGGCCGCCCGCTTCTGCCGGACCTGCGGCGGTGGCCTCGCAGCAGATGCGCGCTTCTGCGCCGTCTGTGGCACGCCTGCGGCCTGACGTCCGGCCGGTGAAACGCGACGCCCGCGGATGACGTTGGTGAAGGAGTACCCGCCCGCAGGAGCCGAAGCATGGCCACGGCTGCGCCTGCCCTCACCTGTCCGCGCTGCCAGGCTGCCCGCGCCAGGGGGCTGAGCTGTCAGGCGTGCGGGCTCCTCACTGCCCAGGACGGCAGCGCCTGGGAGCTGGCCGGGCTGGGGCGGCGGCTGGCAGGTGGGGCACTGTTTGCCGGCACGATGGCGCTGTCCGTCGTTCCGTTTTTCCTTGCAGTGATCGCCGTCCTCTCCACGCTGCAGCACTCCGAGGACTATCCCTCCGGCTTTCAGGAAGCGCTGATGTGGAGCGCGCTGCTGGCGATACCAATTCTCTACGGGCTCGGCTGGCTGGCGCTGGCCGGGCAGGGGCAATCGCCCATCAAGCGGTGGCTAGGGATGCGGGTGATCACGGCGAATGGCCGCGCCGCACGTCGTGTGCGGCTGTTCGTACGGGCGGCGCTCGGCATGTGGCTGTTGGGCGGGATCGTCCCATACATCGTCCAGCGCCTTGGCCTGTGGCCGCTCGCTGCGATCGGGCCGCTGTACCTGCTCGCTGATCTGCTGGCGCTGTTGATCGATACGGACCGGCGGGCGCTGCATGACCGGCTGGCCGGCACCTATGCTGTCAGGGCGGCGGGTGTGGCTCCCGGGAAACGGGAGCTCACCGTCAACCTGCCCGCGCCCGCGCCACAACCATAGCGGGGAGCACGCTCCGTGGATGCTGACCGGCCGGCCGTTACCTGCCCGCGCTGCGCCACTGGCCGCGCCGGCGGCCGCCGCTGCCCGGCCTGCGGCCTGCTCGCGGCGCCAGATGACCGGGGCTGGCAGGTGGCGGAGCCGGGGAGGCGGCTGGCTGGAGCGGCGCTGTTTCTGCCGGCCCTGGCGGTGTTCGCCGGTACTGCCCTGGTGCTGTTCGCCCTGATCGTCACCTTCGCCTTTGGCGGGAGCCTTCGCTACACCAACGCCGAGGGACGAGCGCTGATCGCCCTGCTCCTGACGCCTGCCTGCGCCTATGCCGGCTGGTGGCTGGCTGTGGCGCCACAGGGGCAGACGCCGGTCAAGCTGCTACTCGGGCTCCGCGTGGTACGCACCGACGGCAGCATCGCCGGGCTGTGGACGATGCTCCTGCGCTCAGCCATCGGCGCGGGGGTGCTCAACTTCCTCATCCCCGGTTACTGGCTGCTCGATGCCTGCTGGCTGCTGTGGGACAAAGACCGTCAGTGCCTGCATGACAAGCTGGCGGGAACGCTGGTGGTACATGCCGAACCGGTTGAACTGACGGCCGGAGCGGAGCAGCGCGCCACGGTGACAGCCAGCACGCGCTGGTGCGCTGCCTGCGGCAGCGGCATGCTGCCCCGGGCGCGCTACTGCGCTATCTGCGGGACACAGGCAGCGCGGGCGGTATGAGCCCCGTATCCCCACCTTGGCGCAGGAACCACTACCATGAGGTCAGCGCGTGCAGCCGGCATCCAGCCGGGCAGGGCGGGCGTCCATGAACGCTGACCGACGAGCACGATGATGCGACCAGACCCGCTGATTCCCCGCGCCGTCTTTCTCCACCGCGCTCCCGGGCCGCGCGTCGAGATTCCCATTCCGCGCCCGCCCGTCACCGCTCGGGACCTGTGGAACCGGCTCGTGCTGCCTGCGTCCGCACTGCCCGCCCCGTCACGTCCGCGCTGGCGCCCATGTCGTGTTCGCAGGCAAGACCGTCCGCGCAGCAGCCGGTGAGCGCGGGCCTCACCGCCCCGTGTTGATCCGCCCTTCCACCTTGGGCGCAATCGTCCCCGCTGCCTCCACGGCCTCAATCACCAGCACGGAGACCAGCGGACCGGCGGCGGCTGGGATCAGCACCTCGGCGTCCCTGAGCATGGTGTAGTCGTCACCGCCGCCCGCCACAAAGTCGTTAGTGGCAAGCGTGTAGGTGGCCGCCGGGTCCAGTGGCCGGCCGCCGACCGCCACGCTCAGCACGCGACTGCCCGATGGGGCGTCGGGGTTGTAGACGAAGGTCAGGCCGCTGACCTGCGGGAACTTGCCCGCCGTGCCCACCTGGCCACTGACACCATTCTCCAGCGCCGCGCGCAGCTGGACGCCCGTCACCCGCAGCAGCGCCGCCGTGTTGTTGAACGGCAGGATCTCCAGGATAGTCGCGCGTGTCACCGGCCCGGCCGGGACGATGCGTTCCCCGCGAACACCGCCGCCGTTTTGCAGCGCGACGTCGGCTTTCCCCCAGGCGTGCAGCGTGTCGGCGATGAGGTTACCGGTGTTGGACTCCGCCCCGCGCACCACCGGCCGGCGGTTGTCCAGCGGCTCGGTGGTCTCGCCGATGACGACCTCCAGTTCTGCATCCAGGCGCCGGCGGTAATCCGCCACCAGCACCGTCAACGCGGGGTCTTCCGGGGTGTCTTTGGTCACCTCGTGATCGGTATAGGAGAAACTCACCCGGCGGCCGCTCTCCACACGCAGTGTCAGCTCACCCAGCGCATCAAACTCATCGCCACGGCGGGCGACGATGGTGTTGTTGATCAGCTTGGCTTCCTTCAGCCGCTCGGCACAGTGGTCTCCAATGATGGCATCGATGCCGTCCACCTGTGCGGCCACTGCTTCCGCCTGGACGCCGCACAGGTGCGACATCACCACTACCAGCTGCGCGCCCTCTGCCCGCATGCGCGGCGTCAGCGACCGCAGCGCCGTGACCGGGTCGTCTACCACCAGGTTGGGGCCGGCGTTGGTGGCCGAGGTAAACAACCAGGCGACGCCCGTGATGCCCACGCGTACGCCGTTCACCTCTTTGACGACGAAGCGCCGGACCCCTACCTCCTCGCCGAATGGCCCGCCGGTGCGGCGATCGGTGACGTTGGCCGTTACCCAGGCGAACCGGGCGGCCCGTGCCTGCTCCAAGAAGTTGTCCGGACCGTAGTCAAACTCGTGGTTCCCCAGGGTATTGGCGTCCAGGCCCATGGCGTTGAAGGCATCCACCATCTGCCTGCCCTTGAAGATGGAGGACATCGCCGATGAGCCGAGGTCATCGCCCGCTCCCAGGAACAGCGCGCCGGGGTTGGCGGCCCGCCGCTGCGCGATGAGGCCGGCGTAGTGAGCCATCGTCACATCGCCGCTGCCGGTCAGATTGCCGTGCAGGTGTGTATCAAACAGGATCGTCACGCCTGCCGCCTGGCCGGCCCGTGCGCGCTCCGGTACGCGCCCCCAGCCCAGCGTCGTCACCAGGGCCAGCCCCACCACCAGTGCCACCAAACGGCGCCGTGCCATGCCGCTGTACTCCCCACAAGGATCGCCGTCAGCATAGGGGCGAGCGCCGGCCGTCAGCAAGGGAACGAATGTACGGGCCGCCCCGCGCCGTCAGGTTGTCTCATGCAGTATGCCGTCGTGTGCGGGCAGGCCGAAGCGTGCAGCGACATCGGCCAGCACGCGCAGCAAGTGGCGGTCTTCGTGCAACGGCTCCAGCGGCGCGGGTACGTGGGTACCGCCGAAGACGCGGACGATGTCCTCATCGTCATCGACGACGTGATCAGGCACGAATGGCACGCCTAACCCCGCCAGCCGTTCACGATGACGGGACAGAGGCTTCTCGAAGCAGCCGGTGATGTGCCGGGCCAGGTCGTGCGCCCAGGCCACCTCCCAGCGCACCCCCGCGCCGGACCACAGATAGACAGCAAACCCGCCTGCCGCCAGCGCGCCGATCACCTCCCGCGCGTGCGGGCGCAGCCGGTGATCCCAGGTGAGGAGCGTGTCATCGACATCGAAGAAGATGCGGGCGCGAGTCACTGGCCCTCCACGGCAACGTTGGTGGTCACCGGCTCACACCACGCTGCGGCGCAGGGCAAGCAGGCCGACGACGGTGGTGGCGGATATGACACCGGCGATGGTGAGGGCTAACGGTGCACCGGCCGCGTCGGCCAGAGCGCCGATCAGTAATGAGCCGGCCAGCTGCACGTTCCAGGTCAACTGATAGACGCCCATCACCCGCCCTTGCAGGTCACGCGGCGTGATCGACTGCACCAGCGTGCTGTTGGAGACGGAGTAGACCGCGCCCGCCAGCCCCACCGCCACCAGCAGCGCCAGCGACAGCGGGTATGTGGGTGACAGGGCGAACGCCACCACCAGCAGGCTGAAGATGATGGCGGCCATCGCTGAGGCGGAAGGCCGGCCGAAGCGCTCGCCCACGGCGGCCACCGTCATCGAGCCGGCCAGCGCCCCGGCGCCTGCCGCTGTCAGCATCGCACCGATGGCGCCGCGTCCCTGCCCGAGAACATCCTCGGCGAATACCGGTGTCAGCGACTGATAGGTCATCGCGAACATCGCCGGGATGGCGGACATCAGCATCAGCATCCACACCGGCTCGTTGCGCAGGATGAAGCGGAAGCCGTCCTTGAGGTTGGCCAGGGTGCCTTGTGTGCGCGGCAGAGGCCGGTGCGGCAGCCGCATCAGCGCCACCATCACCACCAGCCCGAGGTTGCCCGCGCCCATGCACAGAAACGCCCCGCCCGGCCCGGTCGTCACCAGCGCCAGCCCGCCAATGGCCGGACCGACGATGCGCGACGCCTGGATGATGCTGGATGACAGCGCCACAGCGTTGAAGAAGTCCTCATCCGGTACCAGGTCGCGGATCGCCGCCTGGCGGGCGGGGATATCGAAGGCATAGAGCACGCCGGTGGCGAGTGCGAAGACCAGCAGGTGCCACGGCTCCACCAGGCCGGTGAGCACCAGCGCGCCGATGGCCACGCCGGTGGCGGCGATCAGCGTGCGCGTCACCAGCAGCAGCGTCCGCCGGTTCACGCGGTCCACCATCACCCCACCGATGGGGGATAACACGATCATGGGGAGGGAGTCACCGCCGAAGACGAGCGTCAGGAACAGCGCCGAGCCGGTGAGGTCATAGGCGAGAAAGCCGAGCGCCACGCGCTGCACCTGGAAGCCGGTGAGCGCCAGCCCCAACCCCACCCAGAACAGCCGGAAGTCGCGGTGCCGCAGCGAGCGCAACATGCCGCCGCGCGCTCCGGCCATTTGCTGCCGCAGCACCAATTCCCGCATGGTTCGTCGGCCCCTCGCGCCAGTGTACCCTGCTGGTCCGTTACGCTCTTGCTGTGACTTTCAGGGCTTGGTGTGCTGATGCTTCGGCGCTCCGTGTCGTGGCCGGCTCAGCTGGTGGCACCCGCAGTGGCGCGGTCCTGTCCCGGGCTACGTCGCGATAGAACGTCGACTCGGAGATGCCGAAGGTGGCGCAGAGTGAGCAGTGGCACCGGGCGCACCCCGGAAGCGGGCCGGAAACCACGGTCGGGCGGCGAAGCTCCATAAACGGGCTTTGTGAGACCTCGTCAACTCCCCTCACTGCGGCGCCGGGCCGCAGCGGTCCGCCGGGTGCGGGCGTGTGAGCCGCCCACCCCCGGCGAATCGGCCGGCATCGCAGCGAGGCCTAACAGGAGGCAAGCACGAAATCGGTGCCGCAGGCGCCAGGCGCGCCGCGCAGGTCAATGACCGTGACGCCGCGCCCAATGAAGCCGGCCCGGACCCGGGATGCGTCCTCCTCGGTCTCGACCACGTGGATCTGGCCGGCCCCTACCGCGAACTGTCGTATCGCCGTGGCCGCCACTTGGGAGCCGACGAGGTACACGTAGCGCGGCTCCGCTCCTGTCTGTTCCGCACTACCGTCCGGCGCACCGTCGCTGCCCGAGCCCGCCTGCGCCGCGTACAACTCCGCCATCCCGCCCATCGACGTCACGCGCGCCTCCCGCTCGTCCGCCGCCGAGCGCGCCTGCTCCCGGTACCGTTCGGCCAGCCCGCCCAGCGCTGGTGCGCCCTCGTTGCTGGTGCTGCCTCTCTGGCTTGTGGCGGGGGGCGCCACGTGATCGCCGGGCCGCGCCTGCCACAGGACCGCGCCGCTCAGCACGGCGACGGTGCACACCGTCGCTCCGATAAATGCCCGCGTGCCCTTCGTGCTCGGCTGGTTGGTGGTCGTCTGCGTCGTCATGGCCGTGTCCCTCCCTGTGGTGTGGTTCTCTCGTGACCACAGCCTCGCAGGATGGGGAGGGGCCGCCATCGCAGGGCACTGTGATTCTCGCGGGTATGCCGAAGCACACCGGCGATAACAGCATCCTGCTATCGGTGACGGGGAGCGGCTCAGACGAGGCCTCGGCGCTGGGCGAGGGTAGCCGCCTCGGTCCGGTTCTGGACGTCCAGCTTCGTGAAGATGTGGTTCACGTGGCGCAGCACGGTGTTGATACTGATGACGAGAGCGTCGGCAATCTCGCGGTTGCTCTTGCCCGCCGCCAGCAGCCGCAGTACCTCCAGTTCGCGGGCGCTCAGGCCGGCGGCGTGTCCGGTCGCGGCTCCAGCCGCCGCGGTCGCGGAGGATTGTGCGGCAGTGCGTCCGAGGGGGACGGCAAGCGCCTCATTCAGGGGCAATGCCCGCCCCTCGGCCCATATTTCCTCGACGACCGCGTCTCCCAGCGCCGCACGCAGCTCCGCCATGATCGCCTGATACGCGCGCTGGTCGCCTGGCTGCACACCGTATGTGCCCAGTTGCTCGATCATTGCGGTCGCGGACCCGGCGAGGCGCGCCCCCTCACGCGGACGTCCAAGGCGGCCGAGGACGCCGGCCAGGGCGACGGCGGACGTTGCCACGCCGCGGTGATCGCCCACACTCCGATTCGCCTCGATACTCTCGGTGATGAGCTGCCACGCCTGTTCGTGTTCGCCCCGTGCGGTCGCGATGTAGCCCAGCAGGCGCAGCATGAAGGCCGCCGAGTCCCGGTCACCGACTTCGTCATAGAGGGCGAGCCCCTGCGTCAGTTCGGTGTGGGCGGCGTCCCAGTCCCCCAGCATGAAGTGGCAATAACCAAGCCAGCTAACGCCCCGCGCAAGTTCCCATCGTGTGCCGATGGCGCGCACCAGCGCGTTGCTCTCCTCGATAGCGGCCAGGGCCGCCGGCCCGTTGCCAAGCGATACTGATACGACCGCCAAGTGGGCGAGCACGTTCGCACGCCCACGCACATCGCCGAGCGCCTCGTACATAGCAAGACTCTGCTTTAGCCATCCCCGTGCGATCGCCGCATCGGTCCATCCCCAGGCCAGGTGACCGGCGGCAAAGAGCGCGGCGGCGCGGGTGGGACTGGCGTCCGGGGGTGTTCGCTCCAGGGCGTCGAGGAGCCAGGCATATCCTTCCACGCCGTAGCCGCGCTGCGCCCAGAACTGCTGCAAGGCCACCACCAACCGCAGCTGGAGGGCTGGACCGTTCGGCGCCTCGCGCATCCAGGTGAAGGCGGCGCGCACGTTCGCCAGCTCCGCGTCAAACCGTCTCATCCATACCGCGCGTTCTGAGCTGTCGAACGCCGCAGCCTCCGCTAGCTCGAGGTAGTAGCGCGTGTGCGCGCGGGCCGCGTCATCAATGTCGCCTGCCATGACGAGCTGTTCCAGTGCGAACTCGCGCACCGTCTCTAGCATGCCGAAGCGCGCCTCGCCACCGGTGGCGGGCAATCGTTGCACGAGGCTCTGGTCCACCAACCTGGCGAGTTCCTCCCATGGACCACCATCGCCGGCGGCTGCGCACACGGCCTCCGCAGCCTCCAGCGGCCAGCCGCCCACGAAGACAGCCAGTCGCCGAAAGAGACGCTGCGCACCCTGGTCCAGGAGGTCGTAGCTCCAAGCGATGGTGTTCCTGAGCGTGCGCTGGCGGTCGGGAAGATCGCGCGCACCGCCGGTGAGCACAGGCAGGCGGCGTTCCAATCGCGCCAGTAGTGCCGCGGGTGGCAGCAGCCGCACGCGAGCGGCAGCGAGCTCTATAGCGAGCGGCAGCCCATCCAGCCGGCGGCAGATCTCGGCCACCGCCGCGGCGTTCTCATGGGTAAGGCCGAAGCCCGGCGCGACCCGCCCCGCTCGCTCCACAAAGAGCGCCACCGCCGGCGACGCGCCGAGCCACTCCGGCGGCGGCGGCGCTGTCACCTGTGGCACCGTCAGCGGCGGAACCGAATACACCTGCTCCTCGCGCAACCGCAGCGGTGCCCGGCTGGTGATGACTACCTTGAGCGACGGGCAATGCGCGAGGAGGCCGGCAACGAGCGGCGCGGCCTCGATCACCTGCTCGAAGTTATCCAGGAGCAACAGTGTCGTCCGCGCTCGCAGGACGGCACCAAGGCTGCTGGCGACGGCATGCCCGGTCCTCTCCTGGATACCGAACGCGTGGGCGATGGTCGGGCCGACGAGCTCGGAGTCGCGGATCGCTGCCAGCGCGACGACGGCGACGCCATCGGGATACTCGCTGGCGACGGCGTCGGCGAGTGCGAGCGCCAGCGTCGTCTTGCCTGTCCCACCGGGACCAGCAAGGGTAAGCAACCGCACATCGGGACGCGACAGCAGCGCGCGGATGGCGGCAAGTTCCAGCTCCCGCCCAATCAGCGGGGTACGGGGAGCGGGAAGCATAGCAAAAGCGACCGGGGTCACCATGGGGCAAGTGTACCCAGCAGCGCATCGCACGTCTCTCGGCCTGCTGCGGAGAGGAATACAGCTAACCGCTTCAGATCCTCTCCCTCCCCTTCGTTCACGTATGCGCTGTCACGCGAACGAAGGGACAGGTAGTGGTCAGGCCGCGCCAATGAGCGAGGCTGGCTGGGCGCGGCGAGCGCCTGGCAGACCCTAGCCAGATAGGCGGGCAGCGCCACGCGATACGCATACTCTCGCTGGCCAGGCCGCTATGCTTCGCTACTTCTGTCAGCGATCGCGCGAAACGGCTCTTCCGCTCGATTGTTGGCACTGAGTAGCAGGCAGGTGTTCGGATCGTTTCACCAGTAGCGGAAAGCTGACCGCTGACCGCTGACCCGCTGACACGCTCGCTAGTGAAACAGCGCGCCCACGGACTGGCCGGTGTGGATGCGGCTGATCGCTTGGCCGAGCAGTGGGGAGATGGTGAGCGTGGTGATCACGTCGAGTTGCTTGTGTTCGGCCAATGGCACTGTGTCAGCAAGCACCACCTCACGCAGCGGGCTGCCACACAGGCGGGAGATGGCCGGGCCCGAAAGAATGCCGTGGGTGGCGGCGGCGTAGACCTCGACGACACCGCGCTCACACAGGGCGTGGACCGTCTGCATGAGCGTGCCGGCGGTGTCAATCTCGTCATCGATGACGATGGCGCGACGGCCCTTGACCTCGCCGATCACGGTCATCAGCTCGGTTTGGTCGGCGTTGGAGACACGGCGCTTTTCGATCAGGGCCAGCGGTGCACTCAGCCGCTCGGCCAGGTTGCGGGCCCGCTTCGCCCCGCCCAGGTCCGTGGCCACCACCACGATGTCGCTCAGCGCCTTGCTCTGGAAGTACTCAGCGATGGTGTAGGCAGCGGTCAGCTCGTCCACTGGGATGTTGAAGAAGCCCTGAATCTGCCCAGCGTGCAGGTCCATGGTCAGCACGCGGTCAACCCCCGCTGTCTCCAGCATATTGGCGATCAGGCGGGCGGTGATCGGTACGCGCGGCTGGTCCTTCTTGTCCGAGCGACCATAGGCATAGTAAGGAATGACCGCGGTGATGCGCCCCGCCGACGCACGGCGGAAAGCATCGATCATGATCAGCAGCTCCATCAGCCGGGTGTTCACGGGTGAGACGATGGGCTGCACGATGAACACATCTCGCTGGCGGACATTCTCGCCGATCTCGACGAAGATGTTCTCGTTGGAGAACTCAAACACCTTCGCCCGGCCGATGGGGCGGCCCAGGTAGTCGCAGATGGCATGCGCAAGGGCAGGGTGGGCGTTGCCCGTGAAGATACTCAACTCCTGATACACCGGCGGCTCTCCTCCTTCACGGGCCACAAAAAAGGACCGGCCATGCAGCAGATCCCTGCGCGATCCCGGTCCTACCCTCTACCCGTTTCCCACCACCAACCAGCGGCAGTATACCAGGGGAGAGGGAACAGGGAAAAGGGAACATCAAACGATGACGCATGAGCAGCACAGAGCAGGCGCATCCCTTGCCCTGCTGCCGGTTATCGCCGCGGTCCGCCTGCTTCACCCGTTCCCGACGGTCCTCAATGCCGCCGCCGCGGTGGCGCTGGCCGCCGTGGCGGTGCGCGGCTGGCCCGGTATGGGCGTGGCGCTGCGCCTCGCCGGGACGATGCTGGCCGCCCAGAGCGCCATCGGCATCGTCAACGACATCATAGACCGCGAGCTGGACGCCGCCGCTAAGCCCTGGAAGCCGGTTCCCCGCGGGGCCGTTTCGCTGCCAGTAGCGCGAGCACTGGCCGTGCTGGCGATGACGCTGGCGACCGCCCTGGGAGCGACCTTTGGCCCGGCGGCGCTGGCATTCTCTACTGCCGGTATGGGCGTGGGGCTGGCGTATGACCTGTGGCTAAAGCGTACGTCACTAAGCAGCATGACCTACGCCGTAGCCCTGCCGCTGGTGCCGCTGTGGGTGTGGACCGCCACCGGGCGCTTCAACCCGGCGTTACTGTGGGTATGGCCGGTCGGTGTGCTGCTGGGCGGCGCCCTACAACTGGCCAACGCCCTACCCGATCTGGAGAGCGACGCAGCCGGAGGCGTCCGCGGCACCGCCCAGTGGCTGGGGCGGCGCGGGGCGATTGCCGCCTGTTGGGGCGGCTTCCTCGCCGCCATTCTGCTGGCGCTCGGATTGGGGCTGGCGCTGGGACACGACCGACGGCTGCTGCTGCCCGGGCTGACGGCGGCGACGTTGCTGCTGGCAATCGCCGTGGCGCTCTACCTGCGCCGTCCCGGTCCGGCCGCCCTGCACACGGGCTGGACGCTGCTCGCCCCTGCCACCGGGCTGGTCGCGGTCATCTGGCTGGCCGCGCTGCCGGCGTAGCGGATCGGCCGCGCTGGTTTCCGCTACGCTGATGACAGGGGGGTACCATGCGGTCCTGGTTCGGCATGCTGCTGGCGGCCGTGGTGCTCGCCGGATGCTCCGGCGGCGAAGGGCCGGCCGTGCAGCGTGCGGGCACCGCGGCGCTCAAGCCGGCGACCGGCGCTACCGCCACGATTGATGACGTTGCCTACATTGCCTCCGAGATCGTGGGGACCGACCGGCTGCCGAAAGACCGGTTGGAAGAGCACGGCGAAGCGCGGCTGGAGGGCCTGGCGCGCCGGGTGCCCGCCTACCGCCTGCGCGATCAGCCCAAAGCCGCCCTGCGCTACACGATCGATGGCGCCTCCACCTGGATGGCCTGGCAGCCTCAGGCGGTGCTGTATGCCCGCCGCGCGCTCGCCCGCGCCGAGGGCGCCAATGTCAGCCAGATTCAGACCATCGACGTCATCGCCGAAGACTGGCCAGACGCCTGCCTGGGTCTGGGCACCGCCGGCCGCTCCTGCGCCCAGACCGTCACACCCGGCTTCCGCGTCACGCTGCGCTGGGCGGGTAAGACGTACGAGTATCACACCGACCGTGCCGGCCGTGCCGAGCGCGCCGCACCATGACAACCCCGCGCAGGACGGTGCGGTTAGTCTGCAACCTCCAGCACCTCAGCCAGCGGCCGCCGGGTGGCGGGCTCGGCGTGTGCGCGGTAGCCCAGCCGCAGGATCAGCTGCGGGTGATCACTGCCGCCGATGATATCGCGCAGCCGCCCGCGCAGTCCGGAATGGTGCAACGGCTGGTTGAGGAAGGAGGCCTGCACGCCCTCGGCGGCCGCCCGCAGCAGCACCCGGGCCAGCGCCTGCCCGGCAGACAGCCAGTCCGCCCGGCGGTTGCCCTCGGTCTCTAGCACCGCCAGTAGCGGTGTCCCGGCGGCAATCTCCCATGGCTCGGTAGCGATGCCGTGCGCGGTGGCAAAGGTCAGGATGGAGCCCGCAGCCCAGCGCGACCGCTCTCGCTGGAGGGTGATATCGGCCCGCTCGTACTGCTCACCCTCG
>WBZO01002245.1_pt2 | contig 23089 bp, 20 predicted proteins | sample 5204261 | NCBI WGS metagenome assembly WBZO01 (sample SAMN12412400, study PRJNA552823) | activated sludge metagenome | isolation source: activated sludge from anammox sidestream of wastewater treatment plant... | place: USA: North Carolina | collected 2017-09 | reverse complement strand
CGTGCTCGCGCTCACGGTCGTGCTGAACGGCGTCCTCGTCGTCGAGATCCCGAAGGGCTTCTTCCCTCCGCAGGACACCGGGGCGATCGCCGGTGCGGTGCGCGGTCCGGAGGACGCCTCGTTCCAATCGATGGACGCCTCGGTGCGGGAGATCAGCCGCATCATCCAGGACGATCCCGCGGTCGCGAACGTCGTGGCGTTCACCGGGGCGTTCGGCGCGACGAACACCGGCGTCGTGTACGTGGCGCTGAAGCCGCTCGCGGAGCGGAAGATCGGCGCTGCCGCGGTCATCGACCGGCTCCGACCGAAGCTCGTGCGCGTGGGCTCGGCGATGACGTTCCTCCAGGCGGTGCAGGACCTGCGCTTCGGCGCCCGCGCCAGCAACGCGATGTACCAGTACACGCTGCAGAGCGACAGCGTCCGCGATCTCGAGTCGTGGGGGCCCGTGCTCCTCCGCGAGATCCAGCGTCTCCCCGGGTTCCTCGACGTGAGCTCGGACCAGCAGAACGGCGGGCTCGCGCAGGTCGTCGCGTACGATCGGGAGAGGGCCGCGCGGCTCGGGCTCACGACCCAGGCGCTCGACACCGCCCTCTACGACTCGTTCGGCCAGGCGCAGGTGTCCATCATCTACCGGCCCTCGAACCAGTACTACGTCGTGCTCGAGGTCGACCGACGCTACGCGCAGAGCCCGGAGGGCCTCCGGTCGGTGTACGTCCGCGCGCCGAACGGCGGCGGTCCGATCCCCCTCCGGACGATCGCCCGCGACCACGCGACGACGACCACGCTCGCGATCAGCCACACGGGCTTCTTCCCGTCGGTCACCGTCTCGTTCAACCTCGCCGAGGGCGTCTCGCTGAGCGACGCGACGCAGCGGATCGCGGACGTGCAGCGCCACCTGGGCGCGCCTTCGACGCTGCGAGGTTTCTTCTCCGGCACGCTCCTGCAGTACGAGGAGTCGCTCGGCACGGAGCCGCCCCTGGTCGTCACGGCGCTGCTCGCCGTCTACATCGTGCTCGGCATCCTCTACGAGAGCCTCGTCCACCCGATCACGATCATCTCGACGCTCCCCTCCGCGAGCGTCGGGGCGATGCTCGCGCTCATCCTCTTCCACGAGGACCTGAACGTCGTGTCGATCATCGGCGTCGTGCTCCTCATCGGCATCGTGAAGAAGAACGCGATCATGATGATCGACTTCGCGCTCGCCGCGGAGCGCCAGGAGGGCAAGAGCCCGGCGGAGGCGATCTACGAGGCGTCGGTCCTCCGCTTCCGTCCGATCACGATGACGACGACCGCCGCGCTGCTCGGTGCGCTCCCGCTCGCGCTCATGACCGGCATGGGACACGAGCTGCGCAGGCCGCTCGGCATCGCGATCATCGGCGGGCTGATGCTCAGCCAGCTGCTCACGCTCTACACGACCCCCGTCGTGTACCTCGAGCTCGATCGGCTCGGTCACCGCTTCCGGCGGCGGCGTGCCTCGCGCAGGAAGGCGGAGGCGGCGTGAGGCGCGCGATGCTCGCGATCGTCGTGCTCGCGTGCGGGTGCAACGTCGGGCCGAGGTACACGCCGCCGAAGGTCGTCGTCCCGACGGCCTTCAAGGAGCAGGCGCCAGCGCAGTCCGCATCGCTGCCGCCCGGTACGTGGCGGCCGGCCCGGCCGCAGGACGCCGCCCTGAAGGGGAGCTGGTGGACGATCTTCGGCGAGCCGGAGCTCGACGCGCTCGAGGCGGAGCTCGGCGCGGGCAACCAGGCGGTCGCGATCGCGTACCAGAACTTCATGGTGGCGCGCGCACAGGTGGAGCAGGCGCGCGCCGGCTACTTCCCGACGGTCACCGCGGGCGCCACGGTCACGCGCGCCGGGTCGATCGGCACCGGCACGCCGGGCACGACGTCGACGTCGGTCACGGGTGGGACGAGCGGAGGACCCGTCGTCGGTCACGGCACGTTCTTCGCGATCCCCGCCTCGGCCTCGTGGGGACCGGACCTGTGGGGGCGCGTCCGCAACGCGGTCGCCGCCTCGCGCTACGCGGCGCAGGTCAGCGCGGCCGACCTCGTCAACGTGCGGCTGACGCAGGAAGCGGCGCTCGCCGTCTATTACTTCGAGCTGCGCGGTCAGGATGCGCTCGTGGAGCTCTACGAACGGACGATCCGCGCGGACCAGGCGGCGCTCGAGCTCGTGGAGGCGCAGTACGAGACGGGCGTCGGCACCGAGGAGGCGGTCGCTCAGGCGCGCGTGACGCTCGCGAACGCGCAGGCCGCGGCGATCGGGCTCGCGACGAACCGCGCGATCTACGAGCACGCGATCGCGACCCTCGTCGGCAAGCCGGCGTCTTCGTTCGCGCTGCCACGCCGCACCCTCGTCGCATCGCCGCCGGCGATCCCGGTGGGGCTCCCGTCCGATCTCCTCCAGCGCCGGCCGGACGTCGCCGCGGCCGAGCGGACGCTCGCGCAGGCGAACGCGCTCATCGGCGTCGCGAAGGCGGCCTACTACCCGTCGGTGACCCTGACCGGCAGCGGCACGCTCCTCGCGTCGACGCTCGGTCTGCTCTTCTCCGCCCCGACCTTCGTGTGGGCGCTCGGCGCGTCGGCGTCCGAGACCGTCTTCGACGGCGGGCTGCGCCGCGCCACGGTGGCCCAGTACGAAGCGCAGTACCGGGCGGACGTCGCGTCGTACCGGCAGACGGTGCTCACCGCGTTCCAGCAGGTCGAGGACCAGCTCGCGACGCTCCGCGTGCTCTCGCAGCAGCTCACCGAGCAGCGGAGGGCGGTGGAGGCCGCCCGCCGCTACCTCGAGCTCGCGCTCTCGCGCTACGAGACCGGCGTCGGTCCATACCTCGACGTCATCACGGCGCAGACGCTCCTCCTCGGCGCCGAGCAGGCGGTCGTGACGCTGCACGTGAGCAGCATGACGGCCGCGGTGTCGCTCGTCGAGGCGCTCGGGGGCGGGTGGGACGTCTCGAAGCTGCCCTCGGCGTCGGACGTCACGTCGAGTGGCCCGGGCGGGCGTAGCGGGGGATCTTGAACCGTCGGCGGTAGGTCGCCGGCGCGACGCCCGTGACGCGCTTGAAGAGACGGCGGAAGAACGCGGGCTCCTCGTAGCCGACCTGCCAGCTGATCTCGTCCACCGACGCCTCCGTTCGTTCGAGCCGGCGCTTCGCGTCCTCGATCCGGAGGCGCTGCACGTAGGCGATCGGGCTGAGGCCGGTCGCGGCCGTGAACCTGCGCTTGAAGGTGCGCTCGGTGAGCCCGGTGCGTCGCACCATCCCTTCCAGAGGCTTCGTCACCGAGAAGTGCGCGGCGATCCAGTCCTGGGCCGCCTGGATCGCGGCGTCGCCGTGGTCGCTCTTTCCCTCGAACACCATGTATGGCGCGAGCCCCTCCTGATGCCACTGGAGGGCGAAGAAGCGCGCCACGGACTGTGCTGCGGTCGCGCCGACGTGGCGCGCGATGAGATAGAGCACGAGGTCGTGCCAGCTCATCGAGGCGCCCGAGGTGACGAGCTCCTCGCGCCTGCCCGCGATCACGAGCACACGCTCCGGGTGGATCCGCACGTCCGGGTACGTCGCGGCGAAGTCGCGTGCGTAGTCGTAGTGCACCGTCGCGTCCATGCCGTCCCAGAGCCCCGTCTCGGCGAGCAGGAACATGCCCGAGCAGGCCGAGCAGAGCAGGGCGCCCCGACGATGCATCGCGCGGAACCATTCGACGAGCTCCGCGTGCCGGCCCTTCTGCCAGCCCTTCGGTCCGGGCAAGAGCGAGGGAACGATGACGATGTCCGTCGTGTCGATCGTATCGACGCTGCGCTGCACCGTGACCGGGATGTGACTCGCGAGCTCCAGCGGGCCGGACCGGAGGCCGACGATCTCCACCTCGAAGGGCCGCGCACGGGTCGGCGGGCTCTCCGATGCGGGCATCACCGCGAACGCGTTCATCACGTCGAAGATGCCGCTCAGCGTCGACACCGTGGCCTCGGGGACGGCGACGAGGCTCACGCGGAGCGGCTGCGGACCGGTCGAGGTGGCGGGGCGTGGCATTCGCGGATCCTCGGCGAACGATGAGGTCGTGGCACAAGCGGCCCGATCGTGGCCAAGCCGGACTCTGCCGCCGACCCCACGCCATTGCAATGCTCCTCGAAGCCGCGAGTCGCTCGGGGCCTTCCACAGGAGAGAGAGATGGAAACGACGAAGGACGTCCAGGTGAGCAGCATCGATCCCGCCAAGCTCGACGCGATCGTCGCACGCGCGATCGGCGATCTGTCCGCCGGCTACGGCGGCGTGATGGTGAGCATCGGCAACCGGCTCGGCCTCTACAAGGCGATGGCCGGGGCGGGGCCGCTCAGCTCGCGTGAGCTGGCGAGCCGCGCCGGATGCGCCGAGCGGTACGTGCGCGAGTGGCTCGGCTCACAGGCCGCGGGGGGCTACGTGCTCTACCACGCGCTCAGCGACACCTACGAGCTGACGCCGGAGCAGGCGTTCGTGCTCGCCGACGAGGACAGCCCGGTCTTCATCCCGAACGCCTGGGCCGTTCCTGCTTCGATGTGGTTCGACGAGGACAAGACCGTGGACGCTTTCCGCACCGGCAAGGGCGTGTCATGGGGCGACCACGACGAGCGGCTCTACTGCGGGGTCGCGGCCTTCTTCCGCAACGCGTATCGCGCGAGCCTCGTGCCTTCGTGGCTGCCGGCCCTCGACGGCGTCGTCGCGAAGCTCGAGGCCGGGGCTCTCGTGGCCGACGTCGGCTGCGGGTACGGCCATTCGACGACGCTCATGGCCCAGGCCTTTCCGGCCTCGCGGTTCCGCGGCTTCGACACGCATGGCGCTTCCGTGGCCGAGGCGGGGCGGCTCGCGGCCGAGGCGGGCGTCACGCGGGCGACCTTCGAGACGGCGCGCGCGGACGACTACCCCGGCAAGGGCTACGACCTGATCTGCTTCTTCGACTGCCTGCACGACATGGGCGATCCCGCGGCGGCGGCGGCCCACGCGGCCGAGGCGCTCGCACCCGACGGGACCGTGATGCTGGTCGAGCCCTTCGCCAACGATCGCGTCGAGGACAACGTCTCGCCGGTGGCCAGGCTCTACTACGCGGCCTCCACGACGCTTTGCTGCGCCCACTCGATCTCCGACGGCGGACGCACGGTCCTCGGCGCGCAGGCCGGCGAGGCGCGGCTCGCCGACGTCTTCCGCAAGGCGGGCTTCACCCGCTTCCGGCGCGCGGCGGCGACGCCGTTCAACCTCGTCCTCGAAGCCCGGCGCTGACTTGCGCTATTCACTCGGGCGTTGAGAGGGGATCCCGCTCCCACGACGCCGTCCGTCATCGAGGTGCCGCCGCGCTTCCGCATCGCGGCGGCGCCCTGGGCCGGCGAGGCGGATGCGCGCACGATCGTGATCGTACCGAGCCCCGCCTTCGGCGATGGACGTCACGAGACGACGCGGATGTGCCTGCAAGCGATCGCGGCGTTCGCGCCGCAGGCGCCTTTCCGGATGCTCGACGTCGGGAGCGGCTCGGGCATCCTGGCGATCGGGGCGGCGAAGCTCGGCGGTGAGGCGGTCGGCGTCGAGATCGACGCGGCGGCGAACGCGGTCGCCGAGGAGAACGCGCGCCGGAGCGGTGTCGTCGATCGCGTCGCGTTCGGCAGCGCGTGGCCGGGCGGCCGCTTCGAGCTCGTCGTGGCGAACATCCTCCGTGGCGTGCTGCTCGCGCTGGCGGAGGACGTCGTGCGGCGGCTCGAGCCCGGCGGCGTGCTGATCCTCTCGGGCCTCGTCTCCACCGACGTGCCCGAGATCGTGGCGTGCTACGCGCCGAAGCTCGAGGGGCGGCGTCCGGAGGTCTTCGAGCGCGGCTCGTGGCGCACGCTCGTGTGGCGAAAGAGCCGCATCGGCCCCTAGGTGCGCGATCTCGCCGCGCGCGCCGGTCCGCGAATGGTCCTATGCTCCGCGGCCATGCCGACCCTGCGCGCGCTCCTCGGCCTCGCTCTCGGGCGGCGGCTCCCGACTGTGGACGGCTCGCTCCGGATCGACGGCGTGCGGGCGCCGATCACCATCCGCCGCGACGCGCACGGCGTGCCGTACGTCGAGGCGGCGAACGATCACGACGCGTTCTTCGGGCTGGGCTTCTGCCACGTGCAGGATCGGGGGTTCCAGATGGAGCTCTACCTCCGCGTCGCGCGCGGGACGCTCGCGGAGGTCTTCGGTGCGGAGATGCTCCCGGTCGATCGGCTCATGCGACGGCTCGGGATCGCGGGCATCGCGCGCCGCCAGCTCGCGCTGCTCGGTCCGCGCGAGCGCGCGCAGCTCGAGTCGTTCGCGCGCGGCGTCAATGCAGGCATCGAGCGCGGCGCGGTGAAGAAGGCGCACGAGCTCGTCTTGCTCGGCATGAAGCCGTCGCGGCTCGAGCCGGCGGACATCATCGCCGTCCTGCAGTTCTTCTCGTTCGCGCTGAGCTCGAACTGGGACGCGGAGCTGGCGCGGCTGCGCATCCTGCGGAGCGACGGACCGGAGGCGCTCCATGCGCTCGAGGCGTCGCACCCGGAGTGGACGCGCGGCATCGGCGGGCTCGAGCGGCTCGCGGACGACATCGACGCGCTCGCCGTGGCCGAGACGCTCGCCGACGAGGCGAGCGCGCTCAGCGAGGTGGTGGGGCTCGGCGGGGCGTCGAACGCGTGGGCGCTCGCGCCGTCGCGCACGTCGACGGGGCGCGCCATCCTCGCCTGCGATCCGCACCTGTCGCCGTCGCTGCCGTCGCCCTGGTACCTGGTCCACGTGCGGACGCCGGACTGGGCGATGAGCGGAGCGTGTCTGCCGGGCAATCCGGTCCCGACCTTCGGGCACAACGAGCACGTCGCGTGGGCGATCACGGCGGGACACGTCGACAACACGGATCTGTTCCTCGAGCACGTCGGAGCCGACGGCAAGAGCGTGCGCGAAGGGCGCTCGTGGCGTCGTTGCGAGGTGCGCGAGGAGGTGATCGCGGTGAAGGGCAAGCCGCCGGTGACGGAGCGCGTGCTCGTCACGCCGCGCGGTCCGATCGTCAGCCCGGCGATCGGCGGCAGCGACGTCGCGCTGTCGCTCTGCGGTACGTGGATGGCGGCGCGCAGGATCGGGGGCTACGAGATCTACGGCGCCAAGAACGTCGACGAGGCGGTCGCCGTCTACGCGTCGTATCCGGCCCTCTCGGAGAACCGCGTGTTCGCCGATACGGCAGGACGCATCGCGTGGCACGTCGTGGGAGACACGCCGGTGCGCAAGGCGGGCGCCGGCCTGTTGCCCGCGCCGGGCTGGGATCCGGCCTACGCGTGGAAGGAGGAGCCGCTGCCCTACGATGCGCTCCCGCACGCGATCGATCCCGACGACGGGATCGTCGCTTCGGCGAACCAGCATCCGGGACCGAGCCCGCGCGGCGCGTTCCTCGGGGCCGACTGGCTCGACGGATCGAGGTACGCGCGGATCATGGAGCTCCTGTCCGCGCGCCGCGACTGGGACGTGGCGTCCACGATGCGCGCTCAGGTCGATCGACGGACGGTGCTGTGGCCGCGCGTGCGGGGAGCGGTCCTCGCGGCCCTGGCCGAGGGGCCGGAGAGGCGCGCGCTCCAGTGGCTCGAGGCGTGGGACGGCGTCGTGGCACCGGAGTCCGTCGCCGCGTCGTACTTCGAGGTCTTCTTCTCCGAGATGGTGGTCCGCGTCGCGAAGGCGAAGGCCCCTCGATCGTGGCGCGCGGCGATCGGCGAAGGGACCAATGCCGTGCTGCCCCACGGCATGATGACGCTCCGTCGCATCGACCATCTCGTGCGCTTGCTCGTCGAGCAGCCGAGCGGCTTCTTCGAGCGAGGCTGGAGCGCGGAGATGAACGAAGCGATGCGCGCCGCCGTGCGGCTGCTTCGTGAAGCCGCGGGCGCCGACGACACGCGCTGGACGTGGGGCAGGGTGCGTCCGATCTTCCTCGTGCACCCCGTGGGGACGAAGCGTCCGCTCGATCGGATCTGGAATCGCGGGCCGCTGTCGTTCGGCGGCGACGCGACGACGATCCCACAGGGCTCGGTCCCGTTCGACGCCCCGTTCGGCAACGCGATCGGCATCCCCAACCTCCGCGCGGTGATGGACGTCGGCAACTGGGAGGCGAGCCGCTACGTGCTCGCCGGTGGTCAGTCCGGCAATCCGCTCTCGCCCCACTACGACGACATGGTCGACCTGTGGTTGCGCGGTGAGTCGGTGACGATCGCGTGGTCACCCGCTGCGGTGAAGGCGCGCGCGCGAGCGGCGCTGACGCTCGTCCCTGCATCGTGACGGCTCGGCCGCCGGTCCGTGTCGGGGCTCACTCGTAGCGGAGCGCGGCGAGCGGGTTGAGCCGCGCGGCCTTCCGTGCGGGAAACACTCCGAACACGACGCCGACGAGCACGGAGACGGCGAACGCGACGGGCATCGCGATCCCGGGGACCACGAAGGGGACGTGGATCGCGCGCGCGGCGGCCATGGCCCCGAGAAGGCCGAGCCCCATGCCCGCGATGCCGCCAAGGGCCGAGAGCGTCGTCGCCTCGACGAGGAACTGGGTGAGGATGTCGCTCGAGCGCGCGCCGATCGCGAGGCGGACGCCGATCTCGCGCGTCCGCTCGGTGACCGACACGAGCATGATGTTCATGATCCCGATCCCGCCGACGACGAGCGACACCGCGGCCACGCCCGCGAGCAGCGTCGTCAGCATTCCGGTCACGGACTCGAGCAGGGCCTGCAGCTCGCGCGGGTCGCGCACAGAGAAGTTGTCGTCCTCGCCCTGCGGGACGTGACGTCGCCGCCGCAGGATCTCCGTGATCTGGTTCTTCGCGTCGTCGATGCGGTCGGGCGACTTCGCGGAGGCCATGAAGACCTGCACGCGATCGGTGCCGGCGATCCGTCGAGAGAACGTGGAGAAGGGCATGAAGACGACATCGTCCTGATCCATGCCGAACGCCGAGGCGCCCTTCGGCTCCATCACGCCGACGACGCGGCACGTGAGCTGGTGCAGGCGGAGCTCCTGCCCGACGGGGCTGTGCCCGGGGTAGAGCGCATCGGCCACCGTCTGGCCGATGACGCAGGCCGTCGCGGCCTGGCGCTCGTCCTGCTGGTTGAGGAGACGTCCGGCGGACGCGCCCCAGCTCCGGATCTCGAAGTACTCCGGCGTGACGCCGCTCGTCGTCACCATCCGGTTGTACGGACCGACGACGACGCGCGTCATGCGAGATCCCGCTGCCGACACGAGCGCGACGTCGTGCGCCTGCCGGCGGACCGCATCGAGGTCTCCGGCGGTGAAGAGCGGGACGCCGCGGCTCGCCTGGGGCATCCCCCGTGCGCTGCCCGGCATGACGATGAGCATGTTGCTCCCGAGGCCGCTGATCGCCTCGCCGACGTAGGCGGTCGCGCCGCGACCCATCGACTGCATCATCACGACGGCCGCGACGCCGATGATGATGCCGAGCATGGTCAGCGTCGACCGCATCTTGTTGCGGAGGAGCGCGGAGAAGGCGAGGGCGAGCGTGGCGGAGAGCATTCAGGCGGCCCTCCGTTCGTCGGCGACGATGCGCCCGTCGGAGAAGCGGATCTGCCGCCGGGCGTACGCGGCGCTCGTGGGATCGTGCGTCACCATCAGGACGGTGATGCCGCGCGTCCGGTTCACGTTGGTGAGGAGCTGCATGATCTCGGCGCCCTTCTTCGAGTCGAGGTTGCCGGTGGGCTCGTCCGCCAGGATGATCTCCGGATCGTTGACGAGCGCGCGGGCGATCGCGACGCGCTGTTGCTGGCCGCCGGAGAGCTGGTTCGACCGCGCGTCCTCGCGACCTGCGAGGCCCACGGCGGCGAGCGCCTCGCGGGCACGCTCCTGGCGCTCGCGCGCGGGCACGCCCGCGTAGACGAGCGGCATCGCCACGTTCTCGAGCGCGGAGGTGCGCGGCAGCAGGTTGAACTGCTGGAAGACGAAGCCGAAGCGCGAGTTGCGGAGCGCCGCGAGGACGTCCGGCGCGAGGTCCGTCACCGGGATGCCCTCGATGAGGTACGTGCCCTCGGTCGGCAGCTCGAGGCATCCGAGGATGCTCATCGCCGTCGACTTGCCGGAGCCGGACGGGCCGGTGATGGCGACGAACTCGCCGGCGTGAATGTCGAGGTCGACGCCGTCGAGCGCGTGCACCGCGGCATCACCCTCTCCGTAGACCTTCACCACCGAGCGGAGCGAGAGGAGAGGTGCGCCCTCAGTGGGCGATGCCATAGGCCTTCCTCCCTTCGGGCGTGAGCTCGTACACGATCGCGTCTCCGACCGCGAGCGCGCCCGGCGAGACGGCGGTGAGCTCACCGTCCGAGACGCCCGGCGTCGCCTGCACGCGTCGCAGCGTCCCGCCCGAGAGGACCCAGAGGCCGGGCTCGGTGCTCGGCTTCTCGCCGGGAGGCGTGAACTGGAACGCGGCCGCAGGGACCCGGAGCACGTCGCTCGCGGCGGCGGTCCGGATGCGGACGGAGGCCGTCATGCCGGGTTTGAGCGCGAGGTCGCCGTTGTCCACCTCGACCTCGGTGCCGTACGTGACGACGTCCTGCACGATCTGGGGCGAGCTCCGGACCTCGGTGACGACGCCCTCGAAGGTGCGGCTCGGGTAAGCATTGACGGTGAAGCGCGCGGCCTGCTCGAGCGCGACCTCGCCGATGTCGGCCTCGTCGACCGCGGCGATGACGTGCATCTTGCGGAGATCGGCGGCGACGGTGAAGAGCACCGGCGTCTGGAGCATCGAGGCGACGGTCTGGCCGGGATCGACGTTGCGCGTGATGACGACCCCGTCGATCGGCGAGCGGATGACCGTGTGCTCGAGGTTCGTCTTCGCGAGCGCGTACGCGGCCTGCTGCGCCGCGAGCTGCGCCTGCGCCGCCGCCACGCGCTGATCCGCGAGGCGGGCCGAGGCCGCTGCGTTGTCGCGGTCCGACTCGGGCAGCGACCGGGCCGCGAACAGCCGATCGATGCGGTCCTTGTCGCGAAGGACCCGCTCGCGATCGGTCTTCGCCTGCTCGACCGCGGCACGCGCGGCCGCGAGCGTCGCCTGCATCTGCGCGAGCTGGGCCTCGAGGGCCGCACGATCGAAGCGCGCGAGGACCTGTCCGGCCTTCACGCGGTCGTTGTGATCGACCTCGACGCTCGCGATCCGTCCGGAGATCTCGGCGCCCACCTGCACCGTGGTGATCGCCTCGAGGTGCCCGGTCGCGTGGACCTCGCGGACGATCGCGCCCTGCGTGACCTGCGCGCTCCGGAACCGCGCGGCCATGGGCACCGGCTTCGGGCGGGCGACGGCCCAGATCGCGACCGCGAGGAGGGGGATGGCGGCGACGAGCAGCGCGACGAGCAACCGCCGCCGGTGCTTGCGCCGGTTCTCGCGCGCGATGAGCTCGGCGAGGGACTTCTTCTTCGGGATCGTCCCGGGAGCCCCCGCCGAGATCGCATCGGCTGCCATTGCCATGCCCACGTGCTCAGCAACGGTCGTACCGCTCGCGGTCTCTGGAAATGGCGGTCGATCGCGGCGGTCCGCAGCAAGCGTTGCCGGTGGCTGCACGGCTTGCGCCGGCGCCCCTCGCGCGAGAACGTCCCGACGGACCGGTACAAGTCACGTCCCGTCGTCGTCGTCGGGCTCGGCGGTCACCTTCAGGGGCATGCCGTACTCGCGCGCGTAGTCGGTCACCTCGGCGGCCTTCGTCTCGGCGACGTCGCGCGTGTAGATGCCGGCGACGCCCTTGCCCTGCTCGTGCACGGCCATCATGAACGCGTTCGCCGTCGTCTCGTCCATGCGGAAGAACTGCTCGAGGACGTGCACGACGAACCACTTGGTCGTGTAGTCGTCGTTGTAGAAGACGACGCACCAGCGGCGCGCGCGGGCGACCTTCGGGTCGCGCTCGAGCACGACGTCGCCGTCGTCGTCCGGGGGAGGTCTTCCGAGCATCGGCACGGGCCGAGTCTAGCGCGGCGTGCGCGCACACGGGCGCGACCGTGCGCGCACGCGGTGGCGCTCCAGGTTTCATCCTCGCGACCGCGGAATTCTAGGCGTTTTGGCGCCCCTCGCCCCTGGCAAGGGCGTTGCTCTTCCGTCGCCCACGACGTCGGCGAAGCGACGTCCAGGAGAAAGGTCACATTCATGCGTACGGGTTCGCTCTCGTGGTTCATCGGTCTCTGCCTCTCGGCCGCCGCCTGCACGGGCACGGTGGTCGAACCGTCCGCCGCCGAGGCTACCGATCCCGCGGCCCAGGCGGAGGTCGGCGGCGACGAGGCTCCGAGCGCGAACGGTGACGCGCCCGCCGACATCGACGCGGGCGCACCTCCGGCGGACGACGATGCGAGCCCGCCGCTCGCCGACGCAGGTGCCGACGCGGACGCCGCGAGCCCGCCGAAGAAGCAGATCCCGATCCCGAAGTTCGGCGTGCTCCACGCGTCGTCGAAGACCGGCGACGTCTGCGTATTCACGGTGAACGGCATCGCCAAGGGCACGTCCAGCGTCCTCGACGTCTCGCTCGTCAGCGGCACGTACGACGTCGCGTGCAAGCGCGCCGACGGCGTGGTCGCGTCGCAGACGGCCGTCATCTCGGAGAACCAGACGACCACGGTCGTCTTCGACTTCCCTGCGAACGGCACGCTCGTCGCCGTGGCGGTCGACGGCACGTGCGCCTTCTACGTGAACGGCGCGTCGAAGGGGACGACGAGCACGCTCAAGATGTCGCTCGCGCCGGGGGCGTACCTCGTGGAGTGCAAGCCCACCGGCGGGGGCGCGACGAAGTCGAGGTCGGTCACCCTGAAGTCGGGCGAGACCGCGATGGCGATGTTCCAGCTGTAGGCGCGGCAGCGTGCGGCGGACCGCCGGCGCTCGGCGAATGGATGGTCGCTCGATCGCGTTGCCGCCGGCTTCCGGCAGCGCCATGTTGCCGGCGAGTCCATCGCGCGGAGGGGGGAGATGAAGCAGCGACAGCTGATCCGGGTGGCATGGTTCGCTCCGCTCCTGGCGGTGACGATCGGCGACTGTGACAAGAAGGCCGATGCGGAGAAGGCGCAGGCGAGCGTGATGGCGGCGCCTGCGTCGGCCGTGCCGGTCGCCGCCACCGCAGCGAGCGACCCGGCCGCGACGCGCGACGCCGAAGACAGGGACAGGATCGCGCGCGGGAAGTACCTCGTGACCGTCGGCGGCTGCCACGACTGCCATACTCCGAAGACCGGGATGGGGCCGCGCGGGCCCGAGCTGGACAAGTCCAGGCTCCTCTCGGGGCATCGCGCGGACGAGAAGGTCGCGCGTGCCCCGAAGAGCGAGGGATCGTGGATGGTCTCCGCGACGAGCTCGCTCACCGCCTGGAGCGGTCCGTGGGGAACGAGCTACGCGGCGAACCTCACGCCGGACGCCGACACGGGGCTCGGCAAGTGGACCGTCGATCAGTTCAAGCAAGCGTTGAGGACGGGCAAGCACCTCGGCGGACCAGGCAGCCGGGAGATCTTCCCGCCGATGCCCTGGTTCAACTACGCGGAGATGACGGATGCCGACCTCGAGGCGGTCTTCGCGTACCTGCGGAGCATCCCGCCCGTGAGCAATGCCGTTCCGTCGCCCGTACCCAACGTGAAGGGGCCGTGAAGCGTCTCATCGCGCGGGTGGTCGTCCGACGAAATCGAGCGCCGCACGCATCGACTCCTCCGGCGTGTCGCCCATCTGGCCGTGTCGCGCGTTGGGCAGCGTGAAGAACGCCGCGGGGACGCCGGCGCGCTCGAGCGAGGACGCCGCGCTCCGCATCCTCTCGCGGGAGACGTCGAACGTGCCCGCCATCGTCGCGACGGCACGCGCGCCGCGGAGGCGCGCCGGCGACGGCGTGATCGGACTCGCGATCAGCACGGCGCGCGAGTACTTCTCCGGCCAGCGGGCGACGAGCTTCTCTGCTCGCTCCGCGCCCTGCGAGTAGCCGATCACGACGACGTCGCGGGGCGGCCCGAGACCCGCGGCCGCGAACGCCGCGTCGATGCGGCGGTCCATGGCGTCGAGGTCGTTCGACCAGCGCCGCGCGACGCCGTCGCCTCCGCATGAGACGTCGCCTTGCACGGCGACGAGGTCGCCGTGGGAAGCAGCCGCGTGCTGGAACGACATGACGTAGCCGCCGGGATGCACGCACATCCCGGGGACGAAGAGCATCGTCTGGCGATGCTCGCGCACGCCGCGCACCACGATCGCCGGCAGATCGCCGGGCACCTCGAGGTCGACCGTTCGGACCGGCCCCGGGTCGGGCTCCGGCGCGACGGCGGCGTCGACGCTGGGCGCCATGGAGAGCTGGGGCGCGGACGTCGGAGTGGACACCTCGCAGCCGGACGAGCGCGAGCACCCCGTCGCGACGAGCGCAGCCGTGGAGAGGACGAGAGCGCGCACGAGCACGATCCCGTCCATCGCAATGCGCATGCCCGATGTGACGTCCGCTTCAGCCGTCGGTCTCGGTCCGCCGCCTTCGCCAGGTCGCCGGCGGCATTCCGACGATCTTCTTGAATGCGCGGCTGAACGCGGCCTCGGAGGCGTAGCCTGTCTCGCTCGCGACCTCCGCGATGCTCGCCGAGCCGTCGCGGAGCATGCGCGCCGCGAGCTGCATGCGCCACTGCGCGAGGTACTGCATCGGAGGTTGCCCGACGTAGTGCATGAAGCGCTCGGCGAGCGCGGAACGCGAGAGGCCGACGGCGCGGCCCAGGTCGTCGAGCGTCCACGCGTGAGCCGGGCGCGCATGCAGGTGAGAGAGGGCGCGCCCGACGACGTCGTCGCGGAGCGCGGCGAGCCATCCGCGCTCCTCGGCGGGTAGGGACTCCACGTGGCGTCGCACCGCCTCGATGAACATCAGCTCGCTGAGCTTGGCGAGCACGCTCTCGCTGCCGGCGCGCTTCTTCGCGGTCTCTTCGAGCGCGAGATCGACCAGGAGGCGCAACGCGGGGCTCGGCGCCTCGCGCGCGCTCATGTGCAGGACGCGGGGCAGGGTGCTGAGGAGCGGGTTGAACGGGCGCGCGTCGCAGCCGAGGAAGCCGCAGACGATCTGCGCGTCCTCGGCGCCGCTGCCCGCGCGCAGGACGAAGGGGCGCGGCGCGTCCTCGGGGTGATCCATCTCGACGTCGGCGCGGAGCCCCGGCGCGCTCGACATGACGTGCGCATCGCCCTGCGGGAAGACGATCACGTCCCCGGTCTCGAGCCGGACGGGGCGGTCGTCGAGGAGGCCGCCCCAGCACGCGCCGCGGGTGACGGCATGGAACTCGATGACGTGCTCGGCGTCCGGCATCACCTGCGACGCGATCTGGCGTGCCGCCGGCGCGGTCGCGACCCACGGAGCCCCGGCGCGTACGTCGAAGAAGACCGCGCCGCTGAGGCGCACGGCACGGAAGACGTCGGAGAGCGGGTCAGCGCTCATCCGCTGGACGATCGAGCAAGGGATCCGGCAGCGCCGTCATGGCCGCGGCGTACGCGGGTCGTAGGTTCATCGCGCATCCATCGCGATGCTAACCACCTACGAGGAGAACGCCATGACGACCGTGCTGAACTGCCCGCCCGAGCCCACCACGACCTCGGTGCCGATGCCGCCCACCGTCGACCTCGCCGCCGCCAAGGCGAGGCAGAAGATCGCCTGGAACACGGGTGACTACGCGGTCATCGGGACGACGCTCCAGATCGTCGGCGAGCTCCTCTGCGAGGCGGTGGACCTTCGCGCCGGCGAGCGCGTCCTCGACGTCGCCGCGGGCAACGGGAACGCCACGCTGGCGGCGGCGCGACGGTTCGCGCGCGTAACCGCCGTCGACTACGTGCCGGCGCTGCTCGTGCATGCGCAGGCGCGGGCCGCGGCCGAGCACCTCGACGTCACGCTGCGCGAGGGAGACGCCGAGGACCTCGACTTCGACGACGCCTCGTTCGACGTCGTGCTCTCCAGCTTCGGCGTGATGTTCACGCCCGACCAGGCGCAGGCCGCGCGCGAGCTCTTGCGCGTGTGCCGCCGCGGCGGCCGCATCGGGCTCGCGAACTGGACGCCCGACGGCTTCGTCGGCCGGCTCTTCCAGCTCATCGGACGATGGGTTCCGCCGGCCCCTGGGCTCCGTCCGCCGGCGGCGTGGGGAACCGACGCGCGGCTGAAGGAGCTCTTCGGCAAGGGCGCAACGAGCATCCGATCGACCCGGCGCGACTTCGTCTTCCGCTACACGTCGCCCGAGCACTGGGTCGACGTCTTCCGCACGTACTACGGGCCGGTGCAGAAGGCCTTCGCCGCGCTCGATCCCGACCGGCAGGCGGCGATGGAGAAGGAGCTCGTCGCGCTGCTCCGCTCGCACGACGTCTCCGGGGGCGCCTCGCTCGTCGTACCGAGCGAGTACCTCGAGGTCGTGATCGAACGCGCGTGAGAGCGACCTCGCTCGTCACGCGGATCGCACGTCAGTCGCGGAGCGGCGGGATCGCGAGCGTCACTTCCGAGGGGCCGACGTCGGCGAGGACGTAGCCCGTCGTCCAGAGCGCGCGCAGCGGCGCGACCGGATCGGGTCGGTCGTCCCGGGCCGCCGCGCGACACACGGCATCCACGAACGCCGCGCGGGCGACGCTCCGCGCGAGGAGGGGACGGTCCGGCCGTTGTGCGGACATCGCCTGGTACACCTCGCGCTCGAGCTGGTCCGCGTGCTCGAGGACGGCGGGCCGGAGGCCCTCGGACGCGAGGCGCAGGGGCTCGGCGAGCAGCTCCGTGCTGCAGTCGCAGTCGTCCCCGAGCACGCGCCAGCGGATGCGCGAGCCGACGGGAACGCCCCACGCTCCGAGCGCCTCGCGGAGCGATCCCGCCGCTCCCTCCGCCGCCTCGACGCCGTCCACGTCCGCCGCGAGGAGGACGGCGGCATCGAGCCGTGCGGTGGCGTCGCCGCTCCGGAAGCGCTTGCGATCGATCCACGTGGGCGGGGCGATGCGCGCCCAGAGGTCCATGAGCCCCGCCTCCGGATCCGGGCGCGAGAGCCGGCGCCACTCGCGCTCGAGGCTCGTCATCTGCGCGGTGACCACACCGTCGTTCGCCGCGAACACCTTGGCCCGTGCCGCCTCGATCCGCTGCTCGCACTCCGCGAGCGCGCGCGCGCGCGCTTCGTCCACGAGCCGGCGTGACGCGAGGTGGCGCTCCCGCTCCTCGAGGCATCGCTCGAGCCCGGGGCGGGCCGGAAGAAGAATGCGGTCGACGAGCCCGAGCCAAGATTCGCGCATGCGCCGAGCCTCCTCTCCTCAGGTTAGCAGCCCGGCATCCGGGAGTCGTACAGGACGAGGGAGGCGCTCGTGCGCGTCCGCGGCGTGAGCCACCGCAGGCCCTCGAGCTCGAGGCCGACCGCGCAGACGACGATCGGCCTCCGTCGCGCGACGTCCTCGAGGCGGCGGAGGACCGCGGTCAGCATCTCGCCGTTGAACGGCGCGTAGAGGAAGAAGATCGAGCCATCGAGCTCGGCGCCGGAGGCATCGCCATGGACGAACGAGACGCCGGCGAGGCCAAGCTCGGCGCACCGTGCGCGTGCGCTTCGCACGAGCGGCTCCTGGATCTCCACTCCGGTGGCCCGCGCGCCGGAGAGCAGGTGCGCGACGATCACGACCCGGCCGAGGCCCGAGCCCAGATCGACGAGCTCGTCGTCGGGGCGCACCGGCACCTCGCGGACCATCGCGAGGATCTCCTCGACGCCGCACGGCAGGTAGGGGACGCATCCGCGCGGGAGGTCCGGCACGTCGTCCGGCGGCGGTCCCTCGAAGCCGAGCAGCTCGTCGATCCAGAGGTCCCGCTCCCGGAACGGGATCGAGAGAACGAGCTCGAGGAGCTCCGCGCCGCGGAGCGCACCGGACACGAGGTCTTCACGTGCGCGTCGCGCGTGTCGTCGGAGCGCTTCGTCCACCGATGCGGAACTACCCGGGCCGACGGCGCGTGACCAGGGGCTTGTCGAGGTAGGTGACGGATATCGGCCGCGGCGAGCGTTTGCGAGAAATGTGCGCTCGAGTGCGTGCCCTCGCCGCCGGAGATGGAGTGTTCCGGCGATGGTGCAACCAAACGCGCCGCGGATCGGATCCGATCCAGGCGAATGCACCGAAGAGACGCGCTCGGTACGGTGCTCGCGCGCGCGCCGATGTTACGAGCGTCGCTCCTGACAAGGAGGCCGCCCATGCGCATTCCCTCGAACGTCGTCGTGCTCCTCTCGCTCTTCACGTTGGCTGCGTGCGGAGGCTCGAGCCCCGGCGCGAAGGAGCCCGATCCGTGGGCGGACTACAAGGGGACCTACGCCGGACCGGCCGAGCCGCGCGGCGCCACGAGCGTCGCGAGCGGCGAGGGCGCTCGTCACGATGCGAAGAGCAAGACGGGGCCGAAGGAGCACGTCGACGAGGCGCCGGCGAAGAAGTCCTCGAAGGCGACGATCCATGGCGAGTCGATCTCGACGATCGGCGAAGGTCCGCTCGCGGCCGCCTCGAAAGGGGCGCTCAAGACGAAGCTCGTCGCGAGCAAGGTGCTCGTCGGCGCGCAGTACGAGGAGCTCAGGGTGCAGCTCAAGGGAGCCGCCGTGCAGATCATCCGGCCGGCCGCCACGCCGGACGCCGGCACCGCGGCGGTCGACGCGCCGAAGACGCGCAGCGGCGCGCTCTCGAAGACCCAGGCGGGCTGGTACGACGAGGAGGCCGATGTCCTCGTGATCGTCGAGGCCGGGCGGAAGGGCGCCGCGGAGAAGGCGCTCGCCGCGATCCTCACGCGCTGATCGCGCCGCGACGCGCTCGCCTGCCGGCGCCAGTAGCGCGCGGGCGGCAGCGCCCGGTAGCATGGTGGTTCTCGGAGAGGGGAGACCCCGCATGATCATCGTCTACGGGACACGTTGCTACGGGCGTGCAGACGTCATCGACGGGCTCGGACACGTCACGTGCCGCTTCGTGCACATCATGTTCGTGCCGCTCGTTCCCATCCAGACCGTGTTCCTCGTCGGCGACGATCGCGGGATCAACCTGCCGTTCAGCTTCAAGGCCGCGATGAGCGGATGGGTGCGCGGGGGATCGATCGTGACGGGGCTCGGCATGCTCGCCGCGGGCGTCGGGAACTTCGCCGACGACGAGCCGCTGCTCGGCGCGGTGTGCGTCGTGCTCGCGCTCCTCGCCTTCGCCGCGTTCCCGCTCTCCGGGATGCTCTTCGGCAGGTGCTCGCCCGCACGGCGCGCGGAGATCATGGCGCTCATGGGGCTCCAGCCGAGCGATCACGGCGCGCACGCGCATCCGCACGCGCATCCGCAGCCGCAGGTCGCCGGCTACGGTCAGGGGCAGTGGCAGCCAGCGCCGCCGGCGCCGGCGTATGGAGGGCCGCAGCCGCCGGCGGGAGGCTTCGGCCAGCCGCCCGCCTATGGTGCGCCGCCGCCCAACTTCGGCCCGACCTACGGCGCGCCCGCGCAACCGTACGGGGTTGCACCGGGCTACGGAGGGCCGCAGCCTCACGGTCAGGCGGCTCCCCAGGGCTACGGAGCGCCGCAGCCGTACGGTGGTCCGCCGCCTCCCGGTTACGGGCCGCCGGGCTACGACCCGAATCGGCGCTGAGCCGGCGGGCTCGCCTCGGCCGCGCCTCGCGCGAGGGGCACCGTCAGCGTGAACCGCGCTCCGCCCGTCGGTCGGTTGCTCGCGAGGACCGTCCCGCCCAGCGCGTCCGTCAGGCGGCGCACGAGCGCGAGGCCGAGCCCCGTGCCGGTCGCCTTCGTCGTGAAGAACGGCTGGAAGATGCGGGAGCTCAGCGCCTCGTCGATCACGGCGCCCTCGTCCGCGACCTCGCAGCGGAGGCCCTCGCCGCTCGCGTCGAGCACGATCTCCGCCGAGACGGTGACGCGCCTTCCTTGCGGCGTCGCCTGGATGGCGTTCACGATCAGGTTGAGCAGCGCCTGCTGCAGCATCGTCCCGTCGAGGAAGACCTCTCGCGATGCTGCGCCCACCTCCGTCGCGATCTCCACCGCATGCGTCGGTGCGGCTCGTCGCGCGGCGTCGACGGCGCCGTTGACGATCGCATCGAGCTGGACGAGCCGCGGGTGCACGTCGTAGGGGCGCACGAAGTCGAGCAGATCGCCCACGATGCGGTTGAGGCGGGTCGTCTCCTCTCCGACGATATCGATGAGCAGCGCGGCCTCCGGCGCCGGCGGTGCGACGCGGCGGAGCTCGGAGAGCGAGTTGAAGATGATCGCGACGGGGTTCCGGACCTCGTGCGCGATGACGGCGGAGAGCTCGCCGAGCGCCGCGAGCCGCTCGTGCGTCACGAGGTCGGCCTGCGCCTTCGCGAGGGCCTCGTAGCTCCGCCGGAGGTCCTCGAACATCTGCGCGTTCGTGATCGTCGGCCCGACGACGTTGGAGACGGCGACGATGCGCGCCACCTCGGCCTCGGTGAAGTGGCGCTTGTAGCGGGTCTCGACGACGACGATCACGCCGATCGCGTCTCCGCGAGCGAGCAGCGGCGCGATCGCCAGCGAGCGCGTCCCGACCCGCGCGACGAGCTCCTTGTTCGTGCGCTCGTCGTTCTCGGCGTCCTCGACGACCACCGGCGCGAGCGTGCGAAACGCGTGCGCGACGGCGTAGCTCGACTCGAGGGGGAACTCGATGTCCGCCACGCCGTCATGGGTCGATGCGACGCCGCGGAGCCGCTCCCTCGCCTCGTCCACGACGAGCACGTGAGCGCGTGGCACCGCGAGGCCGCGCACGAGGGCGCTTGCGGTCGTGGACAGCACGGCGCGCAGCTCGAGGTGCTGGGCCACGAGGCCGCCGAGCTCGTTGATGAAGCCGAGGGCGTTCGCGCGGCGTCGCTCGGCCTCGAGCAGGCGCGCCTGCGCCAGCTCGGAGGCGAGCTGGGCCACGACGTTCTCGAGCAGACGGAGGGACTCGTCGTCCCATGGCTCGTCCCGACGGTGCGCGACCGTGAGCGTCCCGAGCACCACGTCATGCAGCAGGAGCGGCATCGCGAGCAGGTGGCGGATGCCCCACGCCTCGAGGAACGCGCGCCTGGGCCGCTCGATCTCGCAGACGGGACGACGCGCCATCCTCTTCTCGCGGGCCGCGACCGCCATGACCGTCGTGCCATCGAGCGAGAGCAGGCGGCTCCAACCCGGCGCGTCGACGAGGCCATGTCCGTCCTCGGTGCGCCGCGCGATGAGCTCGAGATGGTCGCCGACCAGCATGTGGACGAGGACGTGCGCGCCGGTGAACGTGCCCAGGAGCTCCTCCGCCGCGCGATCGGCGACGTCGAAGGGACGCGGCGCGCCTTCGCCGGTGCGCGCGAGCGCACGGACCAGGTCGATCTCGCGTCGCAGGCGGCCCGCCTCGGCCTCGGCGCGTGCCCGATCGAGCCGCGAGACGATCTCGCCGCCGACGACCTCGAGGACGGTCGCATCGCGGTCGTCGAAGGGCGCGCTCGCAGGTCGCGTGACCTCGAGGACGGCGACGCCGGAGCGCGCCGCGAAGCTGTGCGTGAGACGCGCCACGTCGCCTTCGTCGCGGCCTACACCGACCTCCGCGTCCCCGTCGATCGGACGACGAAGCGCCGCCGACGCGCTCGTCGTCGCCGACGCCAGCACCTCGAGCAGCGCCTGCGGAAGGCCGCGCTCGTCCCCATCGAGCGAACGGATCCGGCGCAGCGCGGAGAGGATTCGATCGTCGGCGCCGTCCATGCCCACGTTGGAACATGGCGATTGTAGAGGATCCCGACGCGCGCGCGTCGCACCTCGATGGCCACGCTCGCGATCATGACGGGCCCGTAATCGGGGCACCTCGGATGCTTCCTCTGGAGCGGCCGGCGCATGCCCGGGGGCGACGCGCCGTGGGCGCTGGCCGTCGCGAACGCGCGCGGGTGGCTCGACTACGTCGCGCGCGTGCCCGCACGCCAGAGGCCGGCATGGCCGCCGGGATCGTGACACGGCTACCACGCGATGACGGTGGTCGACGATCCCCGCGAGAAGGCGCTGCGCGACGCCGTGTATCGGGCGATGAGGCGGGTTGCCTGACATGGGTGCGGGCCGCCCCGCCCGGTGCCGAGCCCTGGAGGAGTGATACGATCGATGTCGTGGCGCGCACGCATCTCCTCGGATTGGTCGCCCTGGCGGCGCTGCCGGTCGCGTGCTCGAGCACGGTCGTCGGCGAGGGCGACGGAACGCAGGTCCGGACGTTCGACATCGCGGTCGGCGCGACGGCGACGCTCGTCCTCGGCGACCCGCGCTGCGTGAACAACCCGCCGCCGGCGTACGGCTGCCTGAGCGGACGGCTGCTAGAGAGCGTGCAGAAGGCGGAGATCCTGGGCGACGGCTCGCTCACCGTCGTGCGCTCGCGCATCGACGACGTCCGACGGCGGATCCTCGTCGACGTCAAGGCGAACGGCCCCGGGGCGGGTACGCTGCGCGTCGACTACACCGATCGGCTCGACGGAGCGAAGCACGACGAGCTCCTCGTGCGGGCCCTGCCGATCACGCACGTCGACGAGAAGGTCGGGTGTCAGTTCGAGCGAGGGCTGCCCGAGTCGACTCGCTACCCCGTCTCGCGGGGCAGCCGCGTCGTCGTCGGTCTCACGGCGATGAACGAGGAGCGGCCTCTGCTCAGCGGCTCGCTCGATCTCGTCGTCGATCGCGGCGGCCTCGATCCCGTCGTCGTGGTCGATGGCGACGAAGGAACCGTCGTGCGGACGGTCGAGCCGGGGCAGCAGGGCGCGTTCACGTGGAAGCTCGCCGGCAGCCGCACGAAGGAGCTCACGTTCGACGTGTACGACCCCGAGACGGTCGGAGTCCTCGTGACCCCGGGCGAGCACGCGGTCTCGGTTCGTCCGGCGGTCAACGGCGTGCCCACGTGCTTCTACGGGGGCAACGGCCGTGCGATGACGCGCGTGAGCGACGGCGCGTGCAAGCTGATCGTCGGCGACTTCGAGGTCGACGGCGATCTTCCCGTGTCGCTCGCGCGCGGCGGCGAGACGTTCGCCGTCGAAGGCGCGGGGCGATGCACCATCGAGTCGCGCATCGCCTCGGGGCCGCCGGGGAGCACGAGCGTCGACGGGCGCCCCATGCCGGTGACGGAGAAGCCAACGACCGGCGATGCCGTGGGCACGCAGCCGATGGAGCGGGGCGGA
>WBZO01002587.1_pt1 | contig 23090 bp, 23 predicted proteins | sample 5204261 | NCBI WGS metagenome assembly WBZO01 (sample SAMN12412400, study PRJNA552823) | activated sludge metagenome | isolation source: activated sludge from anammox sidestream of wastewater treatment plant... | place: USA: North Carolina | collected 2017-09 | reverse complement strand
CATTTGTGCTGCAGATTCCAATCGTACGCGATGCCTGGCTCATTGTGCGGAATCCGGCCCTCGTCCTCGGGATTGTAAAAACGGTCGGTCATATAGACCAGCATGGCCGGCTCTGTCCCGATGACCTTGTACCCGTGGCCGACTCCAGGCGGGATTAAGATCTGCCACGGCCTCAGATTGCCGATGTAGAGCGTATTCTTTTGTCCAAAAGTCGTCGAGCCAGGCCTCAGATCCACCAGCGCCACCTGAAACATTCCCTGCGCCACGCACCAGACATCAGTCTGATGACGGTGAAAGTGGAACGCCTTGATAGCTCCGGGATAGGTAAGCGCCGCGCTGATCTGAGTCGTCGCCGTGTCGAAGGCTTCGATCAACCCTCTACCCATCCGGCCGACTTCAAGGAAATACCCGCGGTCGTCGGCCCACAGGCTGATGGGCGAAATCTTCACGCCCTCGATCAGTCGACTCGAATCAGGCGTCGAAATGACCGCACCGATCCCCGGCTCCACCGCCGGAATGTTTATGTCAATCAAGATCTTCCCCTTCGCCGTCCGCGACCGGATTGGGAGCGACCTCGTCCTCCCGGTACGCATAATCCTTGCGCTTCAGGCATTATTCATTGCCATTGGCGGGAACAACACCGTTCATCGGCGACGCCAATCCTCAGCCAACAAGCCATGATAGCCTACTCGCCACATGACCCAATTATCCTGGAACTCAATCCCGGTCGAAGACCTGAACCCGCTCCTGTCCCGGCAGGTGCTGCATACCGGCCGCGTGACCATTGCCAGGCTGAGACTGGCGGCCGGGGCGGTGGTTCCCCGGCATTCGCACGAGAATGAGCAGGTCACTCAAGTCGTCTCCGGCGCGCTGCTGTTCAAGTTGCCCGGCGGCGACGTCACCGTCCCTGCGGGCGGCATTATGGTGCTCGCTTCGCATGAGCCACACGAAGTCCGGGCGCTCGAAGACACAGTCGCTGTCGACGTATTCGCCCCGCGCCGCGAGGACTGGATCCGCGGCGAGGACGCCTATCTTCGAGGATAGACGGCACGAACGTCGCCGGCCGAGACGGCGTAGACGGTATCGGCATGCCCGGCCAGGGCAAGGCAAGGGGTGGCGTCCACGCGCTCGCCGGTGGTGTGGGCGCCCCGAAACAGGTCAACTCCATCGGCGTGGCCGATGAAGATGCCGGCTCGAGTCGCCAGCACCGCTTTCGGATAAGGCAGCGGAGGCAACCTGTGCTCGATCCACAGCCGCCTGGGATCGGCCGGCCTGGCGAAGCGCGCGATCCGGGCCTGCCGCGCGCTCGACTCCGCCCAGATCAGGTCCTTGCCGGATAGCGCGAGCGCCGCGAGCGCGGCGTCCGGAGTGTCATGCCAGAGATTGACAGCGAAGAGCCTCCAGGCGACATCGAGCCGGCCGGGGTTCCTAACCCAGTAGTTGCCGAAGAAAACGTCCTGGAGTCCGTCGCCGTCGACATCGTGGCTGAGCAGGCCACCCTGACGGGAGGGGGTGTAAATGGAATAGAGTTCCTTCACTTCGAAGCCGGGCAGCACGTAGAAGCGCAACTGGGCGTCCAGGTGCGTGAGCAGGATGCCCCTGCGGCGGCCGAGGCTGAACGCGAGGCAGGAGGCGAATCGCGTTCCGGTTTCAAAGACCCGTTCACGGCCGGAGGAGGTGTCGAAGAAGATCGCACGGCCATTCTCCTGCAGTATCAGCCCGCCGGGCGCGGCGCAGCCGCCGGCATCGAACGCCCGGCCGGCGAGAAGGACGCGCCGGGTGAGCGAAGGCAACTCCCACGCAGCGAGTTCATCGCCCCATGCATAGATAGTGGAGCCTGAGATTGCGCCGCCGCGGTAGTGCGCGGCGAACAACAGGAGAGCTAATGGCAGCCCTTGCACGTGAACTTGCGCCCGTGGCAGGTGAAGCAATCGGTCTTGGCCAGCGTCTTCTGCGAGTGGGTGTCGCCGAAGTCCGCCGTGTGCGACGCCGGGCGGAAATTTGGCGTCGATTCGATATGGCACTGCCTGCAACTTTCCGGCGGCTGGATTTTGCTATGGCAGGCGAGGCAATCGGCCATCTGAGGGAAGTGCGCCTTGAGCGGCTTATCATGAGGGACGTTTTCGCTCTCGAGAATCCCGTAGTGGCATCCCGAGCAAGCGTCCTTGGCCCTGGCCAACACATCCAGCGAGGGCGGAGTCAAGCCAAGGTACTGCTTGCTTTTGACGGCGCCGGCGATGAGGGGAGCGGCCGAGCCCATCTTCACATGATGGGCGTGGTTGAACTTCTGCACTCCGGAAGCGGCTCGCGGGGCCATAATATGCACTTCATCGTGACACGTCACGCAGGCTTCCTTGGCCGGGAGCAGGTTGTCGGATGCCTTGGTGGAACTCTCAGCCTCCGTGTGGCAGGACTCGCAGGCCGAGACCTGCGTCAGGTGGTATTTGTGCGAAAAAGGTCGCGGCGGCGCGGCGGCCAGCGAGACCGTCACGCCCGCGCTGAGGATGAGTGCGATCAGCGTTTGTATGCGATTCTCCATAACTTGTTGCCTCCGTCTTCAGAGAGCAGGAGACTGCCGTCGTTCATCACGAGAAGACCGACAGGCCGTCCCCAAACCTCCTTGCTCTTGGGATCGGTCATGAATCCGGTCAGGAAGTCCTCTACGGGCCCGGAGGGCCTGCCGTTCGCGAATGGAATGAAGACGACCGAATAGCCCACGCGCTCGAAGCGGTTCCACGAGCCGTGCAGCGCGAGGAAGGCGCCGCCGTGATAGCGTTCGGGGAAGCTCCTGCCAGTGTAGAAGCGTGAATCGAGGACCGCAACGTGCGCTTGCAGGGTGACGTCGGGAACGATGGTCCGGGCTACGAGATCTGGCTTCAGACCGTGATTCCGCGGGTCCTGGTTGGGACCGATGTAGGAGTAGGGCCAGCCGTAGAAACCGCCGTTGCGGATGGACGTGAAGTAGTCGGGTACCAGGTCGTCGCCCAGCCCGTCGCGCTCCTGGACGGCCGCCCAAAGGGTATCCGTGCCCGGATACCAGGCCATGCCGATGGGGTTTCTCGTGCCGGTGGCGATGAACTCACGGCCCGTGCCGTCGGGGTTGTAGCGGGTAATGGAGGCGCGAATTGCCGGCTCTCCAGGGCTCACATTTGATCTTGAGCCGACGCCGAGATAGAGTTTCTCCCCCTTGGGATCGAAGAGAATCGTCCGGGTCCAATGGCCTTCGCCGGCTTCGGCGAGCGAGATGATCTCCTCGCCGGGTCCCGGCGTCATCGTCTTCGAGTCGTACTTGTACCGCTTTACCGACGTCGTCTCGGCGATATAGAGGTACTCCCCCCGGATGGCGAGGCCAAACGGGCGATCGAGATTCGAGATCAGCTCCTTTCTCGTTCCCCCGGAGAGAGCAAAGACACGGCCGCGCCTGGCGCTGTCGCTGAGCAGGATCTCACCCGACGGGCCGTAGATCATGTAGCGGGGGCGCTCGAAACCGGAGGCGAACTCCTCGATGGTGAAACCTGCCGGCAGCCTGAGTTGCGCTCCGCCGGGCCGCGCGACCACGATGGGCGCATTGGAGGCGGACCGGGTGTGAAAAGGCTCGGCGAGCTTCGGCGGTTGAGCCTGCGCTGCGGCGGCGGCAATCAGGGCTAGTGCCTGTATGTGATGCGCCACAGCTTGTTTCCTCCGTCCTCACTAAGCATGAGACTACCATCGCCGGTCACCAGCAGGCCGACGGGCCGCCCCCAAACCTTCTTGCTCTTGGGATCGGTCATGAATCCGGTCAGGAAGTCCTCTGCGGGCCCGGAGGGCCTGCCGTTCGCGAATGGAATGAAGACGACCGAATAGCCGACGCGGTCGGCGCGGTTGGAAGAACCACGGTAGGCAAGGAATGCGCCGCCGCGGTACCTGGGCGGAAAAGCCTTGGCCGTGTAGAATCGTGAATCCATGACGGCGGCATGGGAGGGCAGCAGGACATCGGGGACGATCGTCTTCGCGACCAGGTCCGGCCGCTGCCCCCTGTTGCGGGGCTCTTCGTTGGGGCCGAGGTATGCATACGGCCAGCCGTAGAAGCCGCCTTGTCTGATGGAAGTGAAGAAATCGGGCACCAGGTCGTCGCCCAACCCGTCGCGCTCCTGGACGGCGGCCCAGAGAGCGTTAGTGCCGGGCTCCCAGGCCAGTCCGATCGCGTTGCGAACTCCGGTGGCCACCGCTTCGCGCCCTGTGCCGTCGGGGTTGAAGCGGAGAATGGCTGCGCGGTATTCGGCGCCGCCGGGCGTCACGTTGTGGTGCGAGCCGACACTAAGGTAGAACTTGATGCCCTTGGGGTCGAACAGGAGCGTGCGAGTCCAATGACCGTCGGAAGCGTCTCTCATGGGGACGATCTCCTCGGCCGGGCCGACGGACTGCGCCTTGGAATCGTACCTGTAGCGTTTGACGGAAGTGGCCTCGGCGACGTACAGGTATTGTTTCCAGAGCGCCAGGCCGTATGGCCGGTCAAGCCCGGAGAGCAACTCCTTCTTTGCGCCGTGGGCCAAGCAGTAGACGCGGCCGTTCTTGACGCTGTCGGACAACAGGATTTCGCCTGCCTGCCCCTGGATCATATAGCGGGGCTTCTCGAAGCCCGAGGCGAACTCCTCGATGCGGAAACCGGCGGGCAGGGTCAGTTGAGCGCCATCGGGGCGTTCGATCACCGTGGGCGCATTGGAGGCGGAGGGTGTGTGATAGGGCGCCGGCAGTGGGGCGCTCGTCTGCGCCGCGGCTGTTCCCAGGGCGGCCAGCAGCAGACAGGTCGGCTTGAAGAGCATTAGCTGTCATTCTAGCTTCGCCCGGCCTCGCTAGAATCGGAGCATCATGCGCTGGACCAAACCGCCGGAGTGGGAGTTGGACGGCTGGCTGAACGGAAGCGTCGAATGGACGTCCCTGCCCGGTTCACCTGCGTTGATCCTGTTCTTTCACACGCGCTGCGACGGGTGCGTGAAACTGGCGCTGCCGCAGGCCGAGCGGATGCATCGTGAATACGCGGGCCTTGGGGTCCGGGTCGCCGGCGTGCACAGCGCGTTCGAGGGCGAAGCCGGCGCAGGGCTGGCCGCATTTCTCCGCGAAGGAAACTACACACTGCCAGTTGGCCTCGATGCGCCGGGCGAAAGCTGGCAACCGCGAACGATGGAGGCATGGGGTGTGGAGGGTACTCCGACTCTGGTGCTGCTGGACAAACGAAGCCAACTCAGGATGAAGAAACTGGGGCACATCGAGGACGACAGGTTGAGAGCGGCGCTGGAGCAACTACTGGCCGAATGAGTCCGGTTTCCGGGCAGCCGCTCCGCCTCCGGCGGCGGTATGCTATCGCAGTGCGACTTCTGTTGATCCTGCTCAGCGTGGCTGCCGCGGCGGAGTTGCGGGTGGAACGCCTGTTCGGACCCGAGACGAAGACCGGACCGTACAAGCACCCGGCGTCGATCTGCGTGCTGGATAACGGAGACCTGTTCCTGGTCTGGTACGGCGGCGAGGGCGAGTACGCGAATTCGACAGCGGTCTTCGCCGCGAAGCGGAAGCAGGGCTCCGCGGAGTGGAGCGCTCCGCGGAAGATCGCGCAGGACCCGCTCCGTTCGCTCGGCAACGGCGTGGCGTGGCAGGCGCCGGACGGGCAGCTATGGCTGTTCTACGTGGTGCGATTCGGCGACACCTGGGGTTCTTCGCGCGTCGCGGTGAAGATCTCGGGCGACCGCGGGGAAACATGGTCTGATTCGACAATGCTCGTGCTGGATGAGGGCTGGATGGTGCGCGGCAAACCGATCGTCCTCGCCAGCGGCGAGTGGCTGCTGCCGCTGTACCAGGAAACCGGGACGGACCGCGAGCGCGTGCCGCCCGACACCGCTTCCGTGTTTCTGCTGCACGATCCGAGGACCGGGAAGTGGACGCCGGGCGGGCGCATCCGGTCAAAGAACGGGAACCTGCAACCGGCGCCGGTGGAGGTGGCGCCTGGCCGCCTGATCGCGTTCTGCCGGCGCGGCGGTGGATACGGCGCAGCGGAACGCGGATTCATCGTGAGGGCGGAGTCGCGCGATGGCGGCAGAACGTGGAGCCAAGGGGTCGACAGCGAGTTTCCGAATCCGAACTCGGCGGTCGATCTGATCAAGCTATCTTCCGGCGGATTGCTGCTGGTCTACAACGACTCGATGACGGAGCGCTCACCGTTGGTCGCGGCGCTGTCGACAGACGGGGGGAAGACGTTTCCACGGCGGCTCACGCTCGCGGCGGGCAAGGACAGCTACGCTTATCCGAGCGCGGCGCAGGCGGCCGACGGCACGATCCAGGTGGTCTATACGAGCGACAACCGGCAGGCGATCCGGCTGGCGTCGTTCCAGGAAAGCGACCTGACGGCCCGTTCCCGTTAGCCTGGCGGCGTGCGGTGCGCCTTTGACCCTGAGGTTCGCGATATGCTGGTCCGTTGGTAGTCATCGACCACCCCTTGCGTGGAAGGAGATCAGCTATGAGCCAGGAACTTTCGAGGCGGAGATTCGCGGCGAAGGCCGCCATGGCCGCCGCCGCGTTGCCATCGTCATCGGCGCTGGGAGCGAATGATCGCATTCACGTCGGCGTCATCGGAACCGGAGGCCGCGGCCGCTACCTGACTCAGCGGGCTTATGCCGGGGTGGGAACGCGGATCCAGGTGGACGCGGTCTGCGACACCTACGCGGGCAACCTCGCGCAAGGCAAGGATGTGGTGGCGACGCTGGGCAAGAATACTCCGAAAACCTTCGTCGACTACAAGGAGTTGCTCGCCGACAAGACGCTTGACGCTGTCATCATCGCGACGCCCGAACACCTTCACCATCGGATGCTGCTGGACGCGCTGGCCGCCGGGAAGCATGTCTACGTGGAGAAGCCGCTCGCCCACACGGTGGAGGAGGCGCAGGAGATCATGCGCGTCGCGCCGAAGAGCAAGAGCGTCGTCCAGGTGGGAACGCAGAACCGCTCGAACAGCCTCTACCAGATGGCGCGGACGATGATCCAGCAGGGGCTGATCGGAGACTGCCATTACGTGCGGGCCTTCTGGTATCGCAATGCGCTGCCCAACGGCGCGGCGGCGTGGCGTTACACGATTCCCGCCGATGCCAACGAGTCCAACACGGACTGGAAGCGGTTCCTCGGCCCAGCCGCGGCGAAGAACTTCGACAAGCAGCGGTACTTCCAGTGGCGGCTCTATTGGGACTACTCGAGCGGCATCGCCACCGACCTGATGGTGCACCAAACCGACATCGTCGCCTATGTGATGGACCGGCACTTCCCCGCCAGCGTGGTGGCGACCGGCGGTGTCAACCGTTGGACCGCCAACGACGATCGCGAGGTCCCGGACACCTGGAGTGTTCTGCTCGATTACCAGGACAAGTTCCACGTGAATTATTCGTGCTATCTCGGTAACGATCACTTCAAGTACGGAGAGCAGTTCTGCGGCAACGAAGGGACCATCGAGGTGATCGGGCGGCAGACGCTGAACTTCTATCCGGAGAATTACAACGGCGTCGCCGAGCATGTGAAGCTGCGCAAGGAGTTGTCGGTCACCATTCCGAACAACGACCACCTGGCGGTTGAGGCGCATATCCGCAACTTCCTGAATTCGATCCTCGGCGTGGAGCGCCCCATCGCGCCGATCCAGGCGGGCTACGAGGCGGCGCTGGCCGGCTTCCTGTCGGTTGTGAGCTACAGGCAGGACAAGAAGGTTCTTTACGATGCCAGGAGCGACAAGTACTCGCTGAGCTGACATCGCCCGGCTATTGCATTACATCCATCGCGCCGCTTCGCCGAAGCCACAGTCTGGCGGCCGAGCCGCGCTTTGGGACTCCCGGCCAGGTTTTGCGCCAAAACCGATGCTGGAGCCCTTCTTGGCGAGGGATTCGAGGCCTGGACGCGTGCGACGGGGACGAGCAACCGGATCGTCCGCTGCCCGGCAAAGTCAAGCTTGTGCCGGGGGATGAGCCGGACAGGTCGCTGCGCGGATTGTGTGTCGAGGTGGAGGGCTTCGGCGGCCCGGCCGGATACGAAGCCAGCCTCAAACCCCGGCAGGAGACGGCGGCAACGCAGTGATCTGCCGGCCGGGGGAGATTAAACTCTTTGACAAGCGACGGGCCGGCCTGCACACTGCAAGGATGAAACCGGCCCCGCCGGGCTGGCCCAGGCTTTCCGTCTCCATCTACTACGATGAACCCGCGCAGGCGATCGACTGGCTCTGCCGGGTTCTCGGGTTCGAAGTGCGGCTGAAAGTGGTGGGCGAGAGCGGCCGCATCGAACACAGCGAGTTGCTGCTCGGCGAGGCCGTGGTGATGGTCGCGCAGGCAGGACCGAATCCGAAGCTGCCCCGCATGCCGCGCGGCGCCAGTCCGGCGTCGCTCGGCGGCGCGATCACTCAAGGCGTGATGCTCTACGTGGACGATATCGAGGCCCACCATGCGCGGGCAGTCGCAGCCGGAGCGGCGGTCATCGACGATCTGCAGCTTCACGACTACGGTCCGGATTATTGGGCCGACCGCAGCTACGGCGCCCTGGACTCCGAAGGCCATCTGTGGTGGATCAGCGAGCGCGTGCGAAACCCGCCTGCACGCGCGGATTAGCCGGCTTACGAGCGGGAGATGCGGCGCAGAGTGAACAGCTCGGGAGTGTCGTTGGACTGCTCGAGCCGGCGCCAGTCGTCGTTGACCCCGATCAGCTTGCCGCTCAGGTGGTTGGAGCGCGACGAGATGAGGAACTGCGCCAGGGCGATCTGGCGTTCGGGTGATGTGCCGCCATTCGAGCGAACCTCATGGGCCTGGGCGAGTTCGCGCGCGCCGGCGCGCTCTCCGGCGGCGAGGATCTCGTCGATCAGGCTGGTGTAGGTTGCGCCGGGATTCATGCAATTGATCTGCACGTTGGCGTCGCGCACCTCTTCGGCCAGCGTTTCGGCGAATCGCACCAGCGCCGCGTTGGCGGCGGCGTACGCGGAGAAGTTGGGCCGCGGCGATTCAGCCCCCGGACCGACCAGCAGGATGATCTTGCCTGCGCGCCGTTCGAGCATCTGCGGCAGCACGGCACGGCACAGATGCATCGCTCCGATGAGCCCGGTATCCACGCCCTCCGCCCAACACTTCGGGTCGGCGTCTGCCAGCGGGCCGATCGCGCCGAAGGCTCCGCTGGCGCAGATTGCGGCGTCGACGCTTCCATAATGCTGCCGCATCCGTTCGACGGACAACGCGACCTCGCGGAAATCGCGCAAGTCGGCGCGAAGGCGCAGGCTGCTGCCGCCGTCGTGATCGATTTCAAGGTCGGCTAGGTCGAGTTCCGCCTTGCTGCGGGCCATCAGGCCGACCCGCATGCCACGGCGGGCGAAGCCGATGGCCAGGCGTTTGCCAATCCCGCGGCCGGCGCCCGTGATGAGGATGGACTGCGAATCCATCGCCTGAGGATTGAAGGGGCGCAAACGAGGTCCTTCCTCCCTACCAAGTCTATCGCTTTCTCGCGCCGAAGCGCCGCGCGGCTGCCACCGGACGAGTCAGCGCTGGTTCTTGGCCGCGTAGAGCAGCGCATCGGCCCGGGTGAGCAACTGGGCGACTGTATCTCCACTCCGATACTCGGCGATTCCGACCGCGATCCCCACTCTGAGCCGGTGGACCGCTTCATCGACACGAATCGTGTAAAGGCCCGCGAGCTTCTCCTCGAACTGGCGGCTGCGCGAGATCGACTCTCTCAACCCGCACTGCAGGACGACGACGAACTCATCGCCCCCCCAGCGGGCCGCGAGATCCTCCTTGCGGACAGTGTGACGCAGTTTCTCCGCGAACTCCCGCAACACTTCGTCTCCCACCAGGTGGCCGTAGGAGTCGTTGATCGATTTGAAGCGCGTAAGGTCCAGCAGCAGCAGGCAGAACGGCGACCCCGCGTTGAAATAATCTCCGAGGTTGTCCTCGAAGTAGCGGCGGTTCGGCAATCCGGTCAAAGCATCGAGGTTCGCGCGGCGCTCGGCCTCGTCCAACTGGCGGCGGTAGGCCGCCATCTCCGTTTCGAGCCCGTCGATCAACTGGCGGTTCTCCGACCGCATCTCCGAGATCAACTCGTCCAGCCGGCCGAGTTCACCCCGGATGCGGGCCCTGAACTCTTCGACATCATCCAGTTGGATGGCCTGTCCCAGCCCTTGGCCGAGCCCAAGCATGCGGTCTTCCGTGCGCTGGCCGCTGCTGCGCAGGCCGGCCGTGGTCTGCGACAAGAGCCTGAGCAACTCGCCAAGTTCGACCGTTCCCGCCAGCCGGTGCTTCATCCTCTCCGCCGCCTCGGCCAGCCGCGACGCCAGATGCACTCTGGCCGCCTCGAATGTGTCCCGCCCGGGGCTCCTGATCAGGTTGCGTTTGTGCGGTTCGAGCGAAGGAACCTGCTCGGCCAGCTTTTCGGCGCAGGGTCGGAGCACATGCTGCTCCACGCCACTCAGCGCCTCGACGTAGCATTCGAGGCTTGTCCGAAAGAGTTTGTTACTCTCGTCCAGGCTGTCCATGCTGGCTTTGAGCGAGACCATATCAGCGCGCATTGAAATCGAGCCGTCCCTGATGGTTCTTATCGGGCCGCCCGCTCTCAGCTTGAGGGACAGTGGCTGAAGAGGGCTGGATAGCCCTGAGTTATACTGAGACGACGGCCAGGCCGACAGAGTTGTTCGCGCGCTGAATCGCCCTGAGGGAGGACGATGAGTAAGGAAGATTGCATTGAGGTCACCGGCACGGTGGTAGAGAAGTTCCCCAGCGGCCTCTTCAGTGTGCAACTGGACCAGGAAAAGCTTGTCCTGGCTCACCTGGCGGGTAAGCTCAGACGGAATCGCATTCGAGTGCTGGCGGGCGACCGGGTCACGCTGGAAATGTCGCCCTATGATCTGACCAAGGGCCGCATCACCTACCGTCACAAATGACCGCAGCGGCGCTCACGGCGGCGCGTCTGCGGCCTGCGCCGTGTGGAAGCGGCGCCGCCGGTCACAGTCTTCGCGAGCGCTTCTTCAGCCCGGAGAGCCGCTGCGGGTTCACCAAGACAACTTCCCTGTTTTGTTCAGCATATGTTCTTCCGCACGGGTCGCTGAAAAGGCTCTGGCGGCGGCGGTTCCCTCGTCTGACCCGCCGAAATCCGTTCCCCCGCGCCTAGAATGCCCGCGGGAGGCAGCCCTGCCAATGAAAGAAGACGTCGTTGCGACGCGCTCCCGGCGCGAGGCCGGGACGGGCGGTCCGAGCACTCTGAGCGCGCGCATGCGCCGGCTGATCGTAGGACAGGAAGGAGCGTTGGATGCCATTCTGCCCTATGTCGATCTGTTTGAGGCCAGGCTCGCCCCCGATGGCCGACCCGCCGGGGTGTTCCTCCTGCTTGGGCCCACGGGAACCGGAAAGACGCGGACTGTCGAAGCGCTGGCCGAAGCGCTGCACGGCTCCGAACGAAACGTCTTGCGCGTGGACTGCGGCGAATTCCAGCTCGACCACGAGGTGGCGAAACTGATTGGCGCGCCGCCGGGTTACCTGGGCCATCGTGAGACCCAGCCGATGATTTCACAGCAGAAGCTGAACGCGGTCACGAGCCAGCGGTCGGATCTCTCACTGGTCCTTTTCGACGAGATCGAGAAGGCCGCGCCGTCGATGGCCAGGCTGTTGCTGGGCGTGATGGATAAGGCGGTCCTCAAACTTGGCGACAACACGGTGGTAAACTTCGGGTCGTCGCTGATCTTCATGACCTCGAACCTGGGCGCGCGGGAGATGGCCAAGGCGTCCGGCGCGCCGTTCGGCTTTGCATCGATGACCGGCGAGAGCGCCTGCGGCCGGCGGTTCGACGGCATCGGCATGCGCGCGGTGAAGCGCCGGTTTTCGCCCGAATTCGTCAACCGGATCGATCGTGCCATCATCTACCACCCGCTCGCCGGCGACAGCTTCGAGAAGATCCTCGACCTGCAAATGGAAGCGCTCGACCGGATGATCGCACAGCGATTCGCCGAGGACGCCTTCTCGGTGCGGCTGACGGCCGCGGCCAGGGCCTTTCTGCTGGAGCGCGGCACCAGCGCCGAATACGGCGCGCGCGAGTTGAAGCGCGCGATCCACCGCTACCTGATCCAGCCGTTGGCGCAAGTGGTGCTGCGCGACCTCGCCGAGCCCGGCGGGACGGTGCGTTTCGACGTGGCGGCCGGCGGCGGCGGTTTGCGGGCCACGTCACGCGGGGGGCGGCCGCTGGCCGCCTGACGGCGGCACGGGCGCCACATGAAAGCGCCGCAACCGGAAGACCTCGGCGATGCCGACCACGATATTCAGACAACCCAGCCCGGTCATCGCGCCGCGAAACGGGTAGCTCGTCAGCAGCGCGGCATACTCGGGGCGGAGTTGAATGAACCAGTTGGCGGGGTAGATATCAAGCCAGGGGAAGACGATCAGAAAAGCGCCCAACTCGAGGCAGAAGATGCAGAAGAGGACCGCCGAGGCTTTGGCCGTCCAGTGCGCCGCGCCGTCGGCCTGCCGCAGGCCGGGATCCGGAACTTCCGCCTCGCCGCGCCGGTCCGTCATAGCACGCTCAACTGCAGCGCTTCCCGGACCGGCGCGAAGCTGCGACGGTGCAATGGCGTCGGGCCGAGCAACCGGAGCGCCTGGGTGTGCGCCGGCGTCGGATAGCCCTTGTGTTGCGCCAGCCCGTAGCCGGGGTAGATCCGGTCCAAGGCTTCAATGGCTTGGTCGCGCTCGACTTTGGCGAGAATGGACGCGGCGGCAATCGCCGTCACCCGCGCATCGCCTTTGATCAGCGCGCGCTGCGGAACCGGCCAGTCCAGCTCGAGGGCATCGACCAGGAGGTAATCGCATCGCGGCCGCAGGGCGGCGACGGCGCGGCGCATCGCCAGCCGCGACGCCTGGCGGATGTTCAGCCGGTCGATCTCAGCGGGGCTGGCGGCGGCGACCGCCCAACAGACGGACTTGCGGCGAACCTCGCTTGCGAGAGCGCGGCGCGTCCCCGGTTCGAGCTGCTTGGAGTCGTTGAGCCCGGAGATGGGTCTGTCCGGGTCGAGAACGACGGCCGACGCGTACACCGGGCCGAACAGGCAACCTCTGCCGGCCTCGTCCACCCCGGCCGGCCGCAGATAGCCCTGGCGGCGGAGCGAATTCTCGATCTGGCCTGTACAGCGCAACGCGGGCATTCTCCCGGGGCGTCGGAATCCGGATCGTTCTAGCTGCGCTCCCTCAGCCGCGCGGCCTTCCCGCGGAGACCGCGGAGATAGTATAGCTTGGCCCGCCGGACGCGGCCCGTGCGCACGATGTCGATGTGGTCGATGACCGGCGCATTGATGGGAAAGATGCGTTCGACGCCGTGACCGAAGCTGATCTTGCGCACCGTGATGGTCTCGCCCATGCCGCTGTTCTTGCGGGCGATCACGGCGCCTTCAAACACCTGGAGGCGTTCCTTGTCGCCTTCTCGGATCCTGACGTGCACCTTGATCGTGTCGCCGATCTGGAATTCGGGGACGTCAGCTTTCTTGTTCTTGTTGAAGACCTTCTGCAGATAGGGAGTGATCATCGGACTTCTTCCTTTTCAAAACTCTTCTCGCCGCCTTGGCTCCGGCCGCTTCGAGCGCCGCGATCGAGCGCTCGTAGAGGTCGGGCCTCAGCCGGCGCGTCTTCTCCAAAGCCGCCTCGCGGCGCCACCCGGCGATTGCCTGATGGTTGCCGCCGAGCAGGACCTCGGGAACGCACATGCCGCGGAAATTCGCCGGCCGCGTGTAGTGGGGACAGTCCAGGATTCCCGCCTCGTCTCCCGCCCCCAGGGGCGAGAAGGACTCGGCCCGTGTGGAATCCTCATTGCCGAGCACGCCCGGCAGGAGGCGCGCGACCGAATCCACCACGACCGCGGCAGCCAATTCGCCGCCGCTCAACACATACTCGCCGATCGAGATCTCCTCGTCGGCCAAAAACCGGCTGACCCGCTCGTCGACGCCCTCATAGCGCCCGCAGATCAGCAAAACCTCCTCGTAGCCGCTCAACCGGCGGGCGGCGCTCTGGCTCCACACCGGGCCCTGGGCCGACATCAGCGCGACCCTGTGGCGCGCCGCGTCCCGGCCCGGCAGGACCGACTCCACCGCCTCGAAAACCGGCTCTGGCTTGAGCACCATGCCTTCGCCGCCGCCGAACGGGCGGTCATCGACAGTCCGATGGAAGTCGTAAGTCCAGTTTCGCAGATTATGAACGCGAATCCGGAGCAGGTCCGACTTCGCCGCCCGGGCGACCACGCCATGCTCGAACGGCCCCTGAAAGAAATCAGGGAAGATCGTGAGCAGATGGAAGATCATTCTCCGGGCTCCGGCCGATTCAAATCCAACAACCCTGGCGGGAGATCGACCACCACCCGCCGCTTCGCGGGATTGACGTCCACGCAGATGCTGCGGGCGAACGGGATCAGGAGGGCGTCGCCTTCCTGTTCACCCCGGGCTGCAACTTCCAACAACAGCGGACCGCCATAGTCCTGCCACCCGGTGATCTCGCCGAGCGTTTCGCCCGTGCGGCAATCGACCACCGCGCAACCGACCAGGTCGGCCAGATAGACCTCGTCTTCTCCCAGGTTGGGGCGGCTTTCTCTGGGGATCGCCACGTCCAGCCTCCGGAGCGGCTCGGCGGCCTCGATCGAGTCGATGCCCTCGAACCTGAATACCAACCGCCCCTTGTAGGGGATTACCGAAACCGGTTTGAGCGAGCCGCCGCCTCTGGCCGGCGACCCGTCCGGATGCCTCAGCCAGACGCCCGGCAGAGCGGCGTATCGCTCCGCCGGCCACGGGCCCTCGCCGTAGATCTCGCCTCTCAGCCCGCGCGGCTTGCCGAGCCGGGCGATGACCGTCCAGTCCGGCTGAGGGCGCGGGCCCCGATCCACTATTCGAGAATCTCCAGCGTGAAGCGCCGGTTCAGCTTCATGCCGGCGGCGCCCAGCAGTGTGCGGATGGAGCGTGCGGTCCGGCCCTGTTTGCCGATGACTCTGCCGCGGTCGGAATCGGCGACACGCAGTTCGAGCAGGGTGGTCTGTTCGGTCTCCACCGTACGAACATTGACTTCATCGGGGCTGTCTACGAGAGCCCGCGCTATCCCTTCCACCAGTTCCTTCATATCTTCCGCCATGGCCGCGGTCCTCCGCATCCGCATTGATCCTACCATGCACCGCCCGCCAGTCCTTGCGGCGGGCCCAGGCTACGCCGCCCGCCTCAGGCGGCCGGCTGATCCGCGGCCGCGGCGGGATTCTTCTCCAGCAGCCGCCTGACGGTCGGGGAGAGTTGCGCGCCGCGGTCGACCCAGTGCCGGATGCGCTCGTGCTCCAACTGCACGACGGCGGGCTGAGCCACCGGGTTGTAGTGGCCGAGAATCTCGATGGAGGCCGAGTCGCGGCCACTGCGCTTCTCGATCACCACAACGCGATAGGTCGGCTTTTTCTTGGCGCCGAACCGAGCCAGACGAATCATGAGCATGTTTGAACGACTCTCCGTTATCCGAGCATCACCCGCCGAACGGATTCAGCGGGAAGGGCAATTTCAGCTTGCCGGGTTTCTTGCCGAACAGGCCGCTCGACATGGTCTTCATCATCTTGCGGGCCTGCGAATACTGTTTCAACAGATTGTTGATGTCGTTGACCGACGTGCCCGAGCCGCGGGCGATGCGCCGCCGCCGCGACCCGTTGATGAGCATGTGGTTGTCGCGCTCGGCGGGAGTCATCGAATCGATGATGGCGACAACGCGCGTGAACTCCTTCTCGTCGACCTTCGCGTTCTTGAGATCTTTCAGCATGCCGACCTGCGGCAGGTGGCCGAGCAGCGATTCGAGTGAGCCGAGCTTGCGGAGCTGTTTCAACTGGTCGCGGAAGTCCGCCAGCGTGAACTCGTCGGTGAGCAGCTTGCGCTGCATCTCCTCGGCCTTCTTCTGGTCGACGGACTCCTGAACTTTGTCGATGAAGCTGAGCACGTCGCCCATGCCGAGGATGCGGTTGGCTATGCGGTCGGGATGGAACGCCTCCAGGGCGTCGCTCTTTTCGCCGGTACCGACGAACTTCAGCGGCTGGCCGGTTATGTAGCGGATGGACAGCGCGCCGCCGCCGCGGGCGTCGCCATCCATCTTGGTGAGAATCACGCCGGTGATGCCGAGCCGCTTATGGAACTCTTCGGCGCTCTTGACCGCGTCCTGCCCGGTCATGGCATCGGCGACGAAAAGAATCTCGGTCGGGTTCAGGGCCGACTTGAGCTCGCTGAGCTCCGCCATCAGCTCGTCGTCGATGTGCAGCCGTCCGGCGGTATCCAAAAGGACGATGTCGCGCGCGGTCTGCTCTGCCTCGCGCCTGGCTGCCCTGGCTAGATCGAGCGGTTTCGTCTCTTCAGGCTTGCCCTCATAGCAGGGGATGGAGAGGTCCCGGGCGAGTACGGCGAGTTGCTGCCGCGCCGCGGGACGATAGACGTCGACGGAGACCAGCAGCGGCCGGTGGCCTTGCTTCGAGAGAAAGCGCGCGAGCTTGCCCGTCGAGGTCGTCTTGCCGGAACCCTGCAGACCGGCGATCAGCATGATGGTCGGCGGCGTGTTCGCCGTGCGGAGCCGCGAGGAGTGTGTGCCGAGCACGGCTACGAGTTCGTCCCGGACAATTTTGATCACCTGCTGGGCAGGGGTGAAGGAGGTGAGGACATCCTGGCCCATCGCCTTGGCCCGCACCGCTTCCATGAACGTCTTGACGACTTTGAAGTGCACGTCGGCCTCCAGGAGAGCCATGCGGATCTCCTTGAGAGCCGATTCCATGTTCTCGGCGGTCAGCTTGCCTTCGCCGCGCAGGTTCTTGAAAACCCGCTGCAGCTTGTCGCTCAGCGATTCAAACATAAGTCACACCGGTCCGCGGGCCGGGTCCGGAACTGCGTTGGGATTTTGGGTCGAACCGGGCGCGCTCAGGCGCGTCCGGCGTCGCTGCACACGACGCCCCAGGCAGCAATTCCCATTATAAGCACGCCGCGCGTCCGTGCGTGGCCGAACCGGCTGGATTCGCTCAAGTTTCGCCCGGCTGAGCCGATCTGAAGGGCGTGAGGAGCACACAGCCGCTGCGGCTGGCCGTGTTGATCGGCCTGCTGGCAGCCGGGCAGGCCTGGTCTCTGCCGGGTTTGTCCGGTTTGGAGGGTCCGCTTTGGTTCTACGAGCATTCGCCAGGGCTCTGGTTGGGCCGTGGCGGCGCCCGGCTTGCATGGGAGGGCGCCAGCGGGCGAGGCGACTCCGCGTGGCGGCTGGCGGTCGAGGAAGCCGGCCAGACACTCGGAGTGCTCTATCCCGGCAGTTCCGCCGAAGCCCGGGCGGGTCTGTGCGCCGGACAGACCGCGCCGGTCCGATGGTTTCGGGGTCGTGGCGGCGAGCCGGCACGGCAACGTGTATCGGGCCCATGCCTGGAAATCAAGGATCTCTGGCCGGGTATCAGCTTGCGCCTGGCGGCCGCCGCCGGCCGGGTGAAATCCGAGTATGTCGTTGAGCCGGGGGCGGATCCTGGTCTCATCCGGGTTGCCTTCGAGAAGGCCCGAGGAGTCCGCGTCACCGCCAGCGGAGAGCTCGCCGTTGAAACCGCTACTGGCATCTGGCGTGAAGCTGCTCCCTCGGCCTGGACCGAGCCGGGGGGGGCCGTGCCGGTCCGATTCCAGGTCGGGGCCGACGGCACGGCCGGATTCGAGGTGGAGCCGGCCGCCGACCGCCGCCTGATCATCGATCCGGCGATCAGCTACAGCGGTGTGTTCGGCGGCAGCGGTGCATCCGCGGCGACTTCGATGGCTGTCGACTCCGCCGGAATGGTCTATGTCGCCGGCTACACGGATGCCGCCGATTTCCCGATGGCCGCGGCGGTGCTGCCGCGCGGCGGCGGCGTCGACGGCATCCTCCTGAAACTCGATCCGTCGACCGGCAGATTGTTGTGGGCCAACTACATCGGTGGCTCCGGCGATGACCGGGTGCTGGCCCTGGCCGCCGCGCCTGGCGGAGCGATCTACGCGGCCGGCAGCACCTCCTCGGCGAATTTTCCGGTCTCCGGTCCGCTGCTCACCTCCAATCGGGGCGGGACGGATGCGTTCCTGCTGAAGTTCACCGCGGATGGTTCGTTGCTCGAGTTCAGTTCCTACCTGGGCGGAACACAGAGCGACTCAGCGGCGGCGCTGGCGGCCACTGCCGCGGGCGTCTGGGTAGGCGGACAGACGTCGTCCACGAACTTTCCAGTCGCCGGCGCGTTGCAAAGCTCGCTGCGCGGCGGCGTCGATGCGTTCCTGGCCAGGTACTCATCCGGCGGCGCGCTGGAGTACAGCAGCTTTATCGGCGGCAGCGGAGACGATTACATCAAAGCGATCGCCGTGGCCTCCACAGGCGAGGTCTTCGTGGGCGGGGCGACGGGTTCGGGCGATCTGGCGATTCCCCCCGGAGCGGCGCAACCGGCATTGCGAGGCGCGCTGGATGGCTTCGTCCTCAAACTCTCAGCGTCGGGAGGCCAGATCGTGGCAGGCACGTTTCTGGGCGGTTCCGGCGGCAGCCTCAGCGCCCCCGAGCGCGTCGAGACGCTGCTGGTCGACGGTTTCCAGAACGTCTATGCCGCGGGGCTAACGCCGTCAAGCGACTTCCCGACTCCTCAAGCCTGGTTCGGAACTCTGGGCGGAACGCGGGACGGGTTTCTGGTCAAACTCCACCCCGGTCTCAATGGGCTTGCCTGGGGAACGTTTCTTGGCGGCGGCGGGCAGGAGATGATCAATGCGGCCGCGTTGCTCGCCGATGGCAGCGTGGCGGTCGCCGGCTCCACGAGTTCGGTGAACTTCCCCCAGCAGTCTCCGGTCGGAGCGGGTGCCTACCGCGGCTCGACCGATGGCTTCGTCACCGTCTTCACCGCGGACGGCGCCTCCGTTCCGTTCTCAACCTACCTCGGCGGCACGGCATCGGACGCCGTCTTCGCGATGTGCGCGGCCAGCGGGAACACGCTCATCGTGGCTGGCCAAAGCGGCTCGGCCGATCTGCCGCTGCGCGGCTTCGCGCCGCCGCCGCCGGGCAACGCGCTGAGATTCTTTGTGACCCGCCTGACGGTAGGGGCGGCGCCCGTGGTCGACTCCATCACGCCGCTGGCCGGATCCGGCGCGCAGACGGTATTCGAGATCCGCGCGTCACATCCGAACGGGGCTGGGCAGATCTCCTCGGTCGAGTTGGGCGTTGGAGATCTGTCCTCAACCGCGCCGGGTTGCCGCATCCGCTGGTCTGCTTCGACCGGAAAGATGTGGGTGCTGCCGGAAGCCGGAGTGACCGCCGCGGTGCTCACCCCAGGAACCGCCTCGACCAGCGCCGGCGTGGGGTGCACGCTCTCCGGCGCGGCATCGAGCGTGGTCGCCGCCGGCAACACCATCACCGTGAGAATGGACGTCTCTTTCCCTCACGCGATGGCCGGCGCCAGGGCCATATCGGCAAACGCCGTGGCGGCCGATGGCGCGGAGAGCGGCTTTGCGCCGGCGGGCTCGTGGACCGTTCCAGACGCGGCCAACACGGCGCCCGGAATCCTCCAGGCGACGGCATCGCCCTCCAAGGGCGCCTCGGCGCTGTTCCTCGTGAAGGCCTATGACGGCAACGGAGCGGGCGATCTGGCCCGCGTGAGACTCATCGTCGGAAACGCTCCGCTGGAGGCGGGGGCGTGCGCGGTGGAATACGATCGCGCCGCCGGACTCATGCGGCTCGTCAACGACTTCGGCAACGGCTGGTATTCGGCCGCTGTGGGCAGCACGGCCGTGCTGGCCAATTCTCTGTGCCAGCTCAGGATCGGCACCACGCAGATTACGATGACCTCGACCAATATCGAGGTCCGCTTCGATCTGCTCTTCGCCGCCACGAACACGGGTTTGAAGAACATCTACGCGCAGGCTCAGGACCGCGCCGGAGTGCAATCCTCCTACGCCCTGTTCGGGCAGTTCACCGTTCTCCCTGCCAACAACGCCGCGCCGGCGTTTGTCTCGTTGTCTCCGGCGATCGCCTCGGGTGCGACCCAGCGATTCTCCGTCACATACACCGACGCCAATGGCGAGGCTGACCTGGCGGTCCTCAGGTTGAGAATTAATTCAGCGGCCCAGGACGCCGCCGGTTGCGTCGTTCAGGCTGACCGCAGAAACGGCTCGCTGAGTCTGCGCGATAACCCGGGCACAGGCTGGCTCTCGACGACGCTCGGGTCGGCTACGCCGGTGGCCAACAGCCAGTGCCAGGTGAAGGCCTCCAACGCCACGCTGACCGCGCAATCCTCCCAGGTGACTTTCAGCGTCGAGATCACCTTCTATGCGCCGTTCAACGGCTCCAAGACCGTTTGGACCAGCGCCGAGGATCTGGCGGCGGCCACCCCGGGATGGCAGCAGAACGGATCGTTTTCAGTCGCTGTGGTGGTGGCGCAGTCCCCGGTGGCGCTCTCCGTCACTCCCAACACCGGAAGCGGTCCCGCGGTTACGCTGACGGCGGCATGGACCGATGCCAACGGCGCCCAGGACATCCGCGTGGGCCGCGTGCTGGTCAACGCCGCTCAACGCGGCGACGGCGGCTGCTACGTCGCCTTCGACCGCCAGACGCTGGCTGTGTCCCTGGCCGACGACGCCGGCGCGGGTTGGAGCAGCGCCCCGGCCGGCAGCGCGTCAACTCTCAGCAACAGCCAGTGCACCGTGCACGCCTCCGGGGTCCTCTTCTCCCTCACCGGCTCCAATCTCGTGGTCAGCTTCCAGTTCTCGTTCAAGCCGGCCTTCAACGGGGCGAAGAGCGTTTGGGCCAACGCGACGGACGTCACGGGCCTGACCAGCGACTCGCCGTGGCTTGGCAGCTACACGGTCGCTGTTCCGGTCAATCAGGCTCCGGTGGCTTCGGCGGTTGCCCCCTCCTCCGGCAGCGGCGGCGCGCAGGTGTTCACCTTCACCTGGAGCGACGCCAATGGCGGGGCGGACATCGTGCGCGCCGAAATCCTCATTCACAGCCAGCAGACGGCCTCCTGGGGCTGCTACATCCAGGTGCGGCCGCTATCGGGAACCGTGGCGCTGGCCTCCGACGACGGCGGCGCATGGGCCGAAGTCACGCCCGGCTCGGCAGGCTCCGCTTCCAACAGCCAATGCACCCTGCGCGGCGCGGGTTCGCTCGTGCAAGTGGGATCGTCGTCGGTGACCTCCCAGCTGGACATCTTGTTCACGGCCGCTTTCAATGGGCCCAAGTCGATCTGGGCAAACGCTCTGGACGCCTCCGGACTGCTCAGCGCGACGCCTCTGCTCGGTGCTTTCACCGTGTCGGCGACTGCCGCCGTGGCCCCGGCGCCGGTCTCGGTTTCGCCGTCGAACGGATCCGGGGCGGGGCAGGTTGTGCAATTCGTTTGGACGGACGCCAACGGCGGCGACGATATCGAGATTGGGCATGTGCTGATCAACTCCGCCCAGACCGCCGCCAACGGGTGCTACTTTGCGATCGATCGTGCCGCGGGCGCCATCATCCTGGCCGACGACGGCGGCAACCTGCGCTGGACGGCCAAAATGGGGACGAACGATTCCGCCAGCAACAGCTACTGCTCGGTCATGGGCCAGGGCTCGAGCCTGCAGATCGCAGGCACCTCGATGAGCGCCTTCGTCGATTTGCGCTTCAAGAGTGCTTTCAACGGCCTGAAGGCCATCTGGATGAACGCGCGGGACAGAGGCGGCCTCTATTCGCCGTCTCCGCAGCTCGGCAGCTACAACGTCATCAGCAGCACCGCCTCCGCGCCGGCGCCCGCCGGGGTGTCGCCGGCTTCGGCCAGCGGCTCGCGGCAGTTGTTTACATTCAACTGGACCGACGCCAACGGCGCCGCCGACATCGCCGCCGCACGGGTGCTCATCCACTCCGTCCAGCAAGCCAACCAGGGTTGCTACATCCAGGTCGAGGGACTGACGGGCAGAGTCCTGCTGGCGGACGATGCGGCTGCGACATCATCGCAGATGTTGCTGGGCGCGGCTCAGACCTTGCAGAACAGCCAGTGCCGCATCTATGGAGCCGGGTCCTGGGCCGCCTTGTCCGGCAATACGCTGACGGTGATTCTGGATATCGGCTTCCTGCCGGCCTTTGCCGGCGCGAAGACCATCTGGATGAACGCGACCGACTCCGGCGGCCTCACGAGCCCCTCGCCCCAGGCCGGCTCGTATACGGTGCTGCCGTAAGGGACCCCCCGTCTAGACGCTGGCGCGCGCCGGAGCGCGCCAGCGGAACGCGGCGATCCAGACCAGCAAACAGAGCAGATGCCCGAATACGCCGACGAAATACGCTGCGTTGAAGGTGGTGCGAAAATTTCTCATCGACCAGGCTGCCGCCTCCAGCGCCGCCTGCACTCCTAGTCCGCTGGTGACCAGGAACAGCGTCAGATTGGAACTGCGCGTCCGCACCAGCACCGTCCACAGGATCAGGTTGAGCAACATTCCCGCAATGCTCAGGATGTTCACCGTCTTCAGGATCCAGACCGGAATGTCCGGCCCTTTCGTCAGGAAAAGGCCCACAAAAACCGTGAAGACGCTGAGCCCGATCAGCCAATGGCGAATCCACCAGTATGCCGGGTGCGCCGCAAGCGCCTTCCACACGAAGGACAGGACAGCAAGATACAACGCCACCCACCGCGTCGTCTCTGTGATCAGCCAATACGAGCCTCGATCGGGGGACCTGTACATCGCGACGTCCATGACAAGTCCGAGGACAAGCACCAGCACATAGGACAATAATCCGAAGTACTCCCGGGCATAGCCTCGCAACAGCCGGCTCAGCAGCCAGAGGTAGAGCACCGCCGAAACCGAAGCCAGTGGAAAGACAATCCAGTCACCCATCGATGCATACCCCGGTCAAAAACGAATCCATACCTGGACTAATCGGCAGGACAAGACAAAACCGGCAGGCTGTTCGACCACAGCCTGCCGGTTGAAGTTCGAGCAAACCCGCCGGTTTACTTTTCGTCCCACGGATTCGGGGGCGGAATCGGGCTGATGGACAGCTTTTCGTCCCACGGATTCGGGGGCGGAATCGGGCTGATGAACACCTTTTCATCCCACGGATTCGGGGGAGGAATCGGGCTGATGAACACCTTTT
>WBZO01002585.1_pt1 | contig 23092 bp, 17 predicted proteins | sample 5204261 | NCBI WGS metagenome assembly WBZO01 (sample SAMN12412400, study PRJNA552823) | activated sludge metagenome | isolation source: activated sludge from anammox sidestream of wastewater treatment plant... | place: USA: North Carolina | collected 2017-09 | reverse complement strand
CAGCGGGATCGCAAACCGCGCCGGGGTCTCATTCTGGACACGCAATTCGGCGCGCTTCCGAAAATCTGCGCCAATGGCCAGAACCGATGCGGCCTCCGTGGCGAGCAGGACTTTTTCCGTGTCCCCGGTTCATCGGCAAATCGTACCCGGAGGGGTAGGTGGGATGTCTGACCTGCCGGGACATGGACCGACAGTGCCTGGGGAGTCTCCAAGGGGATCCCTGGGGAGCGCAAGGTGAAATCCGCCCGGAAATCTTCCGCCCGTGGATTTTCCACCTCGAGCCGCAAATCGCACTCACGACCCAGCGGAGAAACCGGGACGAGGCGGGCGATGACGCGGTCTGCGATGCCCGCCGCCGCGCGCCCTGTGTTTTTCACAACAGGATGGAACTCCCCAAGCAGTCCGGCCTGCTGATGCGCGGCAATGAGTTCATCGCACAGGGCCCAGATTTTATCCAATGGCAGCGTGGCGCTCGCGTGGGGGTCGAGCATGACGGCATGATAGATCGCCTCGCGGTTCCCTGTGAGCGCGGCCTCGACGGCGAGTTCCTGGACGTTGATGTTGGTCCGGCAAATGGCGGCCAATTGTGGAGGCAGATTGCCAATGATGGTCGGTTGGAGGCCATTGCGATTGACGAGGCAGGGCACTTCGACGCAGCAGTCTGCAGGGAGGTTGGTGATGAGGCCGCGATTGGGGACATTGCCGTAGATCACGCGATCCACCCCGGTCTCGATCGAGTGGATGATGTAGGAGCCGTATTCCTTTCCCTGCGGGGCGACGGTGATTTCCCCCGCGTCATCACCGAGGAGTTCCCTCTCGGAACGCTCCCAGGTTGCCAGGATGGCCTCGCAGCGACGCGGGTATTCATCAATGGGAATATTGAACCGCCGGATTGTCTCCTCGCCGTGGTGAATAAAATAGGGCACGTATTCGGATTGATGCTCGGAGGACTCGGTGACGAAATAGCCCAGCCGCCGCATCATCTCGAAACGCACAAGTTCCGTCCGACGCGCGGGATCCTCAAGCGCCTTGAAGAGCAGGGGATAGGCGTCCTGACCGCGGTATTCGAATTTCAGGAAGAAGGCCATGTGGTTGATGCCCGCCACCAGGTAATTGACATCCTCGATGGGCAGTCCGGCAAAGCCAGCGAGTTGCGCGGATGTTCCCTGAACGGAATGACACAGCCCCACATGGGGAATGCCCGTGGCGCGCTGGACGGCCCGGCAATTCATGGCCATCGGGTTCGTGTAATTGAGGAACAGACATCCCGGCGCGCCAACATCCGCAATATCCTGGCTGAGGCCGACAATCGCGGGAATCGTCCGCAGCGCGCGAAAGACCCCCCCCACACCCAGCGTGTCTCCAATCGTCTGCTCGAGGCCGTATTTTTTCGGAATCTCGAAATCTATGACGGTGCCGGGGCGGTATCCGCCGACCTGAATGGTGCAAATGACATAATGAGCGCCCGCCACCGCCGCGCGTCGGTCGGTCGTCGCGGAAACAGTGGCCGCAATCGCCAGCTTCGCGATCATCTTTTGCGTCATGACCTCCGCCACCTTTAGCCGGGCGGGATCAATGTCCATCAGGCAAATATGCGCATCCGACAGCTCGGGGAATTGCAGAATGTCTCCGATCAGGTTTTTCGCAAAGACGACAGATCCGGCTCCGATAAGGGTGATTTTTACTGGCATTTCAAGGGGAACCTATGAAGGCGCATTCCTCTCGTCGAGAAACAAAATGAGCCTGATGCCGGGTGTGATGAAAAGTGGGTGAGGAGCCGCCGAAGGCATCCTTGGAGTTTGGACATTTTAGAGGCGATGCCGGAGGCATTTTCAGCAACAGGGGTGCCTGCATCCCCGGAATACGTAACGCACTCCCGATCCCAACGGGATCGCGACGTACGGCTACGATCCGTTGCCTCGCTGCGCTCGTCCCTTCGGGGCAGCCTGGCGGCTGGCTCCCTCCGCTCCGGATCGGGATTGATGTCGGGCAAAAAAAACATTCCGTTTTCCTCTACAAGGACAGCCAATCCCGGCGGGACGGAGAGGAACTCGGAACGAGTCCCTCCCGCCTTCTTCTTATGCGCGGATTAGGGACGCCGGACCAGTCTTGACGTGGAGCCGCTTCGGCGGAAAGCTGGCCCCATGATTTTTCTGGGAATAGATTGCGGCACTCAGAGCACGCGGGTCATTGCCTTGGACTGGGAGAGCGGTGAGATTCTGGCGTCCGGGGGCAGGGCGCATGGATTCCTTGAGGGTCTCCCCGAAGGGGCCATGGAACAGGATCCTGCCTGGTGGGAGGACGCGGCGGATGCCGGAATGAGGGAAGTCCTTGCCGCCCTGGGCCCCCGCAGGCAGGAAATCGCGGGCATTGGCGTCAGCGGCCAACAGCATGGTTTGGTCTTGCTGGACGCGGAGGGGCGGGTCCTCCGCCCCGCGAAGCTCTGGTGCGACACATCCACCACCGCGGAATGCCGTCAGATCACCGAAGCCCTGGGCGGACCCGCGGCCGCCCTTGCCGCCGTCGGCAATACGATCCGGACGGGTTACACAGCGCCCAAAATTCGCTGGGTGGCGAATCATGAGCCTGAAATCTGGAAAAGGACCGCGACCGTCCTCCTGCCCCATGACTACCTGAATTTCTGGCTCACCGGGGAGAGGCGGATGGAATATGGCGACGCTTCGGGGACGGCGCTCTTGGATGTCCGTCAGCGCGCCTGGTCCCGCAAGGCCCTGGATGCCGTCGCGCCGGACCTCTCCCACAGACTTCCTCCGCTGACTTCTTCCGCTGAGCCGTGCGGCGTCCTGCGCGGGGACTTGTGCCGGGAGTGGGGGCTCAAAAAGCCGCCCCTCGTGAGTGCGGGCGGCGGGGACAATATGATGGCCGCCATCGGAACCGGAAATGTCCATGCCGGAACCGTAACGGTCAGCCTGGGGACTTCGGGGACCCTCTTTGCCTGCACCGAATCCCCCGTGGTGGATCCGGAGGGCGAAGTGGCCGCATTCTGCGACAGCACGGACCGATGGCTCCCGCTCGTCTGCACCATGAACCTGACCCTCGTGACCGAACACATCCGTGGGATGTTCGGATGGAATCACGCGGAAATGGACGCCGCCATCGCAGGCGCGGAGCCCGGCGCGGGGGGCCTCGTCCTCCTCCCTTACCTGACCGGCGAGCGCACTCCGGATTTGCCCTCGGCGCGGGGAGTCCTGGCGGGCATTTCCCTTGCGAATTTTTCTCCCGCCGGGCTGGCCCGCGCTTCCGTCGAGGCGGTCCTCCTGGGGCTGGGTCATGGACTCGAAAGATTCCGCGCCCTGGGGGTTCCCGTGACGGCCATCCGCCTGACGGGGGGCGCCAGCGCCAGCCCGGTGTGGCGTCAGATGTGCGCCGACATTTTCGGGGTGCCCGCGCAGGGATTGCGGGATTCCGCCGGAGCGGCGACCGGGGCGGCCATCCAGGCGGGTTGGACATTTGAGAGGAGCGGCCGGGACGGCCTCCAGGGAATTTGCTCCCGGCTCGTGAAGACGGACCCGAACCTCCACTGTGAGCCGGATGCCCACAAGACGACTCTCTACCGCGAACTCCTCGAAAAATCCGGAGCCCTGCGGACCGCATTGCAAGGGGGCGGCTTCCTCGGATGAGATGGGTCGTCGCCGGAACCGGAGCCAGCGGCGCGATTTACCTGCGACGCCTGCTCGAGGCCCTGGCCGCGGATGGCCATGAAATCCACCTCGTCCTTTCTCCGTACGCAAAACAAGTCGCCCAGGAGGAACTCGGGGGACTCGTCATCCCGGAGGGCGTGACCGTTCATTCGGACAAAAGCATGAACGCCCCCTTCGCCAGCGGGAGCGCGCTCTTTGATGGCATGGTCATTATCCCCTGCTCGATGGGAACCCTCGGACGCATCGCCGCGGGCACGAGCGACTCGCTCATCCTGCGGGCGGCGGATGTCTTTCTCAAGGAGCGGCGGACACTCGTCCTCGTGCCGCGCGAAATGCCCTGGAATCTCATCCACGCGCGCAATGCCGTGACCCTCCTCGAGGCGGGCGCACGGCTGCTGCCGGCCTGCCCGTCCTTTTACTCGCGGCCCGCCACCATCGAGGCCCTCGCGGACACCGTCGTCTGGAGGGTTCTGGACCAGCTCGGGATCCCCGCGCCCCACGCCTGCCGGTGGCGGGAGGACGCCGCTCCCTGACTCAACCCTTCCGGATCCCGAGGCTCAGACATCCTGACCTCTGGGGAAGGATGTCTGGACCTGGCTTTTGGGGCGGGCTCCCACTGCTCAACTTAAGCGTCAGCCGTTTCGCCATGTCTCGTCCCATTTGCAGCAAAAGGCGTTTGGTGGTTTGGGATATCCCCCTGTAGGGAATATAGACGCCGACGGCGGCAAGAAGCTGACCATCAGGCGACCAGACAGGGGCGGCCATGCGATAGTTGGGCCCGTGCGGAAAATCGGGCTGCGACCATCCGAGCATACGCACTTTGTCCAAGAAACGTTCCAACGCCTCCCGCGTTTTCCAGACAGACACCCCTTCCTTTTCGAAGGGATGTTTCTGAAAAAAAATTCCTCTATCTTTCTGCGAGGCATGGACGAGAAACAGGAGGGAACTGGCGGGATCGCTGATGGCGGACGCCATTGAGGCGGACAGGCTCATCAGTGTTTATGGAGGTGGCGGACACACCACGCTGGTGATGGGGGAAATGTTTTTCCGCGCGGGGGGACTGTCCAACATCAATCCGATCATGGAAACGGGGCTGTCGGTCTTTAATCAGGCGCTCAAGTATCTGGAGCTGGAACGCTGCGTGAATTACGGTGCCTCCATCATGAAGTACTATGATCTGCAAAAGGACGATTTGCTGATTATTTTCCATAATATCGGCATCAATGCCGCGACAATAGATGCCGCTCTCGAAGCGAAGAAAAACGGAGTCAAAATCATCGCGGTCTCCAGCAGCCATTGGCAGAAGGAGATGCCGGCCGATCATTTCATCCGGCATCCGTCCGGCAAAAACCTGTTTGATTTGGCCGATGTGTGCATTGACGACTACAATCCGGTCGGAGACGCCGTGGTGAATGTTCCGGAATTCGATTCACCCATCGCACCGGTGTCCAATCTCGTGGACTTTGCCATCGCGCATTTTCTGGAAATTGAATGCATCCGCCAATGCGTCGAACGCGGCATCACACCGCCGGTCTGGCGCAGTGCCAATGCGCCCGGCGGCGATGAATACAATGCGACGTATCTGAAAAAATACAAACCGCTTATCAAGAGCCTGTGAGTACCGAATTAAACAAAGCCTTGGCATTTCTCACGGGAAAATACGATGTGCCCGGCGGAGAGATCATCGAAGCGGAAGGAGTTGTCATGGTCCGTACGTCCGGCGGGGAGTTTCCACTGCTGCCGTGGCGCATTGAACGCCGTTTCGTTGAATTGAAAAACCTGATTGCCAATAACACGCTGGAACATGTTTCCACCTTGCGCTTCAGTTCCATGACCTCCGGCGGCTGCCTGTTCCGCCAGGCGGCCCGGGAGCTGGATTTGGCGGCCTGGATGATGAATTCCCCGGTTGTGTCCCTCTTCGCGGCCTGTTCCGGCGGGGCGGCGGTCAATCTGGTCGTAAAGGGTTGCTGGGGATGCTGGGAACCACCTGGCACTGGAATCACTCGACCCACATGCGCCTGATTTTTCATGATGGCAGCAACGCCGCATGGGGAAAGGGACGTAAGATTTCAAGTCATGTCCGCAGGGAGATATTCAACCGCCATGTGCGCGACATGGGACGCGACATGAACGTGACGGATTATATTCAGACCGGCACGGTGCAGCACCAAATTAATCCGCACGATTATTATCAATGGCATTGAAGCCAGGAGAGAAACACACACGGCCTCAAGCATGGCAGGGGATTTTTTGGGGCCATGACAGGAAGGCTATCATGCCCTGACAGTCACAATTTAAACTGAATGTTGTCTCCGCGTGCTTTCCCGGACAACCAACTCGGCATTCACATAGAAGCACGCATCGCCATTCTTCCCGCCCAATCTCAGGCGCGCATAAAGAGACTCCGCAGCGGCCTGGGCAATGGCTTCAATAGGATAGCGGACGGTCGTGAGCGGAGGGGACAATTCTTCCGCGATCGGCTGGTCGTCGAAACCCACGAGCAGGACTTCTCCGGGAATATCAATACCCTTTTTGTGGCAAAGCATCATCACACGCGAAGCAAAGAGGTCGTGGTAGCAAAAAATCCCCAGGAGCCCCTTCCGCTTGCGGTCCAATAGGACCTCAATATCAGCGAGATTCCTGTCATGATCGTGGTATGTGGTGCAAATAATATTCCTCTCCGGGAGCCTCCGGCCCTGCTCCGCCAACTCCGCACGAAATCCAAAGAGTCGTTCATCACGCTGGGCAATATTCTGCCCGATGTAAGCGAAGCTGTCACACCCTTCCTCAATCAGATGCGCAGCGACCTTTTGAGCAGCACTCTGGTTGTTGACCATGACTGTCTTGATCCGAACATTTTTTAATTTACGCCCGATGATCACCATAGGGACAGGCACTGTTCGATAATAGTCCTCTTCAGATTCATTCGCCCACGGACAGAGGAAGATCCCGGACACTCCCTTGGCGATAAGCGAGTTGATCCGCTCCTTCTCCCGCCGAAAATCGTATTCACTGGATGCCACAAGCAGGGCCGCTCCAAGCTCATGCACTGCCTCCTCGAGCCACCGCACCAGCGTTGAGAAGTAGGAATTCTCCAGCATCGTGACGACGCAGCCTATCAGACGGATTTTGTCCGCAGCATTGCGTGCAGGTGTCAATCTATTGAGAAAATAATTCTTTCTTCCTTTGGCAATGAGACCTTTCTCCTTGAGTGCCTTGAACAAGGAAAAGGCTGTTTTCAACGAGACCTGCTTGCGCTGGGCAAGGCCGCGCACAGAAAGGAATTTGTCCCCCACCCTCCCATAGGTTCCCTTGGAAAACTCAGATTCCAGCTCTGTGAGAATTTGATCGATCTTAGCCATCGGCGGAATGATTTCAGAGTTGCATCCCTCCAGCCACGGGGATGTCAGCGCCAGTAATATAGGCTCCCGCCTCCGAACAAAGCAACAGTGCCGCTCCAGCACAATCTGCCGGAGTTCCAAATCGCCGCGCAGGGATGGTGGCCAGCAATTGCTCCGAGCAGGACGGCTCGGCCAGAGCTGCGCGATTGCGATCCGTGGCAATCACACCCGGCGCGAGCGTGTTGAACGTCATTCCGCAGGCGGCGTATGTACGCGCACAATTTTGCATCAGGTTGGAGAGGGCTGCCTTGGTGGCCGCGTACACGGCCAGACGGGGAGACTGCTTCCACTGGTTGATGCTGCCAATGGCGAGAACACGACCCCAGTTTTTCCCGCGCATTCCGGGGATGACACCCTGAATCAGTTGAAAACTGGAGCGCAAATTGACATCGGCCTGCTTCACAAAGTCCTCCGGAGCGAATTCCTCAATCGTCTGATAATATTGGCACGAGGCATTCAAAACCAGGATGTCCACAGGCCCGCATGTGGAGAGCAGCCGGGCCGTCTCCTCCGATGAGGACAGATCGGCCGTCTGCAGACCATGGCGAATGACCCTCGCCCCATGGTTTTCCAACGTATCGGCAATAGCCAGACCGATCCCTCGCGAAGACCCTGTAACCAGCGCAACGCGACCGTCCAATCGAAAATCCGTCATATCTCGCCTTCTGCCTCGCTATCACTCATGATAAATTGTCAGATAGACCGGTTCCTGGAATTTGAATCCGGGGATGGCGACTTGAAGGTGGCGGTCTGCGTATCGGAATCCTTCAAAGCGCAGCCATTGCCCCCGAGGATTGAGATATTCGACGGCTCCCACCGGACGATCGCAATAAAGCGTGGCTGTAACCCTGGGCAATTCATCCAAGGAGAGATTATAAAGCCCACAGACCGTACGGTTCGGGAAATCGAACCGCAGGGGTAACACCCTTCTGTCTCCAGTCAGGTAAAGCGGAATCCTGTCGTTGGAGAGCCATCGAAACAGCTCGTAAAGCATCACCTTGCGCCCAGGATTCAGAAAACTGTGGCTCAATCCGCCAAATTCCATGGGTAGAACCGCCACTCTTCCGCCGAGCCTGTTTGTAAAAATGTAACATCCACCAAACAGACGCTTGAGGTCGGGGTCCACAAATTCTGTGATCTCTTCCGCCTGTTCATCGGCTGCGATCGCAACAAAACGCGGCTTTTGCTGGTGGGGAGCCACCGCGAAAAAATGTTGTGGTTCTCCGCCGAATCCAGGGTGATAAAAATGCTCACCTGCAAGCGGGTAAGTTGTGTTCATCTGGAAGGATTCGAGCAATTCTCCTCCAAGCAACCCGGAATAGCCCATCTCAGACAGGGCGATAAATGCTGTGGCATCCACCAGGACCGCACCGGCAAGAAGCTTCTCAACCTCTTCCTTGGAAGCGCTACGAATATCCTGTCCGGCCAATACCATAACCGGAGCCGAGTCGAATGTGACTGCAAATCCGAGCATCTGTAGCAATTCGGAGGCATTCAATGCCTCGCCTGTCAAGTCCTGTGCATTACACGCTCCGCCGAGTTCCTTGGATTTGGCGGACTCCGGATGAAAGTATAATCCGATTCCGGCGGCTCTGCCAACCGGCTGGAGACGCTCTTTTAATGCCGAAAGGTGGTCTTTGGCAGCGGCAAGTGTCTGCAGAATATCTTCCGTCTGCCCCATTGGCATTCCGCAGTGGTCGAAAAGGTTTAATGTCAGAGCCGTACAGCCGCTGCCAATCGCAACGGAATTCTGCAGCCGCAAAAATGTATTCGACTTGGTGTATCCCGTGTAAGGGTAATTCTCGATTTCCCCCAGCTCCAACGTGGGACTGGAAAAGGCCCGCCGGGTCAGGCGGGCGTAATCTGCTGTGACAGTCAACCCGCTCAGGTGGGTTTCGCGATAGTTGCCAAGGGGAGGACGACTGGCTACAGGGCGATGGGTTGGGCCGGAGAGAATGCGATGGAGGTTCTGCCAGTCGCGCCCTTCGGTCGCGTGGACGGTTGGATCGCTGGACATCAGACCCAGGATTGTCTCGGGCGAGACGGCATGGACTGTCTCCCCGGCAAGCTGCACCATCTCTGCAGTGACCTCACCCAGAAAGTCAATCCATTGACTGCGGATTGGATCGGGACGGCCGACAGCCAGAATCCGTTTGGAAAGCTCTTCGCGAGACCAGGCCGTTCCCCATTTTTCATTGGACCGGCGCAGATGCTCATCGCAGAAGCACCCCTGTTTGACAAGCCCATGCCGAAACGTACGAATGTCATCCTCAATCCAAATGACCGCAGGTTGGGTCTCCGCATAAATTGTCCATTGACGCCGAAAATACTCCCTCCATCCCGGGGAGATATTACAAACGCAATCCGTCGTACGTGTACCGTCATGACCGGTGATCATGTGCCAGTCGGGATGTTGGCGGTCAATATGGCGACCGCGATCGCCATGACCCTGCGTCACATTGGGATTCAGCGAATAATTAACCCCAATGGCAACCAATTCGTCGCGAACCGCAAACAGGATCCTCTGATAGTCGCGCAGCCAGGCCTCGCTCGGAAAGTAATGCGTGAATGTCCCCGTGTCAATTTTCAAACAGACTTCATCAATCCGATACTCCCGGCACATCTCCTTCAGCTCGTCGAGATTTCGGCGCCAGTTCCAAGGCGGGATGGTGCGCCTTAGAACATAGAGATAGTCGCTCCTCCGGATCTGTTCCAGATAGCTTATCCCCCTGAACCCCGAAGATTGTACGGCCAATGGCACCTTAGAAATACCCACCCTTGTCCAGAATTTCCTGAATGGATTCCCCCTTGCGCACCCAGGAGAAAATGTTGTTCTCATTCCGTTCGATGCCCTCCGCGCGGAGGAGTACATCATAGGCAATCTCCCGTGGAACACACAGTACGCCGTCAATGTCTCCAAAGATAATGTCTCCGGGACGTATGGTGACCTTGCCAATTTTCACAGGCACCTGATAGTGGGTGATCATGCAGCGGCCAAGAGAACCATTGCTTGTGCGATATTTGTAAAAAACCGGGAATTTCTGCTCGAGGATTTGCTTTGTGTCGCGGATGCCTCCGGCGATGATGGCGCCTCGCAACTTGCGGATGATGGCCGTTGCCGTCATCACCCCACCCCACAAGGAACCGTCAGTATCGCCGGAGGTATCCCAGACGACGACCCCTTCGGGCTTCATATCATCGAGCATCTGTGCGCGGAATGTCATTTCCCCTTGAATGAGGACGTGCGGCGCGCTCTTGACCGTAAAGGCTTCGCCACAAACAACCATGTCGTCGCGCAGCGGCATAATCTCGCTGGGCAAATTTTGCTCGAGCAGACAGAGTTCACGCATGACGTCACTAATGCATCCAGTATAAAGCTTCTCGTAGCGTTCGCAGAGTTCGCGAACCGGAATGGGGAATTCATTGGATGGGATGTATTCCCTCGTCTTGATCAAACGATCCAGATCCATGAGCCCGGCCTCTTTGGCTGACCCCTTCTTCATGTCTTGTATTGATGGCATATTTTTTTGTGTGTTGAGTTTATTGAGATCTACGACCAGAGGCGATCATTGGCCCATTCCTTGTCCCATTGCCCTGTGGATTCCCACGCAACGGGAAAATCGGGATGCAATTTCTGCGTTATAAGTTCTTCATTAAGTTCCTCGATTCCCAGTCCCGGGCTGTGCGGAACGCTGATATAACCATTTTGGATATTCAAGGCGGGACGAACCAAATCACCCCACCACGGAACGTCCACTGAGTGAACTTCCAGCGCCATAAAATTTTGTGTCGCGGCCGCCACATGGACGGCTGCCAGGCAGGCGATTGGACTCTCCGCCATGTGGATGGACATCTGAGCGCCATAATCTTCGGCCATGTCACCGATCTTTTTGGTCTCCAGAATTCCGCCTGCCGTCAGGACATCGGGATGGATTACGGCCAACGCACCGGATTCGAGGAGTGGCTTGAAGGATTCCTTCAGGTAGATGTCTTCTCCCGTCCCAATCGGAGTGGTGGTCGCATTGGCCAGGCGGACATATTGGGAAGTCATCTGCCAGGGAATTGGATCCTCCATCCAAGCGAGGTTGTATTTCTCAATGCGTTTCGCTAGTTTGATACAGTCCTCCACTGGTATGTGCCCGAGGTGATCAATTGCCAGTGGAATTTCATAGCCGATGACTTCCCGGCAATCTGCAAGGTAGTGCTCAAGATAATCCAGACCTTTCTCTGTAATGTGAATACCCGTAAAGGGGTGAGCTGTATTGAAAAGGTCGTAGGCTTCACCACGCATCGCCAAAGGATCAATCGAACCATGGGGTGTCATAAAGACGGTTTTGTACTCACGCATCTTCTCCAGAAAACCGAGAGGAGCGGAGAGTGCCCCGGGGACATCCATCAACAGTTCGATCCCGAGATCCATCTTCAGAAAAGTGTAACCGCGCTCCATGCGCGCCTTGAGGGCCTGCCCCATGTCGCGACCGCCCCCCTCGGAATCGGTATCGCAGTAAATGCGGATTTGATCGCGGAATTTTCCCCCAAGAAGTTGCCAGACCGGAACACCCCACGCCTTCCCCGCAAGGTCCCACAGCGCCACCTCGATCCCACTGACTCCCCCGCCCTGCCGCGAGTGGCCGCCAAATTGCCTGATGCGCCGGAAAATCTTTTCGACATGGCACGGATTCTCTCCAAGGATGCGGCTCTTGAGGATGGCCGCGTAGGTCCGGCTGGAGGCGTCGCGCACTTCGCCATAGCCGACAAGGCCTTGGTTCGTAAAGATTTTGATCAGCGTACAGCGTTTGGGCGCCCCGCAGATGTCAGCAAAGCGTATATCGGTGATTTTGAGCGTACGAGGATCAATGGCAGTCTTCATGAGTATAAGAGAAATTCATTTTGTCATTCGGGATCGCTCCTGGCATACAATCCCACCGGTCTCCACAGCCCTCCTGCGCCAAAGACATTCAATCCCCGGATGGCGATTACGTTTTGGCGACCTTGGCGCAAGGTATCCGTGACATCAAAGGCAAAGGAAGTTTTCCAGTCGCTGCTCCGAATGCCCGTCCGTTTTTCAACAAGCTTTCCGTTCAGATAAATCTCCCCATCGTCGTCCAGCGCCCCGATGCGCAACCAGATACGCGTCTCCTCCGGAAAGAGGGGGGCATTGAACGTGAGGCGATACCAGAATACCCCATAATAGTCGGGGAACCCCTGGTCATCGAAGGTGTTAAAAATGGAGAGTTCCGGCCAGCGGGAGTCATCAAACTCCGGCTTGCTCGGCAGGGGCAACTCGGCACTGGATTCTTCTGCGTTGGTTATTGGAGGGTCTTCCGGAGCAATTTGAAATTTCCACATCTCCGGAAGGAGTGAGATATGGGAAATTGTCTGTGGTACGCCGCTTTTTTCGCTCTCCCGCAGGATCGTGGGAGTATCCGCCTCGGCGTTGAGGAACATGGCTTGGATCGCCACAGTGCGATTGCCTCCATGGAGATCCTGACTCCCCGTGGCCTCGATCCTCGGCTGGATCCTTTTTACTTTCTTGGGATACTGTTTGATGTAGTGATCCAGGAGTCGTGGAGAACAAATCTCCGACAAATGATTGTCGTCCCAGAAGTGGGTGAAGGACTCGACCTCATCCAATACAGCCTGTTTGGCGGCCTCTGAACGGTCCAAGAGGGCCTTCTTGTAGAGGCGCGCCACTTCCGCCGCGCGATGCCAACTTTCAAATGTGAGACGCAGACGCTGCACGCGCTCGGCCTCACGACCACTGACCTGCGATTCCGCCTCCTCAAACAGGGCGCGCCCTTGCTTGACGACATCCGGTGTGAGCAAAAAGGGGACGAGACTAATATGGCCAAAAGTAATGCGCTGCATCGTACGCACGCGGGATTCGATGAGATCCAGCCAGCGGATAACAGTCGGACCGGCTTTTCCATAGTACTGATGACAGAACGACTCCAATAGGGCGCGGGGATCTTGATCAGGATTCCATGCCAATTGAGCCAATACCCAAGCAACGATGTTTCGCTGCTCATCGCGCCCCATCCATTCCGCCGAGTACCAGACATAGCCAAGCTTGTGATACACTTTAACATCTTCAATCAATGCCAATGGCTGCGGATTCCCCGGAAACAGAAAATAGTCGTAAGCTCCCAACTCGGCACCCGATGTCCCCACGAGACGGATGTGTTCCAAATAGGCCGCATTGTGAGGCTCGGAGGGGTCGGCGATGGGGCGCGCCTGACTCGTGACATGGCAGGTGAGCGCCACCAGATTCGGCTCAGCCAGAACTTCGTAGGGAGGATGGGTCATCAATTGATACGTGGCATAAAAGGCGATGCGTTTCCCAGGCATCTTCTCGCCCAGCCCCTTGGCCACTGCGTTCATAAACTTCCAGACAACCCGATTAGGATCAGTCGCCGGGGAAATCCCGCCATTGGCCTGAAAGCAGCGTTCACACTCGCAAAAGCCATCGTGATCATCCGGCGAGAGCGGAAAAGTCATTCGCTCTGGAAATTCATTGAAATAATCAATGGCGCTTTGGATTGCCGTTTCAATATTTTTGGGATGTGTGAAACAAATCTGCGCCTTCTCCGTACGGCGCTCGGAAACTTTGTTTTCTGTGACCAATGCCAGTCGCTCCCGATCCAATTCTTTATTGGTCTTCCAGTCCTTTCCTAATGCGGCGTTGCGAAGGTTATGGTAGGAGAACTCCCGCGCCCAACCAAAATCCGGGAGATGATACTTGCTCCTGGTGTGGATCATTCGGCTAAATTGCAGTTTGTTGCGCAGCAACCAGAGGTCGAACTCCTGATGCAGCCGTTCCTGATTGTCTCCGCCGAAATGCCAATCGTCCGTTCCGCTGTAATCTATCACCCTTGTGCGAAAGGAAGGCTTTTGAGTGTCACTTCCAAATTTCAAAGAAATATCCGCGCGCTTGGGTATATTTTCTCCGATCTCCCCGGGCGAGAACCAAGAAACTCCCAAATTGTTGAGAAGTTGATACGCGCCATAGAGAACCGCAATCTCCGAATGCCCTGTGATCGTGACACCCTCCGCAGTCACATCAATCGTAAATGCGTCCTGCTGCAATGGGTCACCACCGGGATCTGACTGTACACGCAGGAGGATCCAGGCGCCACTCTCCGGTTTTTCTTTGACGATCGGAAGCTCCGCGCCGCTGATCTTTTGGAAATATGTCTGCAACTCACGAGCCGCCATGGCAACGGCTCCAACGCTTTCCTCCGGCAGGCAAATGACCGCTTGAGGTTGATGGTCCCGAACCAAGGAGAGACGGGCCCAGAGGCCAGAGGTCGTCGCGAACCAAAGAGCGCCTCCGACCACGGATGAGACAAGGAATCTCCCCATGAGAAAATGTCTCATTTGTATCCCCTCCGGAGAACCATGACGTCAGGGACGAGCAACGGCCTCCCCGATGAGGGAGATTTTCCCGATCCGGATGGAATTGCTATAGCCGGGCGGGATCGGCGTTCCCGCCAGAAACTCGTAGTAGGCATAAATCCGAAAAGTGACATCCTGTTTGATATTTCTCGGAAGCGCTCTCAAGTCTGCCTTGGCAGTAACGGGGAGTACCGCAGCATTGCTATTGGCCTCAATGGCCTCGTACGAGGAGAGACTCCCAAACAGAAAATCACTCGTATGGGTCTTCCCGGCGATATCCGCAACCACAAAGAGGTGGATGGCCAGCGTACGCCCTCCCTCGTGTCCCACGCTGAGGGAGAGCCCGGTAAGATTGAGTGGCTGAGTGGCCGAAGGCGATACGGTAAACTCAAAATAATCATATCCCTCGAGCGCCGCCTCCTTGGATTCAGCCAATGGCTGAGCTCCTCTCTCGCTGTTGTTTAAAAGGAAAAACGCATTGTTGTTGGGCTTGGAAAATCCCGTGACCAGAGGCTGCAACTGCCCCGCTCTGAGTGAAGTCGCCTCAATGCCAGGCACCGCATTGACGGGCTCCGGATCTGCGGATTCCATCAGATACTGGACGATGGGTGTTTCGGCTTCGACAGGAGTGGATGTTGCCAACGTCAGGAACCCGAGAAAGAGGAGGGCAAGCTGAGGAATAGGGCTGATTTTCATAAGAGGAATTTTCTGATTGTTTGAGAGTCGCTTATTGATACCAACGGGGATCATTGCGTTCGATCACATCGCGGAGATTCTCCACATGACCATCCACAAAGAGGTAGTTTGCCGATTGCTGAGGATGCCGCCGTACAATACGCTCGGCGTAAGCATACTCATTGTCTACATCAATTTCGGCAACGAGAATGGTCTGGGGAGACACAGAATTTCGGCGATAATTCCAAGATTTGGGCGGATTTGTGTCAGAATCCATATACCGGGATATACCATAGGAAACGTTGCGTGAATTCCCATCGGATTTCAGCTGCCATTCGGGGCATATAAAAACACCGATCGCGCGGGGTTGGGGAGCTGGCCCCATTGTACCTTCCGGTATCCCCAGATACGGCTCAAGTTTCCACATCCAGCTTGTCCTCTCTTCTGTGGCATTCTTAAAAGCGGCAGGATAAGCGCCGCCATTGTCACTGGCGTAGGTGTTCATAGCCACGCCAATACCCCGGAGATTCGATAGGCATTTCGTTGACCGAACATTCCGTTGAAGCCTGAGGGCAGCCGGTATGGTCAACGCGATGAGAAGTACAATTACCGTAATCACAGCAAGAATTTCCAGCAGAGTAAGCCCACCTCGCCTCCTCCAGCAGGGACGGTCCCCGCCGCGCAGCCATTTTGGGAATGATGACTGTCCACCCAGGTCGGAATGTGGAGTCTGATTTGCTAGGGGAGGCATGGCACGGCGGAATCATTCTCGCCGTTTGCGGCGTAGGCACAAAAGGGATGTCGCCCCCAGGAGGAGCATCCATGTCGCCGGCTCAGGGATGATATCCAGACTCAAAATGCCGCTGCTCTTCGCGAATGTCCATGTATTGGATCCGTCGGTTTTGGACCAAATGCCTCCTCCCTCGTCGCTGAATCCTTGGATAGCAAAAGCGAGACCGTAGGAGGCGGTCAGATGCCCCATATCCACAATCGTCCATGAATTCCCATCCGCAATGGCTGCACCACTCAAATCGAAGGTGAAATTGCCGTTGAGAACAGCCGTTCCCGTGCCATGGATCCAGTTATTGACACCATTGTCGCCGATTTTGAAATTCATACTCCCCGTGGAGCTGAGCGTGAATGTCCCGGCATTGACGGTGGTATCACCAATGTAGGTATTGACTCCAGAGAGTGTAAGGGTACTGGTCCCTTCCTTGACCAGTGCCACATTGTTCTCATGGGTACCGTCCCCGCCGATCCTCCCCGTGAAATCGGAATTTGAAGCACTGCTGTTCAGCGTAAATGTCGAGATACTACTGCTGCCACCGACGAGGCTGTTGTTGCCTCCGCTACCCGCGGTGGTCAGGACGACAAATGTGCCTGAACCGGCCCCGCCCGCGCCACCGAGCACGAGTCTGCCGGAAGTATTCGAGGCCGCTTCTCCCAAGGTCAGGGTCGAGCCGGTCAGGGTCCCTTCATTAGTGAGCGTAAGCCCGTCAGCAATGCTCACAGCCCCCACATTGGCAACACCTCCCTGAAGGATATGGATTGCTCCACCATGGTACGTATTGCCAGTCGCACCAGTCCCCAATCCCACATTTCCCGCAGTGAGCTTGCCCGCCACATTGAGGATGCCCCCATTGCGAACATTGACGACACCCGTCCCCGCGGCACCCAGAGTCACATCACTATTGATGTTGACAGTCGCTCCCGACAGATCGGCAGAGCTGCTGTTGATGTCAATTCTTGAAAGCGACACCGTACTGGCCGTCACTGTCGCCCCCAAATTGACCGTCCCGGTCTTTGATCCATCGGTGATATAAATCCTCGAGCCCACCAAATCCTGCTGGCCATTCAAAGTCAGGACGCCACCGGTAGCCGCTCCATTGATGGCATTTGCGTCCGATGCTATGGCGCTTGCAAAACTCGCGTTGCTCCCAAGATTGGAATTGATCACCACAGTGCCGGTTCCATTATGACGAATGAATATTTTCTGACTCCCGGTCGCCTCCACGGGTCCATTGAGTGTGATGGTCGTCCCCGATGCAGGTCGGAAATTCAGAAAACTGTTTCCCGCTGCTGTGTTGTTCACCGAGAGCGTGGAGCTCACCGTCAGATTGGCTGTGTCAATCGTATCCAGGTAGGGGCTGCCATTGGTTGCATTCCTGACCATTGCCAGAGTCCCTCCCGTCAGGGTGACGCTCCCCGTGCGAGCTTGGACAATTCCCGCTGATTGGACGCCATTGAGTGTCACGACGTAGGTACCGGTTGTATCGCTGCCCGCAGAGAAGCGGAGATCGTCCGCCGTAGTGGTCGGTGTATTGGCGGTTGCGTTTGTTCCTGCCTGACTGGTTGACCAGTACGCATCCGTCCCCCATGTCCCGGAGGGATCAAGTCCGGCACCGGCGGTTGCCCCATTGCTATCCCAGTAGAGGACAGCCGAGTGCGCGGACGTCATGGCGAATACCCCGGCCAACGCAACGAGCGAAGCCCGGACCGACAATAGGAAGGGTGTGTTCATGGTATTGGGATTTCTGGTTTTTGGGTTTTTCATTGTTTTGTTTGGTGGAGAGGAGTGGCGTTGGGATTCTGGAATGTCGAATATATTAAATGTTATCGTTTTTGTTATACACTGTTCGTTCGTGAATATGGAGGCAAGATCAGCAGAAAAATTCTAGATAGCAAGGAAAATTTTTCAAAATGCCAAAATTTTTTTGTTATACTTTTGTAATACTTTCTTATCCCTTTTTACTCCTTCTGTTTTTCTTTCGAGTGGGGATGGAAATTGGGCCGGGTCAGGGCGATGGAATCGCGCTGGGAGTTCGGGCTCTGGGAGAGACTGCGCAGGTGTTCGGTCCCGGACCCGCACAAAGACAAGCACCAGAGGGATTCTTCTTCCGAGGCGATTGTCGTGCAGTTGGTGTTTGGTTTCTGTAGTGGCGAGGTAAGCCCTCGCGGACACCGTCGTCTGGAGGGTTCTGGACCAGCTCGGGATTCCCGCGCCCCATGCCTGCCGGTGGCGGGAGGAAATGCGGAAAACCGGAACGCGGAAAGCGGGGGAAACTCGCGCAGAGGCGCAGAGAGAAGAAGATCGAAGGAGGGCGAAAAGATCCCGACCCCACGTTTAAAAGCGGCTCTTCTGCGCGCCGGAGGCACGAGCATGGCGAAGCCATCAAAGCATAGGCAGCCGGGGGCGGGAGGAAATGCGGAAACCGGAACGCGGAAAGCGAAAAGATTCCCGTGCCTCCGGCGCGGCACTCGGCGGGTGCCGCAGGTACCCTATTTCTGACCTCCGCATTCCGACTTCCGCATTTCCTGCGCCTCCGCGTCTCTGCGCGAGTCCCTTCTTCTTCCTTCTACGCAAAGATGTCTTCCAAGAGGACCGCATCGAGAATGCGCTCGCCCCAGGACTCGAGGTCTTCCAGGGTCGCAGAACCCAGCCGGGCCTCCGCCCACTCAGGCAACTCTCCGAATCGCCTCTGAAGTTGATGGCGAAGAATCCTCTGAATGCCTGCGCGGCCCTCTTGGAGCCCCTCCTGACGGCCACGCTTGAGCGCGTATTCCTCAAAATCCAGCAGTGTCGTTGTCATGGGATTTTCTTTCTCGTACGTTACCATCCTCTCTCGCAAAATCAATCAACAGGTCCACGCGCCATCGTAATCGGAGGCCATGTCTTCAGAGGATTTGGTAAATATCTGGAGAAGGAAAGAAGAAACGGGTCAAGAGCGGAAATCGGAATGCGGGTAGAGCCCACAGGGGAAGTCCTTCCGAATCCGCGAAGCCACCCCCTTCCCCGCTCCGGCTGACGACGAACTCCGCTGCTCCCTCAACGGCGTTCCCCTGCTCTATCGGAACAACCGCGGCGTGGCTCCCCTGCGCATCGTCGAGGTAGGGAGGGAGGTTGGGGAGAGGCGCTGGCCGGGCGGGAGGAAATGCGGAAACCGGAACGCGGAACGCAGAAAGATTCCCGTGCCTCCGGCGCGGCACTCGGGTGCCGCAGGCACCTTATTTCCGGTCTCCGCGCTCCGCACTCCGCATTAAAACGACACCCCCGATGCTGACCATGCCTTCGGCATGATGTCTTGGGACCAGACATTTCTCTGGAAATTTGCCCACGCATTTTGTTTCTCTCCTCTTTCCCGTCATGCGCCCCTTTGCAGGGATTCACAGGGATGGCGTCATCGGAGCGCGGTCAATCCTGCCCCGGCTTGATTGGCCGTCCCGTCAATGCGTGGGACACACCAAAAGTTTCATAGGCGGGAGAAGTGAAAATGCGCGCGTCCAAGGGTTCGAGGCGCGATGAGTCCGACCGTCGGCTCACGAGGCCTGCGGCGCCTTGAAACCGAAGATTGAAGCAGCGGATTTCACGCTCGGGGTCATCCGGAAGGAAGAAGATGTCTTCTCCATCAAAATGTCGGATTTGAAGTACCCCCTCGGACTCTATGTAGGTGATCTCCGGCGATGCCTCCCCCTTGCGCCGCGGGAAGAGGACCGTCAGAAATCCTGAGTTAGCCGGGGCCGTAGCATGAACCAGCCAGTGCTCGGTTTCCTTCCAGCTCACCCGGGTCACGGAGGGAGTCTGCTGTTTCCAATCTTCAAAAGCCAATGGATCAACACTCCCTTTTTCAAGGGTGATCTCAGGAGATGCGGGCGCGGCAAAGATGACCTCGAGGCTCATGGCAAACGTGGCCATTCCAGGAAACCACAGCCGATTCTTTGCGCTGCGGATCGGTTTGCGGGACAGAACATCCAGATTCCATGTGGCTGCATCCGGGCCCAGGGTCGAATCCTTGATGACCAGATATTCCGCGCCGCCCGGACGGGAGGCGCGAACCAGGATCAAGGAACGCTCCCAAAGATTGCGGCGTTTCCACTGATTGGTCCGGTGGGCATCGGGACCCGTCCACACCGTCGCTTGAATGCGGACATAATCGGCCGTTGGCGTGGAAACAAGACGCTCGATGGAACTCCGCGTACGCTCGCCCCGAGCCGGAGAGGATTCCCCTCCCTCAAAAGTCAGTTTGTTGTGGTCCGTTCCCGGCTGGCCATTGGACAGGCTCAACGCGTCCAGAGCCAAGGGGACGCCGCGGCCATAATAGTGGAATGACCCCTCATCATCGTGATGGTGGTAGCGAATCCGACCGGATTTCAAAAAGACATAGGACTCACCCTCGGTCCGCAGGACCGCCCCGGAGGGAGTAAAATCCCTGGTTCCAAGGGTGGGCTTCCGGGGCGCAATCCCCGGATTGTGGAAAACATTGTGGCGCGTGAAGGGATTGGCTGCCTCACCAAAGTGATCGTGAAAATTGCCGACCGGCGAACCGCATTCCTGCCAGGCCCACTTCAGGTTTTGGGCCAATTCGGGCGCGGTGTCCTGAACGAATGTTGCCAGCCAGTCCATGATTTGGAGCCGACCCGCCGCCCCGGGATGATCCCCAATGGGCGGAATCATGCGCAGCCCCCCCCTGCGGGGGTCGGGGGGTGTCAGGGTCTCGATCATATACCGCGCGGCGGCGTGGATGCGCGGGTCCGCGGAATAATCCCGTTGGCTCCGCCGTCGCAGCGCCCAGAGGAGCGGGAAGTAAATCTGCGTCCACGTGGAATAATAGTAGCAGCCAATATTCTCGTCGCCACAGCCATCCGCGCGCAGGTGTTGGGCAAATTCCCGCTCGATCCGCGCCAGACAACCCTGGATCCAGACCCCCGAGCAGGGGTGTCCCTCGAGGAAGAGCCCCATGAGCCCGGCGCAGGCAAAAACGTCGGAATTAAAATTGGGCAAATAGGTCGTCTCTCCCGGGCACCACGCGTATTGCCACCAGTCCCCATCCGTGAGGAAATAGGCGGCCAGCGCGCACACGCGTCGCGCCTCCCGCCGCTCGGCCTCGTTAAAATTCTCCCACAGGACATCACAGGCGATCACATAGCGTCGCAAGGGGCGGCTGAGCGCGATCGCATAATTGGGTCCGGAATAACCCCGCTCGAGGGTCTCCTCGACGAGACGGCGCGCGCCAATTTGCGCCTCGATTTCTGAAAGCCGGACAACCTCCCCAAGGAGGATGTGGCGATCCACCGGACGCGACGCCCGAAAACGCTCAAAATTCTCGAGCAGAACAGGCGAGCACTGAATCCTCTCTCGGAGGCTCCCGAAATCCTCCCGCGCACAAAGGAGACCGACATGCCCTGACGCAGGCTCCGGCCAGTCCGTCACCCAATCCTTGACTTTGTCGAGAGCCAAATCGCCCCGTCGAATCCGCTGCGCCCACAGAGGGTGAGTGGGGTCGGCAGCGCGACGAAGCGGAGTCCTGCGCAGGGGTTTGGGAGTCTGAGGGAATGCGCCCAATAGCCAAGACCTCGAGAGATTCTCGATGGGGAACCGGTATTCCCCTCCCGCAGGGCCATCAAAAAAGAAGACCTCCGCATGAGCGCCGGGCATTTTGTGTATCGGATGTAGGGTGTCATCCGGAAGCCGCCAATGGGCCAAATCCCGCGAGGCCACACCGAGCAGTCCCTCGCGCTCTGTGTGATGAAGTCCCAGCCACCCGCCATCAATCGGCGTGTAGGCCGCGCGCATCGCTGTAAAGGCCCGCCGCGTGGTACCCCCCAGGGGAAAATCCATGATTTCCCATGCGCCCGTGGAATGGGTCACTAGGCGGTTCGCTTCACGCAGGCCGAAAGCCAGGACAAACCAGCTCGAGGGAATTGGACGAATGCAGGGCTGGGCGATATGGTCCGAGGCTTGTCGCCAACTGGAAGACCCCAACGTCCCAATTTCCCGGTAGGGACGCTCTCCCGGCTGAAGGCACAAGGGCAGCGAGCTCTCCTCGTCAATTTCCATGACCTCATCTTCCGCGCCAAGGCGCAGGCGCATGCGATAGACGGCGCCCTCCGCGAATTCATAGACGACCTCGCATTCCGCCCAAAGAGGGCCGACGTCCCGCAAGGTTGCCCGAATCGCCGAGACGACCCTGGACGACTCCAAATATCCCTCCCCCATCCACGCGCCGCCACTGCGCCGGATGGCCAGGAGGGGCCCGGGAATGCGCGCGCCTGCCTTCGCGGGCAGGGATCCGGGCAATTTCACGGCAATATGGCGATTGCCAAAGAGCGCCACTGGTCCGGACTCCCGATAGAAAACTCCCCCGGGCAATTCCCGCGGAGGCGCAGTCTTGGAAAACCGGACATCCCAATCCCGCGTTTCTCCGGGGGTCAAATTCTCGATGCGAAGAAACAGGCGACCTCCGGAAATTTGGGAGGCCACGGGCGTTCCATCCCTTTGGGTCACCTGCGCGTTGCGATAGGGAATCCCTCGTGGCAAAGCGAGAGAAATTGTCTCCCTCGACCAGGCCTGCCCCAAGGGCTCGCGCAGCCGGATTCGATAATGGGATGGCTTGATTTTTCTGAGGCGAACCGTTCGGCGCCAAAAATCGTTCAGTCCTCTGTCCAGAATCATGGAGCCGCGTTTTCGCGTTGAGTTTCACCACCCGCCAGTACCCTGTATTCTCCGGGGGCCAGCGTGAGGGGTTCCTTGGGGACCTCGAGGCCGGGCAAATCCATGGCCACCTGGAGGGTGGTGGTCAGGGGCTTGTCGGTCGGATTGTTGATCGAGACATGCCACTGATGCGGATTCTCGCTGATGTGGGTCACTTGGATGAATGCCTCCCGGCCCGCCGCGTCGGCAATGACCGGATGGCCCGCCAGAATCTCGGTTTCCTTTGCCCATGTCGAAGCCAGCGGAAAATGCGCCACGCCCTCGAGATCCATGCCCAGCGGCGTGAAAAGGTCCTTGCCATCCTGATGATAGAATTTCCCTCCGTATCCCTGGCGCTGCCAGAGGCCCGCGCTCCAGCGCGGATTCAGGCCATGAATCCGCCCCGGCAGGACGAGATGGGGCATGTCGCCGGGATCGGTGGCCGCAATCTCGATGGCTCCATCGGTCGCAGTCACATCCAGAAGCCCGGG
>WBZO01001254.1_pt2 | contig 23093 bp, 26 predicted proteins | sample 5204261 | NCBI WGS metagenome assembly WBZO01 (sample SAMN12412400, study PRJNA552823) | activated sludge metagenome | isolation source: activated sludge from anammox sidestream of wastewater treatment plant... | place: USA: North Carolina | collected 2017-09 | reverse complement strand
GCATGCTCGATCACGGCGTGCGAGAGCCGCTCGTCGAGCTCGAGCGCCTGCTCGCCGCCGGGAAGGAGCTGCGCCCCTCCCTCGTCGCGGTGCTCGACGTCGTCGTCGGCGACGCGATCCGCTTCCCGCGCGCCGCGTTCGCGCACCTGCATGGGCCGATCGTGATGCAGGACTATCGCCGCGACGTCGTCGTCCGCAACAACGCGTTCCTCGAGCGGCTGTACGGCCGGATCCGGAAGCGGCTGCAGGGCAGGGGGGACGCCGCCAGGCGCGCCGCGCTCGCCCAGCTGTGGTCGGCGGTGCAGATGACCACGCTCGCGCCCTCGCTGTTCCGGCCGTTCACGCGCATCGATCTTCGCGACGCGAAGAAGCGTCGCGCGTGGGTCGCGGCCCTGGTCGATCGCGCCCTCACGCCGGCCCCGGCGGCGAAACCCCGCCGCAGCCCCCCTCGCAGCGCAGCCAGTCGGAGCGGGCGTACCCGGTCCAGGCCCGGCCCGAAGCGAACGGGCGCCCTGCGAGGGTGAGGCGGATCGCCCTCGACCGGGCGCCCTCCGGGCCGTGTTGTCTCGGGGCGGCAGCCGTGGCAAAGGAAGGAAGCCATGTGCACGTGCCACAGCGAGCTCTACGGGAAGCGTCGCCGAGCTTTCATCGACTTCGTGAAGGCGCGCGGCGAGGACGCCATCTGCGTCTTCCCGGCGGCGCCGGTGTTCACGCGCAACAACGACGTCGAGCACGAGTACCGGCAGGACTCCGACCTCTTCTATCTCGCCGGCTTCTCCGAGCCCGGCACGGTGCTCGTGCTGGACGTGAAGGACGGGAAGTCGACGATGTTCGTCCGTCCGCGCGATCCCGATCGCGAGATCTGGGACGGGCCGCGCTGGGGGGTCGACGGCGCGAAGGAGCACTTCGGCGCGGACGAGGCGTTCACGATCGACAAGCTCGCCGAGGAGCTGCCGAAGCTCTTCGCGAACAAGCGACGCCTCTACTACCGGCTCGGCCCGAACCGAGCGATGGACGACAAGGTCCTCGAGGCGATCGACCGGACGCGCGCGCGAGCCAAGCTCGGCATCACCTGGCCGGTGGAGATCGTGGATCCCGGCACCGTCCTCCACGAGATGCGCCTCTTCAAGAACCAGGAGGACCTCGCGACGATGCGGCGCGCGGCGGACATCACCGCCGAGGCGCACGTCCGTGCGATGCACGAGACGAAGGCGGGCATGCACGAGTTCCAGGTCGAGGCGATGATCCTCGAGACCTTCCGCGCGCACGGTTCGGAGAGGCCCGCGTACGGCAGCATCGTCGGCTCCGGACCGAACGCGACGATCCTCCACTACCGCGCCAACAACAAGAAGATGGAGGACGGCGAGCTCCTCCTCATCGATGCGGGCTGCGAGTACGACTACTACGCGAGCGACGTGACCCGCACGTTCCCGGTCGGCGGGAAGTTCAGCAAGGAGCAGCAGGCGATCTACGAGCTCGTGCTCGAGGCGCAGGAGGCGGGGATCGCCAAGACGGTGAAGGGCAGCTCGCTCGAGCAGGTCCACGCCGCGTGCGTCGAGGTCATCACCCGCGGGCTCGTGAGGCTCGGGCTGCTCCAGGGCGACGTCGAGCAGCTGATCAAGGACGAGGCCTACAAGCCGTTCTTCATGCACAAGACGAGTCACTGGCTCGGCATGGACGTGCACGACGTCGGCAACTACTACGTCGGCGGCAAGGCGCGCGCGCTCGAGCCGGGGATGGTCCTGACCGTGGAGCCGGGCATCTACATCGGGCGCGACTACGACAAGGTCCCGCCGTCGTTCCGTGGCATCGGCGTTCGCATCGAGGACGACATCCTCGTGACCGAGGGCGCGCCCGAGAACCTCACGGCGCGCATCCCGAAGACCGTCGCCGAGATCCAGAGCGCGATGGCCTGAGCCTCAGGCCGCCTGAGCCGGCGGGCCGGCATCGGGCGCGGAGCCCTCTGCCGCCTTCCGTCGGCGGTCGCGCCGCCGCGCCCAGGCGAGGCCGAGCAGGCCGGTGAGCGCGCCGATCACGATGCCGACGGGGATCGTACCGAGGCACCAGTCCAAGATCAGCTCGCCGGCCTGCGAGAGCGCGTGCTCGCGATCGAGGGACATCTCGACCCACGTCCCGACGCGGATCCGGTGGGCGACTTGCACCTCGGCGTACGCGATGAACGGCAGGAAGACCATGTTCGAGATGCGCGACCCGAGCCACGCGAACAGGCGGTTCTTGCGGAAGAGCGTCGCGAGGCCGAGCGCGAGCGGACCGTGGACGCCCACGGCCGGGGTGCACCCCGCGAACGCGCCGATGAACACGGCCCAGAAGATCTCCCACTGCGACGCGCGCTCGTTCTTCGCGAGCGTCCACAGCGTCTTGAGCTTCTGCCACAGCCGACCGAACACGAGCTCGCGCTAGGCTAGCACCGCCGATGTGGATCTTCGCGTACGGCTCGATCGTCTTCCGGCCGTCCTTCGCTTTTCTCGAGCGTCGGCCCGCCTGGGTGCGCGGCTACACACGACGTTTCTGGCAGGGATCGCCCGATCACCGCGGGACGCCCGAGGCCCCGGGACGCGTGGTCACGCTCGTTCCCCTCGAGGGCGAGGCGTGCGGCGGCTGCGCGTATCGCATCGACGCGCGCGATGCCGACGCGATCCTCGCGGAGCTCGATCACCGCGAGAAGGCGGGCTTCGATCGCACGTCGCTGCCGCTCCTCGACGGTCCGGACGGGGTGCCGTTCGCGGAGGGCTTCACCTACGTCGCCCGCGCGGACAACCCTCACTTCCTCGGTCCCCTCGACGAGCGGGAGATCGCGCTCCACGTCGCGCGGAGCCATGGGCCGAGCGGCCCCAACCGGGAGTACGTGCTCCGCCTGCACGCGGCGCTGCGCGAGCTCGGCGTGCACGACCCGCACGTCGAGGCGACCGTACATTGGCTGCCTCCGCATCCGCCGGCGTAGAATGCATGCACGATGCAGCTCGGCGAGCTCAAAGAGGCGTTCGTCACGCACCTCGCAGCGGAGAAGCGCGCATCGCCGAACACGGTGGAGGCGTACGGGAGGGACCTCGACGCGCTGCTCGCCTTCGTCGCCGAGAAGGAGAAGAAGAGCCTCGACGTCTACGTGCTGCGCGCGTGGCTCGGCCAGCTTGCGCGCACGTGCAAGCCGTCGAGCGTCGCCCGCAAGATCGCGAGCGCGCGCGCGTTCTGCCGGTGGATGAAGCAGAAGGGCTTCGCCCGCACCAACCCCGCGGCGGAGCTCGCCAGCCCCAAGGTCCGCCGCGAGCTGCCGACGTTCCTCGGTGCCGAGGACGCCGCGGCGCTCATGGAGGCGCCCGACCTCGACACGGTCTGGTCGATCCGCGCGAAGGAGGCGGTGAAGCTGCGCGACCGCGCGCTGCTCGAGCTCTTGTACGGTGGCGGCCTCCGCGTCTCGGAGGCGACGGGGCTCGACGTCGCGCAGGTGTCGCTCGGCGAGCGCGTCGTGCGCGTGATGGGCAAGGGCCGCAAGGAGCGGCTCGTGCCGATCGGCAAGAAGGCGGAGTCCGCGCTGCGGGCATGGCTCGCGGCTCGCGCGGAGCTGGCTCATCCGAAGACACGCAAGATCGATCCGCACGCGCTCTTCGTCTCGACGCGCGGCCGCCGGCTCGGGCCCCGGGCGGCTCAGCTCCTCGTGCGCCGTTACGGGATCGTCGCGTCGGGCAGGACCGATCTGCATCCGCACGCCCTGCGGCACACCTGCGCCACGCACATGCTGGACGGCGGCGCGGACCTGCGCGCGATCCAGGAGATGCTCGGGCACTCCTCGCTCTCGACGACGCAGCGGTACACGCACGTGTCGGTCGCGCATCTGCTCGCGGTCTACGACAAGGCACATCCGCTCGCGAAGAAGACGCGCGTCGAGTAAAAGACCGGCGTGCTCCGCGCGCTCCTTCGTCTGCTGCTCGCCGTCGGCGGCGGCGCCGCGGCCACCGTGCTCGTCGCGCTCCTCGAGGCTCGGACGGTCTGGGCCGGCGCCGAGGACGCGGCCCGGGCGCACATCGGCGGCCTCGCGCTCGTCGTCGCCGAGCTCGGCGTCCTCTTCCCGATGGCGATGGCGATCGGCGGTGGCGTGGGCGTCGCCTCGCTCGTGCTCGATCCTGGCGAGCCGACGAGCCCCGCCAAGATGCTCGCTGCGCTCCGTCGCGGATCGGTGCTCGATCGGCTGAGGGCGGCGTCGATCGCTCCCGTCGCGGTGCTCGTGCTCTTCGGATGGTGCCTCGCCTCGGCGCATGCCGCGCGCGCGACGCTCTCGGCGGGCACGCCGGGGCAGTCGGGGATGGCGACGGGCGCCGCGACGATCGGCGCATTCGCGGTCGTCCTCGCGGTGGGGCTCGCGCTCGTCCCCGTCGTGCGCCGCCTCCTCGCAACGGCAGGAGGCGCCGTGCCCGGCCTCCTCGATCCGGCGGTGACCGCCGGGCTCGGCCTCGTGCTCGCGCTCGTCCTCCTCCTCGTCGGCGTGCTCACCGGCGACACCGGTGGAGACGGCGGCGTCCTCGGGATCTTCGGGGTGCTCGAGCGTCCAGAGCTCGATCTGCGTCCGGCGGCGAACGCGCTGATCGTCGCTGCCGGCGCGTACCTCGCTCCGATCGCCGCGATGCGCAGCCGCCCGCAGGCGGCGCTCGGCGCCGCGGCGGCCGCGGGCATGTCGCTCGCGCTCTTCGTGCTCTGCCTCGGCGCGTCGCGTTCGCTCGACACGGCGGCCGGCGTGCGCCGCGGGCTCGAAAAGGACGCTCCGCTCGGCAAGATCTCGCTCGCCGTGCTCCGCAAGGCGACCGATCGCGATCACGACGGCTACTCGGCGCTGTTCGGCGGCGGCGACTGCAACGATCGGGACCGCACGATCAACCCCGGCGCGCTCGACGTGCCGGGCAACGGCATCGACGAGGACTGCACGGGCGCGGACACGCCGGCGATCGTCGACGTCGACGACGCCGCGGGTCGCGCGGCCTCGGCGGACGCGGGGGACGCGCGACCGCAGCGCTCGTTCAACGTCGTCCTCATCACCGTCGATACGCTGCGCGCCGACAGCCTCGGGTTCGCCGGGTACGGCAAGCCGGTGTCACCGAACCTCGATGCGCTCGCGAGCAAGAGCACGGTCTTCGAGCGCGCGTACTCGATGGCGTCGTACACCGGGAAGGCCGTGGGGCCGATGCTCATCGGGAAGTACCCGAGCGAGAACAACCGGAGCTTCAGCCATTTCGACACGTACTTCGCGGCGAACACGTTCATCGCCGAGCGCCTGCGCGAGGCCGGCTTCCGCACGTTCGCCGGGATGTGCCACTGGTACTTCCGGCCGTCGAGCGGTCTGAACCAGGGCTTCGACGTCTGGGACACCTCGGCGATCCCGCCGGGCATGAGCGACAACGACACGTCGGTGTCGAGCGATCGGGAGAGCGATCTCGCGCTCAGGCTCCTCTCGGATCCCCAGAACACGGCGCTCGGCGACGACAAGCGCTTCTTCGCGTGGTTCCACTACTTCGACCCGCACGCCCAGTACGTCGCGCACGACGGCGCACCGGACTTCGCCGCGGGCGAGAAGGGACCCGGGGCGGCGACGCGAGCGCTCTACGACCAGGAGGTCTGGTTCACCGACAAGCACATCGGTCGCGTCCTCGACTTCATCGCGTCGCAGCCCTGGGGCAAGGACACCGCCATCATCGTGACGGCCGATCACGGCGAGGCCTTCGGCGAGCATGCGATGGCGTGGCACGGCCGGGAGATCTGGGAGCCGCTGGTCCGGGTGCCGCTCGTCGTCTACGTGCCCGGCGCGGCTCCCCGGCGCGTCGCCGAGAAGCGCTCGCACATCGACGTGGCGCCGACCATCCTCGAGCTCGCCGGCATCCCGCGGCCGGAGGGCAGGGAGCTGCAGGGCAAGAGCCTGCTCGAGGACGTCCATGCGCCGGCGGGCGCGGAGCTCGAGGAGCGCGACGTCCTCGTCGACATGCCGAAGGGGCCCTTCAACGACGTCCGGCGCGCGGTGATCACCGGCAAGTCGCCGGGCGTGAAGCTGATCCACTTCGGCGGCGTCTACTACAACCTCTTCGATCTCGCGGACGACCCGGGCGAGAAGAGCGACCTGTCCGGCGACAAGGAGAAGCTCTCGTCGGCCATCGCTCGCCTCCAGGCGATGCGCGCGCGCCTCAAGGAGTTCGAGGTCAAAGAGGACGAGAAGAAGTAGCGAGGCGGGCGACCTCGTGCAGCGACCCGACGACCAGGTCGGGCCGGGCCGAAAGGACGGCCTCGCGATCGCCGATGCTGTCGTCGTTGACCACCGCGACGGTGACCGCGCCGGCGGCCTTGCCCGCGCCCACGTCCTGCGGTCCGTCGCCGACCACCCACGTCTCTCCGGGCGCGACGCCGAGCTCGTTGCACAATGCAAGCACTCCGTCGGGCGCGGGCTTGAGCGGTCCGTCGCCGGCCCACAGCGCGGCGACCGACGACGAGAGGCCGAGCGCGTCGAGCAGGCGGAGCGTCACGTCGCGCGGTTTGTTCGTGAGTACCGCGCACGGCAGCCCGCACGTGAGCAGCTCGCGTGCGCCGTCGCAGACGACGGTGTGCACGCACGGATGCGCGGCGTAGTGCGCGCGGAACGAGGCGAGCACACGCTCGACGTCCGCGTCCGAGCCGGCCGCGGCGAGCGCGCGGTTGATCAGGGCGCGCGCCCCGTCGCCGACCATCGTGACGATGCGCGAGGGCTCGAGCGGAGCGACGCCGTGCGCCTCGAGCGCGGCATTGCACGAGATCGCGATGTCGCGTCGCGAGTCGACGAGCGTGCCGTCGAGATCGACGAGGAGGGCGCGGGGGGTCAAGCCGCGCGAGAATACACGTCGCGCGTCTCGAGGATGGTGCGGAGCCGCGTGCGGGCGCGGTGCAGCCGCGAGCGCACGGCGCTCTCGGTGATCGAGAGGCGGTCGGCGATCTCCTGCAGACCGAGGTCGAGGTGGTAGTGCGCGACCACGACGTCGCGGTAGTCCTCGGGCAGCTCCGACAGGGCGTCGCGGACCTTCGCGTCGCGCTGGCGCTGGTCGGTGGCCGCGTCGACGTCCGCGAGGTGCGCGGCGGCAGCGTCGTTCGCGGCAGGGAGCGAGGCGAGCTCCTCCCAGTCGAGGCCCTCGACGACGCGGGCGCGATGACGGCGGCGCGAGCGCATGAGCATGAGCGCCTCGTTCGCAGTGACGCGGAAGAGCCACGTCGAGAAGCTCGACTCGGCGCGGAACGACCCGAGGCGGCGGACGATCTGCATCAGGGTCGCCTGGAGGAGGTCGCGCCGGTCCTCGTCGCTGACCGGGTAGCGGAGGAGCTGGCGCTCGACGTGGGGACGGACGGTGCGCAGGAGGTGGTCGAGCGCCGTAGCATCGCCTGCAACGGCGCGGTCGAGGGTCTCGCGTTCGATCGAGAAGGCCATTGGGGGTGACGGGCCCATTGCGACGTCCGTGCCGTCCGGCGGGGACGCGGAATCGCTCGCGTTCTCCCCGCTGGTGGGTGGAGGCGGACTGTTCGGTTCCCGACAGTTGGAAGCATTCGGTACAGCGCAGGGCCGATGTAGGGCGCGCGGCGCCGGCAGGCTGAGAACGTCGACCAACGTCGCCAAGAGACATCGCCGAAACGCGTCGGATCTCCGAGGTTTCTCCCTTGGAGAGCGCGGCCGGAGGGCGCTACGCTGAAGTGTGATGGCGGCCAAGCTCGCCCGATCGCAGCGCACTGCTCGCGGAGGCGATCCGAGGGAAGGCCGTTCCCTGCTCAAAGTCGGCGACTTGCTCGCCGGCAAGTACCGCGTCGAGCGCATCCTCGGCGAGGGCGGGATGGGTGTCGTCGTCGCCGCCTATCACGAGCTCCTCGATCAGCACGTCGCGGTGAAGCTCCTCTACCAGGACGTCGCCGATCGCGAGGCGCAGTCGCGCCTGCTGCTCGAAGCCCGCGCGGCGGCCAAGCTCCAGAGCGAGCACGTCGCTCGCGTGATCGACGTCGACACCGGCGAGGACGGCCTGCCGTTCATCATCATGGAGCTCCTCGACGGCGCCGATCTCTGTCAGATCGCCGACGCACGCGGAGCGCTGCCGCGCTGGCTCGTCGTCGACTACGTGCTCCAGGCGCTCGAAGGTCTCGCGCACGCGCACGTACGCGGGATCATCCACCGCGATCTGAAGCCGTCGAACCTGTTCCTCGCGAACCGGCCCGACGGGACGCAGATCCTCAAGATCCTCGACTTCGGCATCTCGAAGTCCCAGGACCAGTCGGGCGATCGACGCACGCAGCAGCTCACGGGCGGTCGCGCGGTGCTCGGCTCTCCGCCGTACATGTCCCCGGAGCAGGTACGGAGCCCGAAGACCGTCGATCACCGCACGGACATCTGGTCGCTCGGCATCTGCATGTACGAGCTCCTGACCAACTCGATGCCGTTCGGCGGCGAGGAGATCCAGGAGACCTTCGCGCAGGTCCTCGAGAACGAGCCGACGCCGATCCGGCACCTCGTGACCGGGGTGCCCGAAGGCCTCGAGCACGTGGTGATGAAGTGCCTCGCGAAGAAGCGCGAGGAGCGGTGGCGCGACGTCGGCGAGCTCGCGAAGGCGCTCGCGCCGTACGGATCGGGGACGTGGATCCAGTCGGCCGACCGCGTGTGCGCGACGCTCGCTCGACCCGTCCTCGACGATGCGACGAGCGGCACGCGCCTGAAGAAGACCCCCGGTCAGCTGGGGGCGCTCAGCACGCCGCAGTCGGTGCCTCAGGCGATCCCGTCGTCGCCCGGGCGCCGGGTCGACTCGGCGCAGCCGGAGCTCACCGGCACCGCGAGCACCGTCGCAGGTCGCTTCGGGATGTTCGACGGGCGCAAGCGGCCGCTGCTCATCGCTGCGTTCGTCGCCGCGCTCGTCGTGCCCGCGATCGTGGGGATCGGGCTGATCGGCGCGAGCGTCAGCGCGAAGTCGCGCACCGCTGCGAGCGCGCCGTCGGATGCGCCGCCGGAGGCCACGTCGGCGGAGCCCGCGCCCGCCGTCGCGATCGAGCCGCCGGCTGGACCGGCCACGGCGGTCGTCACGCCGCCTCTCGCGACCGCGGGGCCCGAGAACGAGCTCCCCAACGCGGCGGCCCCCACCGGCACGCTCCTCGGCGCGTCGCCGCTCCCCTCGAACGCGAGCGCGAGCGCCTCGTCGAAGCCCAGGCCGGCGTCGTTCTCCCCGAAGCCCGCGCCCGCGCCTGCGAGCACGAGCGGCAAACGCACGGCGGGCACCGGGACCGCACGACCGGCGCTGCCGCCGGGCCTACCCTTGACGCGTCAATGACGAGACGGAGCCGATGAGACGAGCATCCGCGGCGGTCGCGCTCCTCGTCCTCGCGGTCGAAGGTCGTGCGCTCGCGCAGGATCGCGAGGCCGACGCGGAGCGCCTGTTCCGCGAAGGGCAGAAGCTGCTCGAGGAGCGTCGCTACGGCGACGCGTGTCCGAAGTTCGAGGCGGCGTACCGCAAGGACGGTCAGCTCGGCACGCTGCTCAACCTCGCGTTCTGTCACAAGGAGCAGGGCGCGACCTGGTACGCGTGGCTGGAGTTCCGCGAGGCCGAGGTCAAGGCGATGGAGCAGAGCCGCGCCGACCGCCGCGACTTCGCGAAGAGACAGCTCCCTGCGCTCGAGAAGTCGCTCGCGAAGCTCGTCGTCGACAATCCGAAGAACGTTCCGCTCGTCGAGGTCCTCGTCGAGGACAGGCGGGTCCCCGAGGCCGAGAAGGGTGCGCCGTTCGCCGCGGAGCCCGGCGAGCGCAAGCTCACGTTCCGCGCGAAGGGCAAGAAGAGCGGCACGCTGCTGGTCCACGTGGTCAAGGGCGACAAGCCGATGCACGTGGCGACGCCCGACCTCGAGGACATGCCTCCCGAGGCGCCGCCGGAGCCCGCCGAAGGCGACCACGACGGGACGATCTCGCGCGCGACGATGCCCGCGGCCCGTGCGGAGACGCCCGAGAGCGCGTCCTCGCAGAAGACGCTCGCGCTCGGCGTGCTCGGCGTCGCCGTCGTGAGCGGCGTGGTGATGGGTGTCACCGGCGTCATGACTCTCTCGAACGAGTGCGCCTCGGGCGGTGATCGCACCAGGTGCAGGGACGACGAGGAAGGCCGCGCGGAGAGCGAGCGGGGCAAGACGACCGCGACGATCGCGACCGTGAGCGGCGTCGTCGCGGGCGTCGCGCTCGTCGGGGGCGCGATCCTCTGGTTCACCGCGCCCAAGGGCGGCCGTTCCGAAGCGCGCGCGCGGGTGGCTCCGCGGATCGGGCTCGGCTGGGCCGGCGTCGCCGGCTCGTTCTGATCCGATTGCACGGCCGCGTTTGACGCGTGGCGCCATACGTGCGAATTGCCGTGGGTCGTGGAGCTCGAGCACCCGCTGCCGCCCGGCATGCGCGACCTCCTCCCGGAGGAGGCCGCGAGCCGTCGTGCCATCGCACGCGCGGTCATGACCAGCTTCGAGCTGCATGGCTATCGCGTGGTGATGCCGCCGGCGTTCGAGTTCGCGGACGTCATCGAGCGCGGGCTCGGCACGCTGGCCGCGGCGGACGTCCTCCGCTTCATCGAGCCGGAGTCGGGCGAGGTCGCCGTCCTGCGACCCGACATGACCCCGCAGATCGCGCGCATCGTGGCCACGCGCCTCGCCGATCACGCGCCGCCGTTCCGCCTCGCCTACGAAGGGACGGTCGTGCGGCGTCGCATGGGCCGCGCGAAGAAGCACCGGCAGATCCCGCAGGTCGGCGTCGAGCTGTGCGGCCTGCCGGGCGCAGAGGGCGATCTGGAGCTGCTCGCGCTCGCCGCGGACGCGCTCGAGGCGGCGGGCCTCGTCGCGTTCACGATCGACATCGCGGATGCGGGCATCGTGCGCGGTCTGCTCGAGGGGACCGACGCGGCGCTCGCCGAGGAGATCACGCTGGCGCTCGGGCGCAAGGACGAGGCGGTGCTCGCCGAGCTCGCGTCGAAGGCGGGCGGCGACGTCGCGCGGGTCGTCCCGCTCGCGCGGCTGCACGGCGGGCGCGAGGCGCTGGTCGAGGCGACGAAGCTGGTCGCGGGGACGCGCGCCGAGGAGCCGGCGAAGCGTCTGCTCGCGCTCTTCGACGCCGCGCGCGCGCGCGGACTGTCGCGCGTGCTCAGCGCCGACGCCGGAGAGGTGCGCGGATTCGCGTACTACACCGGGACGATCTTCTCCATCTACGCGGGCGGTCCCGGCGAAGCGATCGGCGGTGGCGGCCGCTACGACGATCTCCTCTCGCGGTTCGGCTTGCCGATGCCCGCGGTCGGGCTCGGCCTCGACATCGACGCGCTCGCATGGGCGCTGCGCGCCTCGGGACGCAAGATCGTCGATGACAGGGGGCTCGTCGTCGTGGGCGGAGACGCCGAGCTCATGAAACGCCTGCGCGCGGCAGGCATCTGTGCCGTGGCGGCCGCGGATCGCGCGGCGGCCGAGGCCTATGCGCGGTCATGGGGCTTCGCCGAGGTCGTCGAAGCAGCCGAAGCAGCCGCGCGCGTGGTAAGGAACGCGCCGTGAACAGGGAGCGTGACTGATGCCGGCCGTCGTGATCGTGGGCGCGCAGTGGGGCGACGAGGGCAAGGGCAAGATCGTCGACATCTTCACCGAGGACGCGGACATGGTCGTCCGCTACGGCGGCGGTCCGAACGCGGGCCACACGCTGGTCGTCGGCGACGAGAAGATCATCGTTCGCCTCGTGCCGAGCGGCGTGCTCCGCAAGGACGTCGCGTGCGTCCTCGCGCAGGGGATGGTGATCGACCCGCGGAGCCTCGTCTCCGAGCTCGACGAGCTCGAGCGGCGCGGCATCGACGCCGCCTCGCGCCTCGTGCTCTCGGATCGCTCGCACGCGATCCTGCCGTACCACGTCACGATCGACGGCCTGCGCGAGCAGGGCAAGGGCGCGATCGGCACGACGAAGCGCGGCGTGGGTCCCTGCTACGAGGACAAGGTCGCTCGGCGCGGCATCCCGCTCGGGGCGTTCCGCGATCCGAAGCGGCTGCGCGAGCTCGCGGCGAGCGCCATCGCCCAGTGGACGCCGGTGATCGCGTCGCTCGGCGGCGACGTCCCGAACGTCGACGAGGTCCTCGCGGCGATCGAGCCGACGCGCGCGCGCATCGTCAAGATGCTGGCCTCGACGCAGCCGCTCGTCGAGCGCGCGATCCGCGACAAGAAGAAGGTGGTCCTCGAGGGCGCGCAGGGCACGCTGCTCGACGTCGATCACGGCACGTATCCGTTCGTCACGTCCTCCACGCCGACGGCGGGCGGCGCGTGCGTCGGCGCGGGCGTCGGACCTTCACGCATCGACGAGGTCGTCGGCCTGGTGAAGGCCTACACCACGCGCGTCGGCGGCGGGCCGTTCCCCACGGAGCTCCACGACGGCGTCGGCGAGCGCATTCGCAAGGTGGGGGCCGAGTTCGGCTCCGTCACGGGCCGGCCGCGCCGCACGGGCTGGCTCGATCTCCCGGCGCTCCGCTTCGCGGTGAGCGTAAACGGTCTCGACGGCCTCGCGCTGACGAAGCTCGACGTCCTCACCGGCCTCGACGAGGTGAAGGTCTGCGTCGCCTACGAGATCGACGGCAAGCAGACGCGCGACTTCCCCCTCGACGACCTCGACAGGGCCAAGCCGGTCTACCGCAGCTTCAAGGGCTGGAAGGAAGAGCTCGGCGGCGCGCGGACGCTGGCGGACCTCCCCGTCGCCGCGCGCGACTACCTGAAGTTCATCGAGGACGAGGCCGAGTGTCCGCACGTCCTCGTGAGCGTCGGATCGCGCCGCGACGAGACGATCGTGCTCCGCCATCCGTTCCGCGCCTCCTGACCCTGCGCTACGCTGAGGGACGTGGGCTCCGCGTTCGCGCTCGCCGTCGTGCTCATGCAGGCCGCGTCCTCCGGAGGATTCGGCGGTGCACGGCCCGCGGAGTGCGGCGAGAGCGGCGTGAAGGTCGCGAACCCGTGGGAGCGCGCGAAGGAGCCGCAGCTCCGGCGCTACTGCGATCTCATCGCGCGCGGCACGTCGCGGCTCGTGGGCACCGGCTCGGGGGCGGGCGACGTGATCGGCATCGCCGACGAGGCCGACAAGCTGCTCCCCGGGCGCGCCGCGCCGAGCGTGCTCCGCGGCCGCGCGTACCTGAAGCTCGACAAGCCACAGGAGGCGCTCGCCGCGCTCGTCGAGGCGAAGAAGCGGGACGACCGCGCGCTCGACGATCCGGTCGCGCTGCTCGCGTGGGCGCGGGCGAACGCACGGACGCGTCACCTCGACGAGGCCGCGCAGGCCTATCGCGCGGCCCTCCCCCGCACGAGCGCGCTCTCCACGCAGGAGCGCGCGGGCGCCTCGTTCGAGGCGGGGCTCGTCGTCATGGAGCAGGGCGCGAAGGGCATCGACGACGCGGCGGCGATGTTCCGTCAGGCGCGCCGCGACGCGCAGGACGCGATGCAGGTCGCCGCGACCGTCGCCCTCGCGCTGTCGCTCGATCGCGCCGGGGAGAAGGACGAAGCGAAGGCGGTGCTCGCCGAGCGCGCGCGCACGGACGTGAAGGCGCTGCTGACCGACCCACGGGTCACCGAGGCGCTCGTCAACGCGGGCGTGCGTCACGAGCAGGACGCGCTGGTGGCGCTCGCGCTCGAGGGGGTCGACGCGGCGGCCTCGCACGAGAGCTGGAGGAAGTACCTCGAAGGGGCAGGGGGCAAGGGGCCGTGGGCCGAGCATGCGCGGTCGCACGAGGGCGGTGGCGGCAAGCCCGCGGCGAAGCCGAAGCCGGCGGGGCGATGAAGCGGCTCCTCGCGTCCGTGCTCGTGGTCGGGGCGCTCCTCGCGCCGCTCGCGGTGCACGCGGACACGCCCATGTCGCGGTGGGATCGCGCGAAGGACCCGGACAAGCACGAGGACGAGAAGCTGCACCTGTCGGCGCATCGACTCCTCGTGCAGCTCGAGATCGCCAAGCGCCTTCGCTCGGACCTCTTCGACCGCTTCACGCGCGATCTCAAGATCTCGCTCGAGGCCTGGGACGCCGCGAACAGCGCGGACCCCCGGCTCCGGTTCGACTACGGCCAGCTCCTCGAGGAGCGAGGCGAGCACCTGCGCGCCATCGAGGTGCTGAAGCCCGCGCTCGTGATGGCGCCCGATCACCCGGCCGCGGAGAGCGCGTGGTGGTTCCTCGGCGTCGCGTGCGGGCACGTCGGCGACTACGAGTGCGAGCTTCGTTCGTACAGCGAGCTGCTGCGGCTCCGCACCGAGGACTACCGGCGGCTCACCCCCATGCTGAACCTCGCGGAGGTCGAGATGCACCTCGGGAGGCTCAAGGACTCCATCGCGGACTATCAGGAGACGCTCCGCCTCGCGGCGCGCCTGCCCACCGACGAGACGACGCCGCTCGCGCAATGGGGCCTCGCGGTGGCCTACGACCGCGCGGGCGATCGCGCGGCCGCGGAGCGCGAGGCGACACGCGCCGTGGAGCTCGAGCGGTCGATGCACCGCGAGGGACTACTCCACTCGAACGGCGTCTTCTTCTATCCGGACTACGAGATCCACTGGTACGACGGCCTCGGCGCGATCGCGCGGGCGCGCGCCGCCTCCTCCGCGCACGACGCCGCGATCCACTGGTCGGAGGCCGAGCGGAAGTTCGCCGCGTACGTCCGCGGCGCGGAGGCCCGCAAGGACGCCGACCGGTGGCTCGGCATCGCCAAGGCGCGGCACGCCTTCGCGAAATCCGAGCGCGAGAAGGCGGAGAAGCGGCGGGCGAAGGAGCCGCTCCCGCGTCGCGACGACGAAGAGCTCCCGCTGTGAGCGATCCGCGGGCGCTCCGGGCCACGCTCGATGCGGTCCGCGCGCGGGCGGACCTCCGCGCGCGACGCGAGGCCGATCCCGTCGCGTTCGTGCACCGCTTCACCGAGCCCTCTGATCGCGAGCTGGTCGCGCTGGTCGCCGCGAGCCTCGCCTTCGGCAACGTGAAGGCGATCCGCATGAAGCTCGAGGATCTCCTCGCAAGGATCGGCCCGAGCCCCGCGCGTGCCGCGGACGATCCGAAGGCGCTGGAGAAGAAGCTCGCCGGATGGGTGCACCGCGTCTTCCGCGGCGAGGACGTCGCGAAGCTCTTCTCCGGCGCGCGCCGCGTGCAGCGCGAGGCGGGATCGCTTGGGGCGGCCTTCGCCGAAGCGCTCGCTTCGGCCGACCGGAGCTCCACGGAGCCCGAGACCGCGATGCGCGAGGCGCTCGCTTCGTTCTGTGATCGAATCCGGCGCGCCGGCGGGCTCCCGCTCCCGGGCGAGACCGACCCGAGCGGACGCCGGGGCCCGGCGCATCTGCTGTCGAACCCGCGCGCCGGGGGCGGGGCGAAGCGCCTCCTCCTCTTCTTGCGGTGGATGATGCGGCCGGCCGACGGGATCGATCTCGGCCTCTGGGACGTCCCCGCATCGCGCCTGCTCATGCCGGTCGACGTCCACATCCACAAGCTCTCGCGCAACCTCGGCTTCACCCGGCGAAAAGACGTCTCGTGGAAGACTGCCGTCGAGATCACCCGTGCGCTGGCACGGTTCGATCCGTCCGATCCGACGCGCTACGATTTCTCGCTCTGCCACCTCGGGATGCTCCAGAGGTGTCCTTCGCGGCGCGATCCGGAGCGTTGCGAGGGGTGCGGGGTCAAGCCGGTGTGCGTGCACTGGGCCGCGGGCGGCCCGGGTCGACCCCGCCGGCGGAGCCAGCGCAGCCCGCGCAAAAAGCGCGCACGATCCGCGTGACTTCGCGCCGCCATCCGTGAGACGCTTTCAGAGCCGCCCGGCCATGGCTCTTGCCAAGAAACATTTCCCCCTCGATGCCCTCCGGACCGACGGCTGGTTCGAGCGCATCGGCGAAGGGATCGGGAGCTTCCAAGCGCTCTGCGAGATCGTCGGTGAGCGGTTCTTCGCGTTCTCCATCATCGTCGGGGCCCGCATCACCGCGCTCACGATCGATCGCCGGAGCCCGGACCAGACCCTCGTGGACTTCGTCGTCGGCTCGGCCGAGGCCGATGGAGACCTCGAGCCACAGAGGCTGACCCTGGCGGACTTCCGCCGCCGCCTCGTCGGAGCGCTGCTCGTCGAAGAAGAGAAGAACGTCGACGTCCCCGAGCGGGACACCGACGTCGAGGCCATCCAGCTCTACATCGGCGTGCGCTACCTGCTGCTCGCCCCGCTCTACGGCTACTCGCTCGTCTCGCTCACGATCGACGGCAAGAACCCGGAGATCGGCGTCCTCCACGACGGCGTCGAGGAGAAGTACGACCTCGACGCGTTCCGACTCCGCATCCGATCGCACGTCCGCGAGGAGCTCGATCGCGTCGCCACCGGAGCACGGTCGGCGATCGATCTCTCGAAGGTCGCCGAGGCCGAGGCTTGCGCGCTGAAGAAGGAGTGGCCGAAGGTCATCGCGCTGCTCGGCACGTGGCCGGCGCCGCTCGCCATCTTCCTCCGCACGCCCGAGGGTCAGATGCTCGCGCCCGAGGCGCGCGCGCTCATCGCGAAGGGCCTCGGGCTCCTCGGCTCCGCGTGCGTGCACGTCGGCGAGATCGAGCAGGCGGAGGAGGTCTTCCGCATCGGCATCCAGTACGCGCAGGAGGGCATGGCCGCCGCGGAGCTGTTCCGCCGGCTCGGCGAGGCGCTGCTGCTCAACGATCGTCCCGGCGAGGCGATCGGCCCGCTCCGGCGTGCGCTCGCGTTCGGGGGGCTGCCGCAAGAGGTGCTGCCGCCGCTCGCGCGCGCGTTCATCCAGCGCGGGCGCTACGTCGCCGCATTCGCGTGCCTCAAGGACGCGCTCGCCGCCGGTGCGTCGGAGAAGGAGCTCGCCGACGACATCCGCGAGGTGGAGACGCGCCTCGGTCCCGCGCTCACCGCGTGGAAGGCCAGGCTCCTCACCGTCGACAAGGCGAGCTGACCGCCGGCTCGTCCCGGGCGCCGCCGAGGCCCCCGGAGGCCGCGAGGCTGCTCAACATCGCGAGCGTCATCGTCGCGAGCATGAGGTAGGGCGCGATGCTCCTCCGGCCGGCGCGCGGGCGCTTCCTCCTCCCGGCGAGCTCGGCGAGCTCGTCCCTGAGCCGCGCGTTCTCCTCCTCGAGCTGCGCCAGCCGCTCACCCGCCGCGCCGATCTCGTCGCGGTAGAAACGCTCGTGCTCCTTCATGGGGCCTCCTCGCACGACGCCGTCGGGGGCGGCTGGGCATCGGACGCGCTCCGCTCCGCCCGCGTCGCGGAGATCGCGAACCGCAGGGACACGCCCGTCGCGACGAGCAGGACGAGCACGCGCACGATCGCGAGAGCGCCCAGGGTCGAGGCCCGCTCCGGGTGGGGTGACTCACCCGCGCGGATGCGCCCGATCCGCCTCTTCAGCTCGGCGTTCTCTTGCTCGAGCCGAGCCACACGCTCGAGCGCGTTGTCCTCCGCGTCCCGACCCATCGTGCGCGAGAACATAGGGCGCGTTTCGCGCGACGCTCGTCGGCCGACGGGCACGCGCGATGCTTGGAGATGCCGGCATGTTCGAATCGGCGCACGCGCAGTTCATGGCCATCTTGACGATCGCGGTCGTTGCGCTGCTCGCCGCACCGACGCTGGTCTATCTCTTCGAGTGGCGCAGGCCGAAGCCCGAGCAGCCACGACCGCGCATGCCCGCACGGCCCGAGCTCCAGCCGACCTGAAGCGTGGCGTACGCGCGCGTCACTGCCCGTGCTTTGCGACCAGCGCCCGCGCGCGCTCGACGAACGCCGCCATGTGGAAGCGCTCGAAGTCCGCCCAGGTGGCGAGCGATCGCGTGTCCTCCACGCGATCGAGGAAGACCTTCCCGTCGAGGTGGTCGACCTCGTGCTGGAACGTGCCGGCGGTGAGCCCCTTCACGTCGAGGTCGAGCGGCTTCCCCTCGCGATCCCACGCCTTCACGCGCACGCCGGTGAACCGGCGGACCTCGCCGCGCAGGTTCGGTACGCTGAGGCATCCCTCGTAGTTGACGAAGGTCTCGTCCGTCGTCGGCGTCACCACCGGGTTCACCAGGACGGTGAGCGGATAGTTCGGCTTGTACGGGTAGCGCGGGTTGTTCCTGATCTCGATCGCGCAGATGCGGACCGGCTCGTAGATCTGGTTCGCCGCGAGGCCGGCGCCGTTCGCGTCGTGCATCGTCTCGACGAGGTCGTCGATGAACGCCTGCATGCCCGGGGAGCGCAGCTCCTCGAGCGTCACCTCGCGCGCGACCTGCCGCAGGACGGGGTGACCGATCGTCGCGATCTTCCGGATGGCCATGCGCCGAATCTAGAACCGGCCGCCCCGAACGCCAAACGCGAGGCAGGACGCCCGGTAGTGCTTCACGCCGTTCGCGTCGTAGTAGTACGGCGTCGCGCAGTCGTCGCCGTCCTGGATGACGCGGAACTCGGTCGGTTCGAAGCCGACGGCGCGCGAGCGCGCGTCGGGCGTCGTCTTCGTGCGCTGCGACGCGACCAAGCGTGCGCGCTTGGCCGCCGCTCCGCGCTGCGGGCAGCCGTGGCCGACCCCCAGGGCCGCGAGGGACAGCACACCTGCGAAGAACACCATCAGCGCCGCGGTCAGCCGCGATGACGCTGCGGCCTTCTTCGGAGCGTCGAGCCGGGCGAGCTCCTCGCGCAGCCGCGCGTTCTCGTCCTCGAGCTGGGCGAGGCGCTCGACGGCCGCGCCGACCTCGTCGCGATAGAGATGCTCGCTCATCGGGAGCTCCCCGCGCGGACGCGGAGGCCAGGGGCGCGCGGCGGCGGCACGGCGTAGACGGGCGGCGTCGGCGGGAGCGGATCGATCGCCGGCGGAGGCTCGGCGGCGACGGCCGTCCTCGGCGACGTGCGCGGGCACGTGAGACCGAGCGCGAGCCCGCACATCGTCCCGCAGAGCGCGAAGGCGACTCCGACACCGAACGCCGCGGGCCTGCTCGCGCGCGGTCGTCGCGTCGATACGGTGTCCGCGCGCGCGCCGTCCGCACGGATGCGGGCGATGCGTGCCGCGAGCGCGGCGTTCTCGATCTCGAGGCGCGCGACGCGCTCGAGCACGGTCTGGGGCGTGCGTTCACCCATCCGAAGAAAGGATAGCGCGCGCCCCACCGGACGCCCGTCGTCAGTACGTCGTCGTGAACGAATCCGCGTACGGCGAGGACGGCCAGCGCAGCGCGCGCGCGTGGGCATCCACACATCGCACGACCGCGTCGTCCGGAGGGGTCGTACGGACGCTCACCCCGATCGCGCGCCCCCTCCGCACGACGACCGCGAGCGTGACCTTCATCGAGTCGGGCGCGCCGCACTCGGCGACGAAGGATGCGTCCCGGAGCGGTCCGGTCAGCTCGGCGTCGCTGAGCGCCTTGCCGTCCCCGACCCGCTCGTCCGCCGCGATCTGCGCGAGCGCCTCCTCGTACGACATGCCGGCAGGCTCCGGGGCCGGCGTGGCGGACGCGGCGGGCGCGAGGGAGGCCGCCGGCATCGGCGGAACGACCAGGTCGGGCGCGCGCGCCGGTGCGCGGTCGGGCGCCGACGGGCCGGTGCAGCCGGCCCCGAGAACGACGGCGATGGCAGCGAAGCGGTGACCAGGCCCAGGCATTCTCGGGCCCGAGACTAGCCGTCATTGACTTCAGGGGCCCTACGGCACTAGAAAACGCTGCGATGATCGGTACGTACGCGCCGATGTTCCTCATGATCGCGACGGCGGTGGCCATCGCTGCGCTCTTCTTCACCGGAGCCACGTTTCTCGGCGGGAAGCTGAAGAAGACGCCGGAGAAGATGAAGCCCTTCGAGTGCGGCTCGGAGAGCTCCGGCGGCCGGCACCTGAAGCTCTCGGTCAAGTTCTATCTGACCGCGATCCTCTTCGTCGTCTTCGACATCGAGGCGGTGTTCATCTACCCGTGGGCGGTGCAGTTCAAGTCCCTCTCGATGGCGAACGCCCCGGACGTGAACTGGGTCCCGCTCGGATCGATGTTCGGCTTCCTCGCCGTCGTCATCGTGGCGCTCGTGTACTGCGTGAAGAAGGGAGCCCTCGAATGGGAGAGCTGAAGTCGGTCTCGCTCGAAGGGAGCGAAACGGGGTTCGCGACGACGAAGCTCTCTGCGCTGCTCGCGTGGGCGCGCAAGTGGTCGCTCTTCAAGTACCCGTTCGTCACCGCGTGCTGCGGGATGGAGTTCATGGCGCTCACGAGCCCGCGCTTCGACGGCTCGGCGCGCTTCGGCGCGGAAGCTCCGCGCTTCTCGCCCCGCCAGAGCGACCTGCTCTGGGTCGTCGGCACCATCTCCCAGCGTCAGGCGCCGGCCCTCAAGCGCATCTACGAGCAGATGATGGAGCCCAAGTGGGTCCTCGCGTTCGGCACGTGCGCGAGCTGCGGCGGCTTCTACGACAACTACACGACCGTGCCGGGCATCGACAAAATCATCCCGTGCGACGTCTACGTCCCGGGCTGCCCTCCGCGCCCCGAGGCGGTCATCGACGGTCTCATGCTCCTCCAGGACAAGATCACGCGCGGTGACCGGACGCCGGCGATCGTGAAGCCGCGCGAAGATCCCGCGACGGCCCTCGTCAAGATCCGCAAGAAGAAGGAAGAGGCGGCGGAATGAGCGAGCGCGTCCTCACCGTTCTGAAGGAGAAGTTCGGCGACGCGGTCACCGAGACGCACTCGATGCTCGGGGACGACACCGCCGTCGTGGCGCCGTCGCAGTGGAGGGACGTCTGCAAGTTCCTCCGCAGCGATGCGCAGATGGCCTTCGACATGCTCGTCGATCTCTGCGCGGTGGACTATCCGGACCGCGAAGAGGGCCGGTTCGAGGTGGTGCTGCACCTCTACTCGGTCGCGCGCCGCCATCGCGTTCGCCTCAAGACGCGCGTCGGCGACCAGGAAGGCGACGGCGCCGAGGTCGACTCGGTCACCGACGTGTGGCCGGGCGCCAACTGGTTCGAGCGCGAGGTCTACGACCTGATGGGCGTCACGTTCAAGGGGCACCCGGATCTCCGGCGCATCCTCATGTACCCGGAGTTCGAGGGGCACCCGCTCCGGAAGGACTATCCGGCGAACAAGACCCAGCCGCTCGTCCCGTACCGCACCGAGGGCGAGGCGGGCCAGCCGCTCGACAAGCAGGCGCCGTTCGGCCCCGACGAGGGCATGCCGTTCGGCCGCAAGATCTGGGGCACCGAGACGGGAGAGGCCTGAGGTCCGCGCGCAGCGCGGCCGACGGCCCGAAGGGCACGAGGAAGAAGAGATGGAACCGATCGATCTCGATCTCGAGGACAACGAGCTCGAGCTGCCGAGCGAGCCGATGCACCTCAACATGGGGCCGTCGCATCCCGCGATGCACGGCACCGTGCGCATCGTCCTCGAGCTCTCCGGCGAGACCATCGTGAAGAGCGACGTGCAGATCGGCTATCTGCACCGCGGCTTCGAGAAGATGTGCGAGCGCGGGACCTGGACCCAGGTCTTCCCGTACGTCGATCGCCTCAACTACGTGTCGCCGATGCTCAACAACGTGGGCTACGCGCTCGCGGTCGAGAAGCTCTGCGAGATCCAGGTGCCCGACCGGTGCCAGTGGTACCGCATGATCCTCGGTGAGCTCGCGCGCATCAGCGATCACCTCACGTGCACCGGCGCGATGGCCATGGAGCTCGGCGCGTTCACGCCCTTCCTCTGGTACATCAAGGCCCGCGAGATGGTCTGGGACATCCTCGAGGAGGAGACCGGCGCTCGCCTCACGCACTCCTTCGGCCGCATCGGCGGCATGGCGAAGCCGCCGACGCCGGCGCTCAAGGAGATGTGCCGGAACGCGATCCCCGCCATCCTCGGCCTCGTCTCCGAAGGCGAGGGGATGCTCCTCAAGAACCGCATCTTCATCGACCGCCTCGAGGGCGTGGGCACGATCTCCGGCGACGACGCGATCGCCCTCTCGTGGACGGGCCCGTGCCTGCGCGCGTGCGGCGTCCCGTACGACATCCGGAAGGTGCACCCGTATCTCAAGTACGACGAGGTCGACTTCGACGTCCCCGTCGGCAAGAACGGCGACAACCTCGATCGCTTCCTCATCCGCCTCGCGGAGATCCGCCAGAGCGCGCGCATCATTCTCCAGGCGTGCGACCGCATGGCGGACGAGGGGCCGGTCAACGTCGACGATCCGCGCGTGATGCTCCCGCCGAAGGACGACGTCTACACGACGATCGAGGCGACCATCCAGCACTTCAAGCTGGTCATGGAAGGCGCGAAGGTCCCGAAGGGCGAGGTCTACTCGTACACCGAGGGCGGCAACGGCGAGCTCGGCTTCTACCTCGTGAGCGACGGAACGGGCACGCCGTGGCGCGTCCGCATCCGTCCGCCCTGCTACCCGATCACGGGCGGCCTCTCGAAGCTGATCAACGGCGCCATGCTGAGCGACATCGTCCCGACGTTCGGCTCGCTGAACATGATCGGCGGCGAGTGCGATCACTGACGCGCGGCGCTCGACTCGCGCCCGTCACGGTCGGCGTCAGCACTCCACGATGTTGACCGCGAGGCCGCCCCGCGCGGTCTCCTTGTACTTCGTCAGCATGTCGGCGCCGGTCTGACGCATCGTCGCGATCACCTTGTCGAGCGACACCATGTGCGAGCCGTCGCCTCGGAGGGCGAGGCGCGCGGCGTTGATCGCCTTCACCGCGCCCATCGCGTTGCGCTCGATGCACGGGACCTGCACGAGGCCGCCGATGGGATCGCACGTGAGCCCGAGGTTGTGCTCCATCGCGATCTCGGCGGCGTTCTCGACCTGCTCCGGCGTGCCGCCCATCACTTCGGTGAGGGCGCCGGCGGCCATGCTGCACGCGACGCCGACCTCGCCCTGGCAGCCGACCTCGGCGCCGGAGATCGAGGCGTTCATCTTGTAGAGCATGCCAATCGCAGCCGCGGTGAGGAGGAAGCGGATCGCGCCGTCGTCGTCGGCGCCGGGAACGTACGTCGCGTAGTACTGGAGGACGGCGGGCACGATGCCGGCTGCGCCGTTCGTGGGGGCGGTGACGACGCGGCCGCCGGCGGCGTTCTCCTCGTTCACCGCGAGCGCCCACAGATTCACCCAGTCCATCGCGTGCAGCGGATCATTC
>WBZO01002582.1_pt1 | contig 23116 bp, 19 predicted proteins | sample 5204261 | NCBI WGS metagenome assembly WBZO01 (sample SAMN12412400, study PRJNA552823) | activated sludge metagenome | isolation source: activated sludge from anammox sidestream of wastewater treatment plant... | place: USA: North Carolina | collected 2017-09 | reverse complement strand
GCGTCGAGGCCGACGAACATGCCGCTGACGAGGAAGGCGTTGGGTGAGCGCAGTTTCGGATCGACGAGGCGCTTCAGCGTGTAGACGAAGTCGTGCGCGGTGAGCTCGCGCGGCTTCCCCTTGAAAACCGGATCGTCGGCGAAGTGGATCCCCTTCTTCAGCCGGATCTTCCAGGTGCGGCCATCGGCCGAGATCTCGGGCATCCCGTCGGCGACGCGGGGAACGATCCGGTGCGGCCGGGCGAGGTAGTCGTACTCGTACAGCGGATCGAAGATCGCCTGGATGATCGTGTTCGAGTACAGATCCTGCGCGACCTGCGGATCGAAGCCGGTCTCGGCGATCATGATGACCGTGCGCAGTACCTTCGTCGGATCGGCACGTGCGTCCGCGCCCGGCGCCTGCGCCACGGCGCCGGCCGGCGCCACACCGAGCGCAAGCGCGCACAAGAGTGCGAGACCGCGGCGTCGCCTCACCCCTCGCGCCACACGCCGCACCTCCGCGAGCGTGCGGCTCGCGCCGCCCGTCCGCGGCCATGTGGCGCTTACTGCACCGTCTTGCGCGGTCGCGCCAAGTCGAGGTCGAGGTATTGCCATGGATGCTGGTTGAAGGGGTTGTACTTGAAGCCGACGACCCAGGGGTAGACGACGACGTTCTCGATGCGATACGCGGTGAGCTTCCACGGCGCATACGCCGCGACCATGCGGGCGAGCTCGCCGATCATCCGGTTGCGCACCGGACCGTCGGGCACCCGCCGCGCCTCGTCGTAGAGCTTGTCGAACTCGGGCAGCCGGAAGCGCGCGAGGTTGGACAATCCGGCATTGGGACCGTAGAGCAGGCCATAGATGCCGAGGCCTTCGGTGGTCGTGGCCGTATTGGCGAGCTGCCAGATCTGGATCTGCCCGCCGCGCGCCATCTTGAGCATGTCCGGCCACTTCTGCGTGACCATCTCCATGCGCAGGCCCACCGCCGCCATGTTGCGCGCCCACAGCTCGTCGTACTGGCGCTCGAGCGCGGAGGGTGACGTGCCGCGCCGCAAGACGAGCGGCTTGCCGTCGGGCAACTCGCGAAACCCGTCGCCGTCACGATCCTTGTAGCCGAAGCGATCGAGCAGCGCCTTGGCACCCTCCGGATCGTAACCGCTATTGGCGATGAACTTCGCATCGAAGCCCGTCGTCCCGGGCGGCGAGGGCATGTTGGCGAACTGGCCCTGGTTCTGGCGAATGACGCGGATCTCCTCCTCCGCGTTGTACGCCATGCCGATCGCCCGGCGCAGCGCGATCTTCTCCCGCGTGTATCCGCCGACGATCGGATCCTCCATGTTGAAGAACGTGTAGACGATCGACGGTTGCAGGCCGCGCTCGAGCAGCACGCCCGCCGCGGCATACCGCGGCGTGAGCTTGCCGTCGGGCGTGATCACCTTGGGCACGAAGTCGGTGGGGACGTCGAGGTAATCGATGTCGCCCTTCTCGAACGAGAGCATGCGCGGCTGCGACTCCTCGAGGACGTGGAGCTCGACGCGGCCGATGCGTGGAAACGTCTTGCCCTCGAACCGTGCATTGAGCTCGCGGTCGGCCGGGTCGTTGCTCGCGACGAACGGCAGGCCGCGAAACGTGGGGCTCGCCTCGAGGACGATCTTCTGTCCGCGCTGCCATTGCGCGAGCCGGTACGGCCCGGTGCCGACCGGATGCGCCATCACCCACCCGCTCGCATCGCGGTACGCCTCGACCACCTCGCGCGCAACCGCGGAGGTCGGTCCCGAAGTCAGGTCGGCGAGGAGGTCCCACCATGGAAAGTTGAGCTTCAGGCGGATCGTGTACCGGTCGACCGCCTGCATTCCTTCGACGGGCGCATCGTAGTCGAAGGCTCCGGTGGCCTTCGCGCGCTTGACGACCTCGTCCATGCCGACGATCTTGCCGTCGAAGAGTTCGAGATTCGGCGAGCGCAGCTTCGGGTCGAGGATGCGCTTCCAGGAATACACGTAATCCTGCGCGGTGAGTTCGCGCTTCCTGCCCTTGAAGACGGGATCGTCGGCGAAATGGATGCCCGGGCGGATGCGGATCAGCCACTCCCGGCCGTCCTTCGACTCGGGAATCGCCGCCGCGGTATTGGGAACGATGGCGTGCGGGCGCGAAAGGTAGTCGTAGCGAAACAGCGGATCGAAGATGCCGCGCACGACGTAACCCGAGTACAGGTCGTTGTACACCTGGGGGTCGAAGCCCGTCTCCGCGGCGCGCAGCGTCACGCGCAGGACTTTCCCGGGATCGGCCTGGGCGTGCACGCGTGCTGCGCTCACCGCGAGTACGAGACCGAGGACGAGCGCCGTCGCGCGCGCCGCCAGGACATCCTGCCGCAGCATCACAGCGCCTTCTCGACCTCGCCCGCGATCGCCTCCGGTGTGTCCTTGGGCGCGAAGCGGGTGAGCACCTTGCCGTCGCGACCGACGAGGAACTTGGTGAAGTTCCACTTGATCGCCTCGCTGCCGAGCAGTCCCGGCGCCTCGGCCTTGAGGAAGCGATACAGCGGGGCGGCATCGCTGCCGTTGACGTCGATCTTGGCAAACATCGGGAACGTCACGGCGTAGTGGAGTTCGCAAAACTGCGCGATCTCGGCGTCGGTGCCAGGCTCCTGTCCGCCGAACTGGTTGCACGGGAAGCCCAGGATCTCGAGCCCTCGCCCGTGCAGGCGCGCGTAGAGTTCCTCGAGCCCCTTGTACTGCGGCGTGAATCCGCACTTGCTCGCCGTATTGACGATGACAAGCACCTTCCCGCGGTACTTGCCGAGCTTGACCGGCTTGCCCTCGATATCGTCGACGGTGAAATCGTAGATCGATGCCATCGCACCCCTCCTGCGCCACAAAGGGGCGGATTATGCGTTGCGTCCGCGGGATGCGCCACCGGTGGTGCCCGGGGCACCCTCTTCGTGCGCAGGGCCAAAGCCGCCGCCGCCCGGCGTCTCGATCACGAAGACGTCCCCTGGCGCCATGTCCACCTCGTGCGTTCCTCCGAAGTCCTCGCACCGGCCATCGGCGCGCTCGACGCGGTTGCGACCGACGGCGCCCGGCGCCCCGCCGCGAAGACCGAACGGTGGGACGCGGCGTCGATGGGCGAGGATCGCCGCGGTCATGCGCTCGAGGAAGCGGATGCGCCGCACGGTGCCGTCGCCGCCACGATGCGCCCCGGCGCCACCGCTGCCGCGGCGAATCGTGAAGGCCTCGAGCCGCACGGGAAAGCGCCATTCGAGAACTTCCGGATCGGTGAGCCGCGAGTTCGTCATGTGCGTCTGCACCGCGCTCGCCCCATCGAAGTCGGGACCTGCCCCGGCGCCGCCGGCGATCGTCTCGTAGTACTGGTACCGCGCATTGCCGAACGTGAAATTGTTCATCGTTCCCTGCGCGGCGGCGAGTACGCCCAGCGCTCCGTACAGCGCATCGGTGATCGCCTGCGACGTCTCGACGTTGCCGGCCACCACCGCTGCGGGGTAGCGCGGACAGATCATGCTGCCTTCGGGAATGACGATGTGCAGCGGGCGAAGGCAGCCGGCGTTCATCGGGATGTCGCCGTCGACGAGCGTGCGAAAGACGTAGAGCACCGCCGCCTTGCACACCGCGGCCGGCGCATTGAAGTTGTCCGCCTGCTGCGGGCTCGTCCCGGTGAAGTCGATCGTCGCTTCCCGCGCGTGCCGATCGATGCCGATGGCAACGACGATGCGCGCCCCGCTATCCATCTCGACCTCGAAGCGCCCTTCGGCGAGGACGTCGATCACGCGCCGCACCGCTTCCTCGGCGTTGTCCTGCACGTGCCCCATGTACGCCCGAACGACGGGCAGCCCGAAGTGCGCAGTCATCGTCGCGAGCTCCGCCGCGCCCCGAGCGCACGCCGCCGCCTGCGCCCGCAGGTCGGCGAGGTTCTGCTCGACGTTGCGCACGGGATGGCGCCCCCGGGTCAGCAGGGCGCGCATCGCATCGTCCAGGAAGCGACCTTCGGCAACGAGTTGCACGTCGTCGATGAGCACGCCCTCCTCATCGACGTGCGTCGACGCGGGCGGCATCGACCCCGGCGTGATCCCCCCGATGTCGGCGTGGTGGCCACGTGCCGCGACGTAGAACTCGGGCGCATCCGACCCCAGGAATACCGGCGCGATCACCGTGACGTCGGGCAGGTGCGTACCGCCACGGTACGGCGCGTTGAGCACGAACATGTCGCCGTCGCGCATCGTCCCCGCCCGGCGCTGGACGACCGCCTGTACCGACTCGCCCATCGACCCCAGGTGCACCGGCACGTGCGGCGCGTTGGCGACGAGGTCGCCTGCGCCATCGAAGAGCGCACACGAGAAGTCGAGCCGCTCCTTGATGTTCACCGAGTACGCGGTATTGGCAAGCGTCACGCCCATCTGCTCCGCGATCGCCATGAACAGGTTGTTGAAGACCTCGAGGAGAACCGGATCGACGCGCGTCCCGATGGCAGGAGCGCGCAGCGCGGGCGCGACCCGCTCGAGGATCGCGTCGTCGCGATCCGTGAGCGTCAGCCGCCAGCCGGGCTCGACGATCGTCGTCGCATTGCGCTCGTGCACGATGGCAGGTCCGGGCAGGACGTCACCCGGACGCAGGTCGCCGCGCTCGTATACGGGTGTCGCGTGGAAGGCGCCCGCCGTGTAGATCCGCCGCTGCGCAATCGCGGTGAGAGGTGCGGTGCGCGCGGCAAACGTGGGGGTGCTTTCGGCAGCCGCCGCGTCGTGCCCGACCGCCTCGACGACGACCGCCTCGATCACGAGATCGCGTCCGGGCATGAGGAAGCCGTAGCGCTGGCGATAGCCTCGCTCGAACGCACCGACCATCGCCGCGGCGTCGTCGCCGAGCGCCACGTCGAGCGTAGTGTCGGTCCCGTCGTACTTGACGTGCGCCAGCCGCGTGCACGTGACGCGCTCCGGCGCGATCCCCTGCGCGGCGACGTCGTGACGGGCGGCTGCCTCGAGCGACACGCAGGCTGCCGTCGCCGCCGCGAGTCCTTCGGGCGTGAGCGCGACTTCGAGGGCGCGCTCGCGCAGCGTGCGCACGGCTGCAAGCCCCATGCCGTACGCCGAGAGCACGCCGGCGAGCGGATGGATGAGCACGCGGGTCATGCCAAGCGCGTCCGCGACGAGGCAGGCATGCTGCCCGCCGGCGCCACCGAAGCAGCACAACGTGTACCCGGTCACGTCGTGGCCGCGCGCCACCGAGATGTGCTTGATCGCGTTGGCCATGTTCTCGACGGCGATCGCGACGAAGCCGGCGGCGATGGCTTCGGCCGCGTGCACCGTGCCCGTCGCGGCGCTGACTTCGGCGGCGAGCGCGGTAAAGCGCTTCCGCACCACCGCGCGGTCGAGCGGCTCGTCACCCTGCGCGCCGAAGAGGCGCGGAAAGAAGTCCGGATCGATCTTGCCCAGCAGCACGTTGCAGTCGGTGACCGTGAGCGGTCCGCCGCGCCGGTACGCCGCGGGTCCGGGCACCGCACCCGCCGAGGCGGGGCCGACGCGAAGCCGGGCCCCATCGAAGCGGCAGATCGAGCCACCGCCGGCGGCGACGGTGTGGATGCGCAGCATCGGCGCGCGCACGCGCACGCCGGCGACCTCGGTCGCGAACGTTCGCTCGTAGCGCCCCGCCCAATGCGTCACATCGGTGGACGTGCCGCCCATGTCGAAGCCAATCACACGCTCGAATCCCGCGCGCCGCGCCACCTCGACCGCGCCGACGACGCCGCCCGCGGGTCCGGAGAGGATCGCGTCCTTGCCGCGGAACTGGTGCGCCGCAGTGAGCCCGCCGCTCGATTGCATGAACTGCAGCTTCGCTTCCCGGGGGGTGGCACCGAGCGCGCGCTCGACCTGCGCGACGTAACGACGCAGGATGGGTGACAGGTACGCATCGACGACGGTGGTGTCGCCGCGCGCCACGAACTTCATGAGCGGACTCACCTCGTGCGACAGCGACACCTGGGTGAAGCCGATCGCGCGCGCGACCTCGCCCAAGGCGCGCTCGTGCGCCGGGAACCGGTAGCCGTGCATGAGCACGATCGCGACCGCCCGCAAGCCGTCGGCGTACGCGGCGCGCAGCGCCACCTCGGCCCGCGCGAGGTCGAGGGGTCGCACGATCTCGCCACGCGCGCCGATGCGCTCGTCCACCTCGATCACGCGGGCGTGGAGCATCGTCGGCAGATCGATGCGGCGGGCGAAGAGCCTGGGCCGGTTCTGGTAGCCGATGCGGAGCGCGTCGGCAAATCCGCGCGTGACGACGAGGAGCGTCGGCTCCCCCTTGCGCTCGAGGAGGGCATTGGTCGCGACCGTCGTGCCCATCTTCACCGCCGCGACCGCGTGCGGCGGCAACGGCGCGTCGGGTGCAAGACCCAGGACGTCGCGCATGCCCTGCACGGCGGCATCGTCGTAGCGGTCCGGGTTGTCCGAGAGGAGCTTGTGCGTGACGAGCGAGCCGTCGTCGCGGCGGGCGACGATGTCGGTGAAGGTGCCGCCGCGGTCGATGTAGAAGCGCATGGAAGATCGAGGAACGGGACCCTCCGGCCGGAGGCTCCATCGTGTCGCGTATGATAAGGATTCGGTGAGCCCGCAATCCACCCCTGCCCCGACGTACGTCGCGCGCGTTCGCGCGCCATTTGGCGTGCTCGAGCTCGTGAGCGATGGCCGGGCGCTCACGCACGTCAATTTCCTGCCGAAGACGGCATCGGCCAAGGCCGCTCCTGATCGCATCACCGCGCAGGCGGCGCGCGAAATCGGGCACTACCTCGCCGATCCGCGTTTCCGCTTCACCGTGCCGCTCGCACCGCACGGCACCGCATTCCAGCAGCGCGTGTGGCAGGCGCTCACGCGCATTCCGGTCGGCGAATCGCGGACCTACGGCGAAGTCGCGCGTGCCGTCGAAAGCGCACCGCGCGCGGTGGGCCAGGCCTGCGGCGCCAATCCGATCGCGCTCATCGTGCCGTGCCATCGCGTCGTCGGCGCGCAGGGCTCGCTCGGCGGCTTCATGAACGCTCACGACGGCGACCCGCTCGCGATCAAGCGCTGGCTCCTCGCGCACGAGCGCGGCGCGTCCCACGCCTGACGTGGCCGCCGCTCCGCGCGTGCCGCATGGCGACCTGCCCGCCGGTGCCACGCCCGGACGCTGCGCGGTGCCACCCACGGGCGCGGAGCAGCCCGTGGAGCGCGACCTGATCGATGCCTTTTGCGACCAGCTCTGGCTGCGCGACGGGCTCGCGGCGAGTTCGCTTGCAAGCTATCGCCGCGATCTCGAAGCGTGGGCGCGCTGGCTCGAGCCGCGTCGACTCCTTGCCGCCAACCGCAGCGACGTCGAGGGGTGGCTCGCGCACCAGTTTGCAACCCGCGCCAAGGCATCGTCGATCGCGCGCCGCCTCTCGGCGGTCAAGCGGTTCTATCGGCTGCAGCTCGACGTGCAGGAGCTGCGCGACGATCCGACCGCGCGCGTGCGCGCACCACGCACGCCGCGGCGGTTGCCGAAGCTCGTCTCTGAAAAGCAGGTCGTGGCCTTGCTCACGGCGCCCGATGTCGCGACCGCGCTCGGGCTGCGCGATCGCGCGATGCTCGAAACGCTCTACGCCACCGGACTGCGGGTCTCCGAGCTCGTCGGCTTGCGCTTGAGCCAGGTGTCGCTTGCAACCGGCGTCGTTCGCGTCCTCGGCAAGGGCAGCAAGGAGCGGCTCGTGCCCCTGGGAGAAGAGGCGGTCGCGTGGATCGAGCGCTACCGCCGTGACGCGCGGCCCCAACTCGCCGCGGGAACCCCCGACGATCATCTCTTCTTGACCGCGCGGCGGGCCCCGCTCACGCGGCAGGCGTTTTGGGTCCTCATCAAGCGCCACGCCGTCCGTGCCGGCGTCGCCGGCGTCGCGCTGTCGCCGCACGTGCTGCGCCACGCCTTCGCGACGCACCTCCTCAATCACGGCGCGGATCTGCGCGTCGTGCAGCTCCTCCTCGGGCACGCCGACATCAGCACGACGACGATCTACACGCACGTCGCGCGCGAGCGGCTGAAGGCGCTGCACGCGCAGCACCATCCACGCGGATAGATCAGATGAAGGAACGCCACCCCGTGACACAGGCGGTGCGCGTGCTGCGCGACAACGCCGTCGCGTTCACGCACCATCCTTACACCTACGAGGAGCGCGGCGGCACGGCGGTGTCGGCGCGTGAGCTCGGCGTCGACGAGCACGCGGTGATCAAGACGCTCGTCATGGAGGACGACGCTCGCCGCCCGCTCATCGTCCTCATGCACGGCGATCGCGAGGTCTCGACGAAGAACCTCGCCCGCGCACTCGGCGTCAAGGCGATCTCGCCCTGCGATCCCGCCACCGCGGACCGGCATTCGGGCTACCAGGTCGGCGGCACGAGCCCGTTCGGCACGAGGCGAACGATGCCCGTGTACCTGCAACGCAGCATCGCCGCCCTGCCCCGCATCTACATCAACGGGGGCAAGCGCGGCTACCTCGTCGGCATGGCGCCCGCCGACCTCATCCGCATCCTGCAGCCGACGCTGGTCGACGTCGAAGCGTGAACGTCGTCAGTCGACCTTCGCCCCCGAGCGCTTGACGACGTCGGCCCACTTGCTGCGCTCGCTCCTGAGGAACGCGGTGAAGGCTTCCGGGCCAAGGACGCGCGGCTCGGCGCTTTGCTCCGCAAAGCGCTGCAGCACGTCGGGATCCTTCATCACCACCGCGAGCTCGCTTGCCACCCGATCGACGACGGGCTTCGGCGTTCCCGCCGGTGCGAGGACGCCGAAGAAGGCGTACACGTCGAACTGCGGCACGCCGCCCTCGAGCATCGTCGGCACGTCGGGAAGCGACGGCAGGCGCTTGGACGCCGTCGTCGCGAGCACCCGCAGCTTGCCGCTGTTCACGTGCGCCATCACTTCGATCGGGGTGGCGAACATCATGTCCACCTGCCCTCCGATGAGATCGGTGATCGCCGGCCCGCCGCCCTTGTACGGCACGTGCACCATGTCGATCTTGGCATTGAGCTTGAAGAGCTCGCCCGCAAGGTGCGGCACCGACCCGCTTCCGGCCGAGCAGAACGTGAGCGTTCCGGGCTTGGCCCGCGCCAGCGCGACGAGCTCGGGAACGCTCTTGACCGGCAACGCGGCGTTGACGACGAGAATGAACGGCGACACGGCAAGCAGCGACACCGGCGCGAACTCCTTGTCGGCGTCGTAGGGCAGCTTCGGGTACAGCGCCTGCGTGATGACGAACGGCGTCGGCGCGAAGAGCAGCGTGTAGCCGTCCGGCGGCGCCTTCGCCACCGCGGCGTTGCCGATCGTGGTGGCCGCGCCAGGGCGATTGTCGACGACGACCGACTGTCCGAGGCGATCGCCGAGCTTTTGCGCGACGAGCCGGCCGATGATGTCGGTGGCGCCCCCGGGTGAGAACGGTACGACGAGACGGATCGGCTTCGTCGGCCAGTCCTGCGCATGGAGCGAGGGAATGACGAGGCTCGCACCGGCGATGACGCTGGCGGCAAGCCATCCGCGCAGCCCGCAGAATCGACGCAACATGATGGAACCCTCCTCGCTGATCTCGGCGCTCGATCGCGCCGCGTTGACGTGTCTCAGTCGAGGCCCATTGTATAGCTCAGCAACCGACCGTCATGCAGATGGTGGAGCTGATAGCCCGGCGCCTCGCCTGCGGGGGCAAAGCGGCTGTCGACCCGGAGGTCGACGACGAACTGGTAGAAGACACTGGGGCACGTCGTGACGATCGTGTCGTGCCACGCGGCGTGCATCGCGCGGTGCACGTGTCCGCAGATCACGCGCTCGACGCGCCGATGCCCTCGCAAGACCGCGGCGAGCGCGTCGCCGTCGACGAGCCGCGAGCGATCGATGTGCGCCGCCCCGGTGACGAGCGGGGAATGGTGGACGAAGACGACCACCGGGCGCTCGGCGGCACGCCCGAGTTCGTCGCCGAGCCAGGCCAGGCGGCGCGCGCACAGGTGGCCGCTCGGCTGTCCGGGTTCGAGCGAATCGAGCATGAGCAGGCGCCAGTCGCCGGCATCGAGGCCGTACTGCACGAAGTCCCCGTCGCGACCGAGATAGCCATGCTCGGGAAACGCCGCGCGCAGCGCGCTGCGCTCGTCGTGATTGCCGGTCATGAGGTACGTCGGCATCGGCAACGCCATCAGCAGCGCGCGCAACTGCGCGTACTCGGCAGGCGTCCCCGACTCGACGAGGTCACCGCTGAGGACGACGAGGTCCGGACGGCGATGCAGTGCGAGCAACGCCGCGACAGCACGCGCCAACGTGTCCTGCGGCGACCGGCCATGCGGCTTGCCGGCGCTGGAGGCCCCGATGTGCGGGTCGGAGAGCTGCGCGATCAGCATGGCGTCCCGGCATCACGCCCCGATGCGGTCCGGGTGCACGCGGCGGAGACGGCGCGCATGCCGCGTCCGGTCATCGTCCGTGCACGGGTGGCCCGACGCCGGTGCGTGTGCTCGGCTCTCACGCGGGCCTCGTCCCGCGCTCGATCTCGATGCCGATCTCGTGGACGCCGGCAAGCGCGCCGAGCTTGGCGGCGCGCACGCGCACCCACGGCGCACCGAACTCGTCCTGCACGAGTTGTGCGATCCGCTCGGCAAAGCGCTCGAGCAGCGGCGGGGGAGACTGCGCGGCAAACACCTTGAGCCGCGCCACGACCTGCGCGTAGTCGAGCGCGTCGGCGATGCGCCCCGTCTTGAACGGCAACGGCGACGGCGCTGCGATCACGAGGTCGAGGCGAACCGTCTGGGGCAGGTGCTTCTCCCAGTCGTAGACGCCGATGCGCGCGTCGATGCGCAGATCGTGGATGAAGATGCTGTCCATTGCCCGTGGCAAATGTTCGGGGCCGTCGGATGCTTGCCTGCTACCCTATCGACTCTACGATTCTAGCGCGCGCCCAGCGCGCGCCCGCTTCGATGCTCACCGCCCTCATGACCGTCATCGGTGCCTATCTCGTCGGCTCGATATCGTTTGCCATGGTGGCCTCGCGTGCTTTCGGGCTGCCCGACCCGCACGAGTACGGATCGGGCAGTCCCGGGGCGACCAACGTGCTGCGGACCGGCAACCGGAAGGCCGCACTGCTGACACTCGTGGGCGACGCCGCCAAGGGTTGGCTCGGGGTCGCCGCCGCGCAATGGGTCGCCGCGCGTGCCGGCACGCCCGATTGGACGGTCCCCGCCGCCGCACTCGCCGTATTCCTGGGGCACCTGTATCCCGTCTTCTACCGCTTTCGTGGTGGCAAGGGCGTGTCGACCGCGGCTGGGGTCGTCTTCGCGCTGCATTGGCCGTTCGGGCTCGGGCTCCTCGCCGTGTGGGCGGTGATGGCATTCGGCTTCAAGATCTCGTCGCTCGCGGCACTCACCGCCGCCGCGCTGCTCCCGCTCGGCGCGTTCTATCTCTTTGGTAATGCGCTCCTTGCCTGGGCCCTCGTCACGATCAGCGCGCTCCTCTTCTGGCGCCACCGCGGCAACATTCGCCGGCTCGTCAACGGCACCGAGAGCGTGATCGGCCGCTGACCGTGCCTTCCTTCCACCACGATGGCGTCGACCTGCACTACGAGGTCGTCGGCACCGGAGCGCCAGTGCTGCTCGTCGCCGGACTCGCCGCCGACAGCACGTTCTTTGCGCCGGCGCTGCGCGCGCTCGCGGCGCGCTTTTCGGTCGTCACGATCGACAACCGCGGCTCGGGCCGAACGCAGCCCATGGACGCTCCGGGAAGCATCGCGACGATGGCCGACGATTGCATGGCGCTCGTGCGTCACCTCGATCTGCGCCGTGTCGCGCTCGTCGGCCATTCGATGGGGGGAATGATCGCGCTGGAGTGCGCGATCCGCTGCGCCGAACGCGTCGATCGCCTCGTGCTCGCGGCGACCGCACCTTACGCCGGACCGCGCAACAACGACCTGTTCGCGACGTGGGCGCAGCTCTACCCCAGCATCGAGCGGCGCTTGTGGTTTCGCAACCTCTTCCACTGGGTGCTCTCGCCGCGCTTCCTCGCCAACACGGCGAGCCTCGGCGCCCTGGTCGAGCTCGCGGCGATGTACCCGTACCAGCCGACCGCACGCGCGCTCGCGCAACAGGTTGCAGCGGTCGCTGGTTTCGACGTACGCGCCCACCTGGCCGCGATTCGCGCGCCGGCGCTCGTCCTCGGCGGCGCGTGCGATCTCCTCTTCTCGCTCGACGACACCGCCGCCTTCGCCGCGGCGCTGCCTGCCGCGACGTTTGCAGCGATCGACGGCGCCGCGCATTCGTTTCCGATCGAGGCGCCCGACGAACTCAGTCGCCAGGTTATCGCTTTCCTCGGCTGAACGGCACGATCGTCCGCGGACGTCGATCCGCACCGCGCATCAGCAAGACGGCTGGACGAGCGAGGCGAGCGGCCAGCGGGGACGCACGCCAAAGCCCAGGTCGCGGCTCCCGTCGCACGCGAGCCGCAACGCGCCGACGAGCGCGATCATGGCGCCGTTGTCGGTGCAAAAGGCGAGCGCGGGAAAGTGGACCTCGCCACCCCGGGACGCCGTCGCCGCGCGTAGCCGCTCGCGCAACTGCCGATTGGCACCGACGCCGCCCGCCACCACGAGACGCTTGCGGCCGGTGGCGGCGAGTGCGGCCATCGCCTTGCCGACGAGGACGTCGACGATGGCATCCTCGATTTCGCGGGCGATGTCGGCCTTGCGTGTCAGGGGCAGATCCTCGGTCGCGCCGCCACCGGCCTCGCGCCTCGCCAAGGTCAGCGCGGCGGTCTTGAGCCCCGAGAAGCTGAAATCGAGATTACCCGACGCGAGCATCGGCCGCGGCAGGCGAACCGCTCCGGCGGTCCCGCTCGCGGCAAGCTGCGCAAGTGCGGGCCCCCCCGGGTACGGCAGCCCGAGGAGCTTTGCTGTCTTGTCGAAGGCCTCGCCCGCGGCGTCGTCCTGCGTATCGCCGAGCAAGCGGTATTGGCCCACGCCCGTCACGTCGAAGAGTTGGCTGTGCCCCCCGGACACCAGCAATGCCACGAAGGGAAAGTCCGGGCGCTCGGTCGCCAGCAACGGCGACAGGAGGTGGCCTTCGAGGTGGTGCACCGGGACCACGGGAATGCGCAAGGCGTAGGCGAGCGCGGTCGCCACACCCGCCCCCACCAGGAGCGCACCGGCGAGCCCCGGGCCCTGCGTGTAGGCGATGCCATCCAGGTCGTGCAGCGTCGTGCCCGCCCGGCCAAGCACGTCGTGGACGAGCGGCAGCACCCGCCGGACGTGGTCGCGCGAGGCGAGCTCGGGGACGACGCCGCCGTAGTCGCGGTGCATGGCCACCTGCGAATGCAGCGCATGCGCGAGCAGGCCCGCGGCGCTGTCGTAGACGGCGACGCCGGTTTCGTCGCAGGAGGTTTCGATGCCGAGGACGCGCATGATGGACGAGAGGTTGGGGCGTGCGGCGCGGAAACACAACGGCTGGCCCGTCGCCGCCGCGATGTCGCGGATGACGGGAAGTCGCGAAGGGCCCCGAAGTGGGCGCGCATTGCTGCGACCGCGAAAACAGGGTAACATTGCGGGTTATGTCGCGTCGCCCTGCCGGGCGCCTGCCTGCCACGCGGTGGCGTTCCCGTCGCCGATCGTCGCGGACACGCCGGCCATCACCGCACGTGGGACGACGCAGCCACTCCCCACTTCAGGAAAGCAGGAAAGCCGCCCATGCCGAGCGTTCGAGTTCGTGAGAACGAGCCTTTCGAGGCCGCCCTTCGCCGTTTCAAGCGCACCATCGAAAAGACCGGGCTGCTCACCGAGTTGCGCGCGCGCGAGTTCTACGAAAAGCCGACGGCCGAGCGCAAGCGCAAGAAGGCCGCTGCGGTCAAGCGGCACTACAAGCGCATTCGCAGCCAGCAACTGCCGCCGAAGCTCTTCTAGGCCTCTCGTGCCGCACGCGACAAGGGGCGAGCCGTTCGCCCCTTTTTCGTTGCGCGGACCGGTCGTGTGGCCTCGTCAGGCCATCCCACCGCGCCGTTCGCTCAAACCCCACGCGCTTTGCGACCCATGACGCTCAAGGAACGGATCATTGCGGACATGAAGGACGCCATGCGCGCCAAGGACGCCGCGCGCCTTGCGCCCATCCGCCTCCTCCTCGCCGCCATCAAGCAGCGCGAGGTCGACGAGCGCCGGGAATTGACCGACGCCGACGTGCTCGCCGTGATCGAGAAGATGGTCAAGCAGCGGCGCGACTCGATCACGCAGTTCGAGGCGGGCCGTCGACCCGATCTCGTGGCCGTCGAGCAAGGCGAACTCACCGTCCTGCAAGGGTATCGGCCCGCGCAGCTCACCGCCGGCGAGATCGACGCCGCCATCGCGGCCGCGCTCGTCGAAACTGGCGCGGCGGGTCCGGCCGGCATCGGCAAGGTGATGGCCGTCCTCAAGACCACGCTTGCCGGCCGCGCCGACATGGCGGTCGTCGCGAAGCGCGTGAAGGCCAAACTCGCGCCCTGACCGCGTCACGCCTCGGCCCGAAGCGAGGCGCCCTTTCGCTCCGGCGGGCGTTGCCTATAATTCGAGAACCCCCCGCTGCACGCACTCGTACGGACGGTCGACGGGTGTCGCCGGCGCCTGACCGTCGCGGCACGACTTGGTCATGATCCCGAACGACTTCATCCAGACGCTTCTGTCCCGCACGGATGTCGTCGCCGTGATCGACCGCCACGTCCCACTGCGCAAGGCCGGCGCCAACTACGTCGCCTGCTGCCCGTTTCACAACGAGAAGACGCCGTCGTTCTCGGTGAGCCCCGCGAAGCAGTTCTACCACTGCTTCGGCTGCGGTGCTCATGGGACCGCGGTGGGCTTCCTGATGGACTACGCGGGCAAGTCGTTTCCAGAGGCGGTCGAGGAACTCGCCCGCGACGCCGGGCTCGAGGTGCCCCGGATCGCCACCGGTAGCGCGCGTGCGAAGCCGGAGCCCGGCCCCGACCTGAACGAAGTCCTCCTCGCCGCCGCGCGTTTTTTTCGCGCTCGCCTGAAGGAGGCGCCGGCGGCCATTGCCTACCTCAAGGCGCGAGGCCTCACCGGTGAAGTAGCGGCCCGCTTTGGCATCGGGTACGCGCCCGATGCCTGGCAAGGGCTCGCCGCCGCCTTCCCGCATTACGACGACCCCGCGCTCGAAGCCGCGGGACTCGTCATCGCCGGCGACGACCACAAGCGCTACGATCGGTTTCGCGACCGCATCGTCTTTCCGATCCACGATGCGCGCGGCCGCGTGATTGGATTCGGCGGCCGCGTGCTTGGCAGCGGAGAGCCAAAATACCTCAACTCCCCGGAAACAGCGCTCTTCTCAAAGGGACGCGAGCTCTACGGCCTTTATCTCGCGAGATCGGCAATCCGCGACGCGGGCCAGGTCGTGGTCGTCGAGGGCTACCTCGACGTGGTGGCGCTGGCGCAGCACGGGATCGCGCACGCGGTGGCGACCTTGGGCACCGCGACGACGCCGGTCCACGCGCAGAAGCTCTTTCGCCTGACCGACAACGTCGTGTTCTGCTTCGACGGCGACGCGGCCGGACGCAAGGCGGCCTGGCGGGCCCTCGAAAATGCCTTGCCGGTCGTAAGCGACGGCAAGAACGCGCGCTTCCTGTTCCTCCCCGACGGCGAGGATCCGGATGATTTCGTGCGCCGGCACGGCAAGGCTGCCTTCGACTCCGCCGTCGATGCCGCGCTCCCACTGTCGCAGTTCCTGGTCGACGAACTCACGCGACGCCACCCCCCCGACTCGACCGAAGGTCGGGCCGCGCTTGCGGCGGCGGCGCGCCCGTATCTGGCGCAGATCACGGCGCCGGTTCTGGGCGCGCTCCTGCGCAAGCGGATCGCCGCGCTCGCGGGCCTTGGCGACGACGAGGCGCGGGTGCTGCTCGCCACCGGCGCGGCGTCCGCCAGCACCCAGGGTCCGGCGCACGACGCGACGGCAGTCGCGCTGCCGCGCGCCGCCCGGCCCGCGACGCCTCGGGCGCCCGCGCGGCGACCGCCCTCCCTCGAACGCCAGCTCGTGCGTGGCCTCCTGCTGCTGCCGTCGCTCGCCCGGCGTCTCGATTTCCCCGTGGCCGACGCCGACAACGCCGAAACGACGGCGCTTGCGGCCCTCGTGCGCTTCTGCACCGAGGGCGCCGAAGCGCCGACGACCGCGGGGGTGCTCCAGGCCTTCGCGGGCACGGCCCACGCCGACCTCTTCGCCGGCATTCTCGGCGACGACGCGTTCGAGGCGATGGACGACGCGGCGCTCGAGATCGAAATCCGCGAAGGGGCCTCGCGCCTTGCGCTACGCGCTCGCCTCGAGGGGCGCGCCGTCAGCGCGGACGCCGCCGCACTCCCGGCCTCCGAAGAGCGTAGGCTCGCCCAGCTTGCCTACGTTCAGGCGGCGCAGCGCAGCGCCGGTCCGCCCCCCGCGCCCGAGCGCGCCGGGGGCGCCCGACCTGAAGGAGGGGCGCATGATATGATTTGAGGTTTTCTTCCGCGACCCCATCTGCGGTCTTGCGTCGCATGACGCCGCCACAGCGCCTGGCAGATTCCCGGATCGCGCGCGGAAAAGCGCAGAAAATCGACGATCGCACCGACATTTGCGCCGAATCTCGGCATTTGCTCGAACAAACCTGCCCCTCGCCGACGGGGGCCGCACTGTTTTTCGCACAAGGATGATCATGGCCACCAAGCCCGTCAAACCCGCCCGCAAGACCCCACCGAAGACGAAGACGGCGGGTGCGACCGCGAAAACCCGTGGCGCGAGCAAGACCGCGGCGCGCAAGGTCGTGCGCCCGGCGCCGGCGAAGCCGCGTGCGAGTGCGCCGGGCGCACCGAAAAAGCCCGCCAAAGTGGCCGGCAGCGCGAAGGCGGCGGCACGCAAGCCCGCTTCGGTTGCGAGCGGCAAGCTCGCCGGCCGGACGCAGGTGAAGACGCCGGCCAAGGCAACGGTCAGGACGCCAGCCAGGACGCCGGCGAAAACGCCGGCGCGCGCGCCGGTCGCGTCGGGCAAGGCGGCCGGCAAGGGCGCTTCCAAACCGGTCAAGGTCGCAAAGCCCGCCCGCACCCCGGTCAAGCCGGCCCCGGCGAAGGGCGCCGCGGCCAAGGTGACCACGGCGAAGGCGCCCGCGGTCGCCAAGGTGACGCCAGCGCTCGCCGCAACGGTGCAGGGCAACGGCGCAGGCAACGGTAACGGCAACGGCGCACACAAGGCCACGGCGAGCGAGATCGCCGCGAAGCTTGCCGGCAAGCGTGCCGAGGACGCCGCGAACAAGAAGGGAAAGAGCAGCCGGCAAGCCGAAGCGGCGCCGCGCGAGCTCACTCCCGCCGACGTCGAGGCGCGCAAGCGACGTCTCAAGACGCTGATCGTCCTCGGCAAGGAACGCAGCTATCTCACCTACGCCGAGATCAACGACCACCTGCCCGACGACATCCTCGACGCCGAGCAGATCGAGGGCGTGATCTCGATGATCAGCGACATGGGGATCCAGGTCTACGACGTCGCGCCGGACGCCGACACGCTGCTCATGGCCGAGACGCCGGCGAGCGTGCCGGCGGAGGACGTCGAGGAGGAAGCCGAGGCCGCAGCCTCCACGCTCGACAGCGAATTCGGCCGTACCACCGATCCCGTGCGGATGTACATGCGCGAGATGGGCTCGGTCGAACTCCTGACGCGCGAGGGCGAAATCGAGATCGCCAAGCGCATCGAAGAGGGCCTCAAGCACATGATCCACGCCATTTCGGCGTGCCCGATGACCGTGCAGCAGATCCTCGACATGGCCGAGCGCATCGCCAAGGACGAGCTCAAGATCGACGACCTCGTCGACGGCCTCATCGATTTCAACGAGGACCTCGCCACGATCGAGGAAGCCTCGCCGACAGAGTCCGACGAAGAAGCCGAGGAGGACGATACGGCGGACGCCGGCACGATCGCCTCCGAGAACCTCGAGCGCCTGAAGCTCGCCGCGATGGAGCACTTCGCGATCATCCGCAAGCACTTCCAGCGCATGCTCACGGTATTGCAGAAGGAAGGGCACAAGGCGCCCCGCTACGTGGAGCTGCAAAAGAAGGTCAGCACCGAGCTCATGCAGATCCGCTTCTCGGCACGTCAGGTCGAGCGGCTGTGCGACAGCGTGCGCAGTGAGGTCGACACCATCCGCCAGATCGAACGCAAGATCCAGGACCTCGTCGTGAACAAGGGCGGCATGCCGCGCCCCGACTTCATCAAGATGTTCCCGACCAACGAGACGTCGCTGCGCTGGATCGACCGCGAGGTCGGAGCGCACCACGCCTACAGCGAGCAGCTCGCGAAGTACCGGCAGGCGATCGTCGAGCAGCAGCAAAGGCTCATCGACCTGCAGGCACGGGTGATGATCCCGCTCAAGGATCTCAAGGAGATCAACAAGCAGATGTCGACCGGCGAGGCCCGCGCGCGCAAGGCGAAGCGCGAAATGACCGAGGCGAACCTGCGTCTCGTCATCTCGATCGCCAAGAAGTACACCAACCGCGGCCTGCAATTCCTCGACTTGATCCAGGAAGGTAACATCGGCCTCATGAAGGCGGTCGACAAGTTCGAATACCGCCGCGGCTACAAGTTCTCGACGTACGCGACGTGGTGGATCCGCCAGGCGATCACGCGCAGCATCGCCGACCAGGCGCGCACCATCCGCATTCCGGTGCACATGATCGAGACGATCAACAAGATGAACCGCATCTCGCGGCAGATCCTGCAGGAGACCGGCCAGGAACCCGATCCGGCGACGCTCGCGGTCAAGATGGAGATGCCCGAGGACAAGATCCGCAAGATCCTCAAGATCTCCAAGGAACCGATCTCGATGGAGACGCCGATCGGCGACGACGACGATTCGCACCTGGGCGACTTCATCGAGGACCAGTCGACGGTGGCGCCGTCCGACGCGGCGGTGAATGCGAGCCTGCGCGACGTGTGCAAGGACATCCTCGACACGCTCACGCCGCGCGAGGCGAAGGTGCTGCGCATGCGCTTCGGCATCGAGATGAATACCGACCATACGCTCGAGGAAGTCGGCAAGCAGTTCGACGTCACGCGCGAGCGCATCCGCCAGATCGAGGCGAAGGCGCTGCGCAAGCTGCGTCACCCGTCGCGCTCGGAGAAGCTGCGCAGCTTTCTCGAAGGCGAGTGAAACGGCATCGGGGACCGCGCACCCCTCACGCAAAGGATCTGGCCATGCTCCTCCGCACCTCGCTCATCGTTGCCGTCGCCATCCTCGGCGCAAGCGGCTGCGCGACGCAGGAACCGAAGCCGTTCGCCAACGCCGTGGAATGTTTCTATCCCGCGTGCTCGATCGACGTCACGGTGGTCGACGACGGGCGCGGCGGCAAGAAGCTCGCACTCACCGACGACGGCAACGTGCAGATGGGCACGCGCCACAAGGTCGTCGCGATCGTCTGGAACATGCGCACCCCGGGATACGAGTTTCGCGCCGACAGCATCGAACCGCACACGCGCCGCGCCGGCCCCGGCAAGCCCGCCACCTCTGCCGGTGTCTGGGCGAACGAGATCATTGCGCACGGCGTCGCATTCGACAGCATCTCGGTGACGAACCTGAACAACGAGCGGCGCCTGCTGCACTACGACGTCACGGTCTATCCAAGTCGCGGCACGCCGGGGGCACCGCTCACCGTCGGCGCCGCGATCATGAACGACCCGTGCCCCGACGCGGGCACCGCGTGCCGGTAGCGCGTCGCGCGCAAGGCATGCCGCAGGCCACGCGCCCGTGACCGCGTGGCCGGGCGCAACGCCCGACCACGGCAAGGCGTCTCAAGCGAGGAGCAGGACGGGAATCGTGCTCGCCGCGACCACCTTCTGCGCGACCGACCCCAGCAGGAGCTTTTGCAGCGCGGTATGCCCGTGGCGGCCGATGGCGATGAGGTCACCCTTCCATTCGCTCGCAAACGCCACGATCTCCTGGGCAGGATCGCCGACGCGACGCACCTTCTCGAAGGTCACGCCCGCGGTCTCGAGCACGGCCGCACCCGGCGCGAGCGCGGCGTCGGACTCCTCGTCGTAGTACTTCTGCGCGGCATCCTTGCCGATCCATGCCACGGCGCGGGAGTACGGGATCTTCTCGTGCACGTGGACGAGCGCGAGCGTGACCGGTCGCGCGAACCACACGAACAGAGGCAGCAACTCGTTGATCGCGGCAAGCGAGGCTTGGGAGCCGTCGGTGGGAACGACGATGCGCATGATCGAATCCTCGAAGTGACGTCCAAGAAATGGGGAACGCGGGGATCGATTATAGGTTCCCGCGGCGGCGGCGGCGCACCCTTCGGCAACGCGCGCCGTGACGCCCGCCGGCCCGCGCGCGTCACGCGCTACAGGACGAGCGTGGCGACGACCTGCTCAGCGTCGTCCGGGGCATCCGCGATCGTGAAGCCCAGGCCTTGCGTGAAGCGGATCATGCGCTGATTCGCCCGCAGCACCGCGCCTTCGAGACGCTTCAGGCCTCGTGCCCGGGCGCACGCGATGAGCGCCTGCATGAGTGCCCGTCCGACCCCACGGCCGTGCCACGCATCCGCGGTCACGATCGCGAACTCGGCGCTCTCGCGGTCGAGGTTGGCGATGAAGCGCGCGACGCCGACGATCGCCTCCCCGCCCGGAGTCGCCGGATCCGGGGTGAGCGCAAGGAGCGCGAGCTCGCGGTCGTAGTCGACCTGCGTGAAGCGACCGAGCATCGCGGGCGTCATCTCGTGCATCCGATAGAAGAACCGGAAATAGCGCGACTCGTCGGACAGCCCCTCCACGAAGCGGCGTTCGATCTCGGCATCCTCCGGACGCACCGGCCGCAGCGCGAGTACGGTGCCGTCGCGCAACCGCAGCGTCCCTTCGAGCTCGACCGGATACGGATGGATCGCCATGTGCGCGTAACCCGGTGCGGGCCGCCGCGACGCATCGACCTCGACCCGGGCACGCCCGACGCGGGCGGCGCCGCGAACCACGAGCACCGGATCGAGGGCGAGACCCCGCACCCACGGCAAGGCGCAGGCCAGGGCCGAGACCTGCAAGACGAGGTGCACCAGCGTCTCGTGCGGGGTGATCGCCGCTGCGGTGAGGAGATCACGGGCGAGGCGCCGGTTGAGCGGCGCGAGCATCACCGCGCGCTGCCGCGAGGCCGCGACGCCGCGGATGCTCGGGCCGGCGGCGATCACCGGGCCGAACGTCGCATCGGTGGCCAACGTGAGGGCACACGCGCCCGCCTCGCCGACGGGTGGGGCCGATTGCAGCACGATGCGCGACGCCCGCAACGTGCCCGCCGCCTCTTCGACCGTGAGTTCCTTCCATGCCCGCGCGAGCGCGCGCCCATGGGCAATTCCGGTCCGTTCGCCCGCGCCCGTCCCGCCCTCGATCGTGAGCGCGACCGGATAGCCCACGGCGCGCGCTGCGGCCTGCGCCTCGGCAAGCGTGCACACGACGGTCAGCGGCGCGGTGGCGATCCCGAAGGCGGCAAGCAGGCGTTGCGCGGACGCGGGCGGAAGCACGCCGTGGCGCGCTTCTTGCGCGATGCGCCGCACGTCCTCGGCGCCGGCCAGGTCCGGGGGTTTGGGGTCGGCGTGCGACGACGGCACTTCGAGCAACCATTCCTGGCTGCGACGGTAGGTGGCAAGAAACGAGAATGCCTCGACGGCAATCTCCGGCGTGTAGTAATTCGCCACACCGCCCACCTCGAGGGCCTCCTGCACCGGCGGCCGAGCGATCGCGCCGAGCCAGGCGCCCAGCACCGGCTTGTCGGCGCCGCGCGCGACGGCGGCAACCGCGCGCGCCGCTTCCACGGCGTTGGCCACCGGACGCGGCACGTGCAAGGCGACGAGGGCGTCGACACCGGGATCGGCGAGCACGACTTCGACGGCACCCGCAAAGCGCGCAGCGGACGCGTCACCGCGCACGTCGACCGGGTTGCGACGCGGCCTCCCCGGCGGGAGCATGCGATCGAGGGCGTCGACCGTCGCCGGGGCGAGGTCGGCGAGGAGCACGCCCGCGTCGCGTGCCGCATCGGCGGCCAGGACGCCCGGACCGTGGCCGTTCGACACGATCGCCAGGCGCTCGCCGCGTGGGGTGCGTCCCACCGAGAGGATGCGTGCCGCGGAGAAGAGTTGTGCGTACGTGCGCACGCGCACGGTCCCGGCGCGACCGAGTGCCGCCTCGAACACCGTGTCGGGCGCAATCGCCGGCTCACCGAGCGCATCCCAGTCCCGCACGGGCTCGGCGTAGCGGCCCGCCTTCAGCACGACGACGGGCTTGATGCGCGCCGCCTGGCGCAGCGCCGACATGAACAGTCGCGCGTCGTTCACGGATTCGACGTAGAGCAGGATCCCGTCGGTCTCGCGATCGTGCACGAGCGCCTCGAGGACCTCGCCGAAGCCGACGTCGATGCTCCCACCCAATGAAGTGACGGTGGAGAACCCGATTGGCAGCGGTGCCGCGAAGTCGAGGAGCGCCGTGCACACCGCACCCGATTGCGCCACCAGCGCGAGGCGGCCCGGCCGCGCGATCGGCGCGCAGAACGTCGCGTTGAGTCCGAGGCCGGTGCGAATGACCCCGAAGGCGCCCGGACCGACGAGGCGCATGCCACCCGCACGTGCGGCGCGCAGGAGTTCGTCGTGCCAGGCTTCGGCGCGCGCGGGTTCGGCATCGATGAACGTGAGCAGCGCGACGGTGCGCACGCAGCCTTTCGCGTGCTCGAGAATGTCCGGCACGGCCGCGGCCGGGGCGGCGATGATCGCGAGGTCGACGGCCTCGCCGATGTCGGCCAACGCGCGCCAGCAACGCCGTCCGAGAACCGTACGATACTTGGGATTGACGGGGTGGAGCGCGCCCTCGAAGCGTCCGGCGATGAGGTTCTCGAGCACCGTGCGTCCCAAGGTGCCGGCGCGCTCCGACGCGCCGACGAGCGCGACCGAGCGGGGAGCGAGCAACGGAGCGAGGGCGTGATGCACGGATGCGCGATGTTCGGGTCGGGAGGCGGCGCGGGCAGCCTAGCACGGCACGGCGCGTCACCGGCGATCGGCGCGGCTTCGCTATACTGCGCGCCGGTATTCGTGCGGGCCTGTAGCTCAGTCGGTTAGAGCAGGGGACTCATAACTTTTTAAAGTGGAATTTC
>WBZO01002581.1_pt1 | contig 23118 bp, 17 predicted proteins | sample 5204261 | NCBI WGS metagenome assembly WBZO01 (sample SAMN12412400, study PRJNA552823) | activated sludge metagenome | isolation source: activated sludge from anammox sidestream of wastewater treatment plant... | place: USA: North Carolina | collected 2017-09 | reverse complement strand
ACGTCGCGTTACCGCCCTTGCCGTCGCTCACGCTGATCACGATGTTCGAGGTCGTGCCGACGTCCGCCGCGGTCGGCGTGCCGGAGAGGCGCCCGGTGGCGGTGTCGAATGTGGCCCACGACGGCCGGTTCGCGATGCCGAAGGCGATCGTGTCGCCGCTGTCGGGATCGGACGCGGTGGGCGTGAAGCTGTAGGTGGCGCCCACATTCACGGTCGTCGCGGGCGTACCCGAGATCGTGGGGGCACGGTTCGTGGCATTCACTGTGAGCGAGAACGCCGGTAGTGTGGCATTGCCGCCGCGGCCGTCGCTGACGCTGATCACGATGTTGGACGTGGTGCCCGCATCGCTGGTCGACGGCGTGCCGGACAGTCGCCCGGTGCTCGTGCTGAACGTCGCCCACGAGGGCCGGTTCGCGATGCCGTAGGCGAGCGTATCGCCGTCGGGGTCGGAAGCGGTCGGGGTGAAGCTGTAGGCGCTGCCTGCGTTCACGGAGGTGCTGGGCGTCCCCGAGATCGTCGGTGCGCGATTTGCCGCGGCTGTCACGGTGATTGTGAAGGCCGGCAGCGACGCGCCCGCCGCGCCATCGCTGACGCTGATCACGATGCCGGCATGCGTGGCGGCCGTCGTCGGCGTGCCGGACAGGCGCCCGGTGCTCGTGCTGAAGCTCGCCCAGGCGGGGCGGTTCGCGATGCTGAACGTCAGCGCGTTGCCGTCCGGATCGCTGGCCGTCGGCTGGAAGGACCACGCCGTGCCGACCGTCGCATTGGTCGCCGGCGAGCCGCCGATGGTCGGCGCGCGGTTGGCGGGTGCCTGCACCTGGATACTGAAGGCAGGCAGCGACGCGCTGCCGCCCTTGCCGTCGCTCACGCCGATCACGATGTTCGAGAACGTCCCGACCGCGTTCGACGTGCCCGAGAGCCGGCCCGTGCTCGTCGAGAAGCTCGCCCATGCGGGCATGCCGGAAATCGAGAAGGTGAGCGCATCGCCGTTGGCGTCGCTGGCGCTCGGCTGGAACGAATACGCAGTCCCGACGATCACGCTCGCGGCAGGAACGCCTGAGATCACGGGCGGCGTATTGGCCGGCGGCGGGGTGGTCCCGGTCGTCACCGTGATGCGAAACGCGGCAAGCGACGTGGTCGCAGTGCCGTCGGTCACGGAAATGACGATGTCGCCGGACGTACCGACGTTCGCTTCGGCGGGCGTGCCGCTGACACGGCCCGTCGCGGCATTGAAGCTCGCCCATGCAGGCAGGCCGGTCACCGAGAACGTGAGCGGATCGCCGTTGGCGTCGCTCGCGTTCGGCGTGAAGGCATACGCAGTGCCGGCCTGCACGGTGGCAGCCGGCGTGCCGGAAATCGTCGGGGCGGCATTCGCGGGCGGAGGCGTGAACGGGTCGCCCGGCACTTCGGCGTTCGCCGATTTCTCCTCGTCGAGACAGCCGCCCAGCGCCAGTGTCGCACCCACGAGCAGACAGACGAGATACTGTTTCATTGCCGCGTATTCCTCGATTCCCCGCATCGACTGCGGCCTCGAGGAAGGCGGATTCAAGAACAACGGGTTTGACGACAGCGCTCGCGACGTCGAGGCCGGCCGGCAACCCCGCTATCTCGAGTCTGTCAGTACCCAAGACCGGAGGCTTTGCGTCCCCGCCTCTCGGCGGGTATGCCCTTTCAATGTCGGCGCATTAATAGCACGTGGAATTCGCGCGCATAATGTCTCAGGGTGACGACATCAGGTTTTGTCGCATCGGCGGGATTCCGGCAAATTTCGCACCGCCTTGACATAGCGCGGTGGCTTGCGTAGTTTCGCGCCCCTTTCGTGGGGCTATAGCTCAGCTGGGAGAGCGCTTGCATGGCATGCAAGAGGTCGGCGGTTCGATCCCGCCTAGCTCCACCAGATTTTCCCGGCGTCCCCATCGTCTAGAGGCCCAGGACATCGCCCTTTCACGGCGGTAACAGGGGTTCGAATCCCCTTGGGGACGCCATCGTCGATCGCGCGCACATTCCGTGCGCTTGGCGCCGTGCGCATGGCGCCATGCAACTAACCGGTTGATCGGCCCGGCGTGATCAGCTGATGGTTTTCGAGACCGGATTCGTCCGTGCGCTCTCGACGCCCGCGCCATCGATCGCGGTCATCACGAAATACCAGGTGCCACCCGCGAGATTGTCGATCACGTAGCTCGTGAGCCCGGGGTTCGTCACGTTGACCGTGTTCGAATAGTTGCCCTGCGAGTTGCCGTAGTAGATGCGATAGCTCGCGAGATTCGACAGCGCGCTGCCGTCCGTGCGCTCGGTGGGTGGCTGCCAGTTGAGCGTGACGCTGCCCGTGACGGGCGGCGGTGTGGTGCCGGCAGACACCGTGATGCTGAACGCCGCGAGGCTGACGGAGGTCGTGCCGTCCGTCACGCTGATGACGATGCCCGAGGTCGTGCCGACGTTGCCCGCCGCAGGTGTGCCCGACAACCGGCCGGTCGCGGAATCGAAAGTCGCCCATGCCGGGCGGTTCGTGATCGAGAACGTGAGCGTCGCGCCTTCCGGATCGGAGGCCTGCGGCGTGAACGAGTAGGCCTGGCCCGCGACCGCCTGGGTTGCCGGGCTGCCCGAGATCGTCGGTGCGCTGTTCGTGGGCGGCGTGGTGGGCGGCGACGGGTTGGCATTCGACGTGGCCGAATCGCCACCGCCACAGGCCGTGAGGGCGGCCGTGAGTACCAGCATCACCATTGCACCAGGAATCAGTCGCATCGCTTGCAAGCTCCATGTCCGTCCGCGGATTGCGGATCCGCGGTCGTGGTGCACCTTAGGGTGAGGAAGCGTCGCCAGCAATACACTTAAGCGTCTGTATTCGGAGACATTTTCAGTAGCGTGATGCGCATCGCGCGGCGATAATCCGTGTGCTGCAGGTCGAATATCGCTGCCCGGCAGGCAGTTAGGTGACGTTCTTCACGCAGTGCTTCGAAGAATGGCCGTGAAGCGCGTGATTCCAGTCACTCTTTCGGCCTGATTGTGCAGACTAGACTGCGTCGCATTTCTGATCGCGGGTGCCGATGAAGTTTCGACTCTTCCGCCATTACGTTCACTTGCCGACGGCACTCCTCGCGATCGTCGAAGTGCTGGTCCTCGTCAGTGCACCGATGATCGTCGAAGGGCTGCACGGCCGCGCACCCGAGCTGCACAAGATCGCGGCGTTCGCCGCCGCCGGCGTCGTCACGCTGCTCGCGATGGGGCTCTACAGCGTTCGGCAACGTGCCCGGTTTACGGGCGTCATGCTGCGCACGGGGCTCGCGCACCTGCTCGCGATGGCGATCGTCGTGATCGTGTCGTTCTTCGTCGAACAGCTGCGCCCGGGGCCGCGCCAGCTCGCCGAGTGGGCGGCGTTGTCGTTCGTCCTCATCGCGATCGTACGGCTCATCAGCGATCGGCTGCTCGACGAGGACGCCTTCAAGCGCGTGGTGCTGGTGTACGGCGCCGGCCAGCGCGCACAAAGTCTGTCGACGCTCCGTCGCCGCTCCGACCAGCGCGGCTTCCGGGTCGCAGGCTACGTTGCCGCGCCCGGTGAGGCCGTGCTCGTCGGACATGACGTGCTCGCGCCCGGTCCGGACGAACGGCTGCCGGCTCTCGCCGAGCGGCTGGATGTCGACGAGATCGTCGTCGCGATGGACGACCGGCGGCGGGAGTTTCCGGTGCGCGAGCTGCTCGACTGCCGCCTCGCCGGCATTGAAGTGATCGACCTCGTCAGCTTCCTCGAGCGCGAGACCGGGCGCGTGCGGCTCGATGTGCTGAACCCGAGCTGGATGATCTTCGGCGAAGGCTTTCGGCGGGACCCTGTCCGCCAGTTCACCAAGCGCCTCTTCGATGTGCTCGCCGCGCTCGCGCTGCTGCTCGTGACGCTGCCGTTCATTGTCCTGACGATGCTCGCCATCGCGATCGAGGACGGGATCCGCGGGCCGTACTTCTACCGGCAGCGGCGCGTCGGTCTCGACGGCAAGGTGTTCAACGTGATGAAGTTTCGCAGCATGACAGTCGACGCCGAACCGGACGGCCGACCGCGCTGGGCGACGTCGGGAGATTCCCGCGTGACCAGGGTGGGGCGCTTCATCAGGAAGGTCCGTATCGACGAACTGCCACAGGTGTTCAATGTGTTGCGCGGCGACATGAGTTTCGTCGGTCCGCGACCCGAGCGCCCTGAATTCGTCAGCCAGTTCGGCGAAACCGTGCCGTATTACGACGAGCGTCACTGCGCCAAACCGGGGATCACCGGCTGGGCGCAACTCTGCTACCCCTATGGCGCATCGGAGAAAGACGCCATGGAAAAGCTGCAGTACGACCTCTACTACGTGAAGAATCACACGCTGTTGTTCGATCTCATGATCCTGCTGCAGACCGTGGAAGTCGTTGTCTTCGGCAAGGGTGGGCGCTGAGTGTCGGATTTGTTTACAGCGCGGATCGGAACACAATGTAAAGTGCGCGCTAACTCGCTGATTGAGTTAAGCAAACAGACGTGCGGCCAGACTCTTGCATGATAGACTTCGTGGTGGGAAGCTTGTGCGTGCGGACGGAGAGGTCGAGCGGATGGAAGTCGAGCGTAAAGTCAGTCGTCGCCTGTTGCTCCGCGGTGCTTCCGCGGCCGTTCCGGCGATCCTCACGCTGCAAAGCGGTGCAGCGCTCGCCCGTTCGAGCAACCTGATCGGCGTGAATCCACGTAACGGTCCTTCAGACGGCAAGTACAACTGCCTCGATTTCAACGGCATCGACCGCACCGACAGGCCGAACGTGTACGACCTCGGCAGCCCGCCGATGGCGCATGTCACGCGCATCGACGCCGATTCGCGTTATTACAAGCAAGGCTCGTCGTCGGGCTGGGGTCACGATCACGACAGCGATACCGAGGTGTCCCCGGCGAGAATGTGCGCCGACGGCGGCACGTATATCCGCAAGAACCGCTGGCGCTCGACGCAGGTGAGCGTCAGTCGCGGCGGGCTCATTTCGGGCACGGCGATCGGTTCGTTCAGCAGTGGCATCAACTTCACCGACGTCTGAGTCGGTGTGCTGGCGCGCAGAAAGCGCGCAGTGCCTGTGGGCTGACTGGGACGACCTTGCGGTCCTCTATCACCGCGCGTCGGGCAAGACCCACTTCATCAACGCACCCACGGCATTCCTGCTCGAGCAGTTCAGCGCGGCACCCTCGACCCTCGATGCGGTGGCCCGTGCGCTCGCGGAGGCGCAGGGTCGCGCCATCGACGATGAATTGCGCGAGGGTGTGGCGGGCATGGCGCAACGCCTCGAGGAACTCGGCCTGATCGAACGCGTGTGAGCGACCCACGCGATTCCACGCTGCGTGTCGGCGCGCTGTCGACGGCCGAGTTCGGCGAACGTCTGGGGGGCGCAGGCATTGTCGTGCGCATCGGCCCGTTCGATTTTCGCGTGTGTGCCCGCGCCCGCGGGCTCGCGGTGCCGCTGCAGTCGCTGTACCGCGACTATGCATTGCTGCCGGGCGATCGCGTGCTGCACGGACACGTCGAGGTGCGCGACGTCCTGCGGCTCTGGCCGCGGCCCGGGCGGCGCGTGCGCTTTCTCGTCGACGGCCGCGCGCCGCACGAGGACATGCCCGCGGGCCAGGCCCTGCCGGTGCTCGAGTGGGGCATCAATCTCGTCGTCGCACTGCGTTTTCACGCTTACCTGATGCTGCACGCGGCCGTGCTCGAGCGGGGCGGCCGGGCGCTGCTGCTGCCGGCCTGGCCCGGCCACGGCAAGACGACGCTCTGCGCGGCGCTCGCCCATCGCGGCTGGCGCCTTTTCTCGGACGAGTTCGGCCTCGTGCGGCCCGGCACGCGCGATCTCGTGCCGATCCCGCGGCCCATGCCGCTGAAGAACGCGTCGATCGACGTGATCCGTCGCTTCGCGCCCGACGCTTGCCTCGGCCCGACGATACCGAATACGCGCAAGGGCACGATCGCGCACGTGCGCCCGCCCGGGGACAGTGTGCTGCGCGCCGGGGAGACCGCACCGGCCGCGTGGATCGTCTATCCGCGCTGGGAAGCGGGCGCGCGCCTGGTGCTCGAGGAAATTCCGAAGTCCGAGGGTTACCTGCAGCTCGCGACCAATGCGTTCAACTACGAGATGCTCGGTGAGGCGGGCTTCACGACCGCGCGCGGCCTGGTCGACGGCACGCGCTGCTTTCGCCTCGTGTATTCCGACCTCGATGAGGCCGTGGCGGCGCTCGATGCCGTCGCGGACGAGGCGACGTGACGAAGCACCCGGAACGCACATTGCTCGTGGCCGCCCTCACGCAGCCGGCCGATGTCGTGGCGTGGCCCGCGCGCGACCTCGACCTCGTGCTGCGCCTGCTGCGCCGGGCGCGTCTTCTCGGGCGGCTCGCGGCGAGCCTCGAGGCGGCGGGGCTCGATCGCGCGCTGCCGGATGCGGCCCGCACGATCCTCGCGAGTGCGCTCGTGACCACCCGCGCACGGGCAAGGCTCGCACGCTGGGAGCTGGACCGCATCGCCTACGCGTTGCGCGACGACCCGTCGCTCACGCTCGTCGCGATGAAGGGCTGCGCGTACCTCCTCGCGGGGCTGCCGCACGCCGAGGGGCGCATGTTCGCGGACGTGGACCTGCTCGTGCCCGAGGCGCGGCTCGCGGAGGTCGAGTCGCGTCTCCTCGCACAGGGCTGGCGCACCGCGCCACTGACGCCGTACGACGAACGGTACTACCGCGAATGGACGCACGAGCTGCCGCCGCTCACGCACGCGGAGCGGGAAGTCGAGGTCGACCTGCACCACAACGTGCAGATGCGCACCTCGCGCCTGAAGCCAGACGCGGCCCTGCTGCTCTCCGCCGCCCGCGCAGTGCCGCGCGCGGTGCCGGGTTTTCGGTTGTTCGGTTATTCGGTTCTCGCGCCGGTCGACATGACGCTGCATGCGATGACGCATCTCTTTCACGGCGGGGAGATGGACGATGCACTGCGCGAACTTGTGGACATCGACGCGCTGATCCGGCATTTCGCGGCCCATGAACCGCACTTCTGGGAGCAGTTTGCGTCGCGCGCCGTCGAACTCGATCTCGCGCAGCCGGCGTTCTACGGCCTGCGCTACGCGGAGCGCCTGCTCGGCACGCCGATTCCGGGCGCGGTCCGCGCTGCGTCGCGCGCCTTCGCACCTCCCGCGCCGGTTGTCGCATTGATGGATCGACTCGTGCCGTACGCGCTCTTTCCACCGCATCCCGATCGCCCGTGCCGGGACGCGTCCGTGGCCCGCCTTCTGCTCTATATCCGTTCTCATTGGGTGCGGATGCCGCCCCTGATGCTGATGCGTCATCTCGCCTACAAGTTCTACACCCGACAGTCGTAAGATCAGTCACCGGAAGGGAGGAACCATGGAACCATTCCTGCGCTTCGCTTACCGCGCCCTGTTCGTGCTGGCCGGCCTCGGTCTCGCGCTCTCGCTCGTCGAGGGCCTCGCGGGTCTCGCAGGCCGCTCGCTGATCGGCCACGAATACAGCCCGGGTCGGCTGCTCGAGATCTCGACCATGCTGATGATCTTCGTGATCGGCCTGCGGCTTCGCCGCAAGTCATAGCTCGCGATGCAAGGCACGCCGGGCCCGATGGTGGTCGGCGCCGCGAGCTATGCCGCGGCGGCAATCGCCTTTGTCGTCCTCACCTTCCTGCTGGCGACGAGCTGGCGGGGGCGGGCGCAGGGCGTGCGCCTGATCGCCGCGAGCGCCATGACGGCCATCTGGGCCGCGGTCCTCGCGCTGCAGGCGTGGCGCGGCGGGCTGCCCGCGATCGTCGTGTACACGCTCGAGGTGCTGCGCTCGGCCGCCTGGATTGCAGCGCTGCTCGCGCTCGCGCACGGCGTCCTGCCACGTTTCGTCGGTCTCGCCGCGCACACGATCTGGATCGTGCTGCTCGCTGCGGGCTGGCTCTTCGCGGCCGCGCTCGGCCGCCTGCTCGCGCTCGCGGGCATCGTGCTGGCACTCGTCGTGCTCGTCCTGATCGAGCAGAACTATCGCAACGCCAACGCGAGCGGCCGCGAGGATTTCAAGTTCCTGGCCATCGGCCTCGGCGGCGTCTTCGCGTTCGATCTCTTCCTCTATTCACAGTCGGAACTGCTGCGCGGCATCCCTGCCGACGTGTGGAGCGTGCGCGGCATCGTCAATGCGCTGCTCGTGCCGCTTATTGCGATTGCCGCGCGGCGCAACCCGCAGTGGTCGCTCGACGTGTTCGTCTCGCGCCAGGCGGTCGTCTTCACGACGGTCATCATGGCGGTCGGCGTGTATCTCCTCCTGATGTCCGCCGGTGGTTACTGGTTGCGCGAGGCCGGCGGGCACTGGGGCACGGCCGCCAACGTGATCTTCTTCACGCTCGCGCTCGCCGTACTCGCGGTGATGCTGCTGTCGGGCACGATGCGTCGGCGGCTGCGCGTCTTCGTCTCGAAGCATTTCTATCGCAACAAGTACGACTACCGCATTGAGTGGCTGCGCTTCATCGAGACGCTGTCGGCAGGCGGCGGCGAGGACAGCCGGCGCACGAGCCTGCGGGCCATGGCCGAGATCTTCGAAAGCCCCGGGGCCATCATGTACACGCGCAGTGATACGGCCGCCGAGTACGTGCCCGTCGCGGCGTGGCCCATGGAACTCGCACAAGTCGGCGCGCAACGCGGTGTCCCGGCGGACCATGAACTCGTGCGTTTTCTCGCGGCGCGCCAGTGGGTGATCGACCTCAAGGAATACGACGCGGCGCCGGATCTCTACCAGAACGTATCGTTGCCGGCGGGGCTGCGCAGCGCACCGGCGATCCGCGTGTTGCTGCCGCTCCTGCGGCCCGAGGGGCTGGCCGGCTTCGTGCTGTTGTTCGATCCACCGCCGCCCTTCGAGCTGACGTACGAGGACCGGGACCTCCTGAAAACGATCGGCCGCCAGGTGGCGACGATCGTCGTGCAGCACGAGGCCGACCGGCGGCTCGCCGAGAGCCGGCAGTTCGAGGCCTACCATCGCCTCACCGCGTTCATGATGCACGACCTCAAGAATGCCGTGGCACAGCTGCAGCTGATCGTGCGCAATGCCGAGAAGCACCGGCAGAACCCTGCTTTCGTCGACGACACGATCGCGACGATCGGCAATGCGGCGGAGCGGATGACACGCCTCATCGAGCAGCTGCGGGACCGCGACAAGGCCCCCGTCGCGCAGGCCCTCGATCTCGCCGCGCTCGTGCGTGCCGCCGCATCGCGCTGCGCCGACCGCTCGCCGGCGGCCCGGCTCGACGGTATCGCGGAGCCGGTCACCGTGCACGCCGACGCGGACCGGCTCACGACCGCACTCGAGCACGTGATCCGCAACGCGCAGGACGCCTGTGAGCCTTCGAACTCGATCGTCGTCTCGCTGTCGAACGACGGCGTGCGCGCCTGCCTCACGATCGCAGACACGGGACGGGGTATGGAGCCGGCCTTCGTGCGCACGCGACTCTTCCGGCCTTTCGACAGCACCAAGGGCTCGAAGGGCATGGGAATCGGCGCTTTCCAGGTACGCGAATACGTCCGCAGCCTCGGCGGCGACGTAGAAGTGCAAAGCAGTCCCGGTTCGGGCACGCGCTTTGACATTATCCTTCCGGTTTTCGACCACTGACATGCCTGACGAAAAGAAGAAACTGCTGATCGTCGAGGACGACACGGGCCTGCAGAGGCAGCTCAAGTGGACCTTCGACGACTTCGAGGTATTGCAGGCCGGCAATCGCGCTGAAGCGCTCGCGCATCTGCGGCGCAGCGAGCCGCCGGTCGTGCTGCAGGACCTCGGCCTGCCGCCCGATCCCGATGGTGTGGCGGAAGGCATGGCGACGCTCAAGGAAATCCTGAGTCTCGCGCCGCGCAGCAAAGTGGTCGTCGTCACCGGCAATGCCGACCGCGACAACGCGGTGCGCGCCGTCGGGCTCGGCGCCTGCGATTTCTACCAGAAGCCGCTCGATACCGACGTACTGCGCCTGATCGTCGACCGCGCGTTCCACATCCATGCGCTGGAAGAACAGAACCGTGCGCTGCGCGAGGGGGCCGCGAGCTCGCCGCTGAAGGGCATCATCGCGACCGACGCGAGCATGCTGCGCGTATGCCGCATGGTCGAGAAGGTGGCGCCGACCGGTGTATCGGTCCTCGTGCTCGGCGAGAGTGGCACCGGCAAGGAGCTCATCGCGCGCGCGGTCCACGACCTCGGCGAGCGCCGCAAGGCGCGCTTTGTCGCGATCAATTGCGCGGCGATTCCGGAGCAGCTCCTCGAGAGTGAGCTGTTCGGCCACGAAAAGGGTGCATTCACCGGGGCGGTGAAGACGACGCCCGGCAAGATCGAGCTGGCCGATGGCGGCACGCTGTTCCTCGACGAGATCGGTGACATGCCGCTGCCGCTGCAGGCGAAGCTGCTGCGCTTCCTGCAGGCGCGCGTCATCGAACGCGTGGGCGGCCGCGAGGAGATTCCGGTCGACGTGCGCATCGTGTGCGCGACGCACCGCGATTTGAAGGCGATGATCGCGGAGCGCAGCTTTCGCGAGGACCTGTTCTACCGCCTGAGCGAGGTGTCGATCCCGCTGCCGCCGTTGCGCGACCGTCCGGGGGATGCGACGGTGATGGCGCACGCCTTCCTCGGGCGTTACGGTGCGGAGCAGGGCATGCCCCGGCCGGGATTCACGCCGGAAGCGATCGCCGCGATCCAGGCGTACGCGTGGCCCGGCAACGTGCGCGAGCTCGAGAACAAGGTGAAAAGCGCCGTGATACTGGCGGAGGGCCCGCTGGTGACTGCCGAGGACCTCGGCCTTGCCGGCGCATCGGGTGGCGAGCTGCTGTTCAACCTGAAGGAGGTGCGCGCCCGGGCCGAGCGGCAGGCGATCCTGCAGGCGCTCGCGCTCTCGGACAACAAGGTGTCGCGCACCGCGGACCTCCTCGGTGTCAGCCGGCCGACGTTGTACGACTTGATGGACCGCTATGGCATCCGCCGGGACGACGGTGAGGATTGAACCCAGGATCGGTCCGCTGATCGCGGCGATCGCGACGCTCGCGGTCGTGGTCCTCTGGCCGAGTGTCGCCTCGCTCGCGGAAGTCTGGCACGACATCCACGACTATCAGCATGGTTACCTGATCGCTGTCGTGTCGGCCGCCTGGCTCGCCTTCGTGGCGCGCCGAAGGTGGTCCGCGGCGGCACGACCCTCGCTGTGGGGCCTCGCCGCGCTCGCTGCGCTGCTCTTCGGCTGGATCGTGGCGCTCACCTCGAACAGCCTCATCGCGCACCAGCTGCTCTTCCCCGCGGTGCTCTGGGCGGCGATCTGGGCCGCGTGCGGCTGGACGGCGGCGCGCGACGCGATCGCGCCGGTCGCGTACCTCTATTTCGCCACACCCATCTGGGAATATGCGTTGCCCGTGCTGCAGCGACTCAGCGTGTACGTTACTGAAACCAGTCTTGGCTGGCTCGGCGTCACGGCCGAAGTGCACGAGTTCACAGTGCGCATTCCGAACGGCACCTTCCAGATCATCGAGGGCTGCAGCGGCAAGCGCTACTTCATGGTCACGCTCGCCGTCGCGGTGCTCGCGGCAGCAGTCAACAGGCTCCGTGGCCGGCGCGCGATGGCGTTCGTGATGGTCGCGGGTGCGCTGTCGCTGATCGCGAACTGGCTTCGTATCGTGATCGTGATCTATGCAGGTTACGTGACCGACATGCAGAGCTATCTCGTGGCGGTCGAGCACCTGACACTCGGCAACGTCATTTTCGTGTTGCTGTTGCTCACGGTGTTCGCGCTCGCGCGATGGATGTCACGCTCGGTGGCGCAACCGCAGCAACCGCCGCATCGCACGGAGGACGCGGGGCGCGTCGCGCCCGCCGTATCGGCAGCAGCAACGGGACCAATGCCCGCTTGGAGGTCCGTGCTGCCGCTCGCGCTCCTGTGCCTCGTGTGGGTGATCACGCTCTCGCGGGCGAGCGAACCGGACGACGATGCGACCCCGGGTGTGTTCCCGTTGGCGACCGACCAATGGCAGGGACCGCTCCCCGCAGGAGCCACTTGGGCGCCATTGTTCGGCGGCGCCTTGGGCGAAAAACGCGCGGCGTATCTTTCGGCCGCCGGCACGGAATCGGGCGTCGTCGAGATCTACATCGGTACGTACGGCGCGCAACGCCAGGGAAGCGAACTCATCCAGTACGGCAATACGCTGCTCGCGCCGGGCACGTGGCATCGCGCATGGCCCAGTGTCACGCAGCCGCTGCGGACGCGTGGGCCCACGCTCGCTTCCTTCGAGGCGCAGTCCGGCGATGGCGCGCGCTGGCTGCTCGCATACCTGTATGACGTCGGCGGGTGGTACACGAGCAACCCCGCATTCGCACAGCTGGCGTACGGCCTGCGCTCGATCCGGCGGCCCGCGCCATCGGGTGTCGTGGCGCTCGCGGTGCGTTGCCGCGACGATTGTGCAGCGGCCCGGGCACGAGCCGGCGCATTCTGGGACGATATGTCGTCACAGATCCTGGGCATGCTGCCCTCCGGGAGAGGCAACTGATGAAACCGACGGTGAGGATCCTGCTGGCAGCCACTCTTGCGATGGTGGCCGTTGCCGGTTGCGACCGGCTGATGAGCACGGAGCAGCGCCTGACTCGCGCTCAAGCGGCCTATGAGGCCGGCAACGATCCGGCTGCGATGGCGGATGTGAAAGGCGTGCTCGATCGAGAGCCCGGCAATGCGGCCGCGCGCGTGCTGCTGTCGCGCCTGTCTCTGCGCATCGGCGATGCCGAGAGCGCGCGCAAGGAACTCGACCGCGCGATCGCCGCCGGGGCGGAACACGATGCGGTTCGTGAACTCGACCGGGCGATCCTGCTCGCGCAGGGCAAGTACGCCGACCTGCTCAAATCGGCGCAGGCCGACACCTCGGGCCCGCCCGCCAAACGGCTGCTGGCCATGGCAAACGCCCAGATGGGCCTCGGGCAGAGTGCGGAGGCGCGCCAATCGCTCGACGGCGCGCTGGCGGCGGCGCCCGACGACCCGGACGTGCTCCTCGCCGACGCACACTGGTACTGGGCTGCCGGGCGCATCGCAGACGCCGCCAAGGTCCTCGATCGATTGATTGCATCGCGGCCGCAGAACGCGCGCGCGGCCCTGAATCGCGGCCGGCTCGCCATGTCGATCGGGGACGCGAAGGGAGCGCTCGCCGGGCTCACATCCGCACGCGATCACATGGCCGGCCAGCTCACGCTGCCCGAACAATTCGCCGTGCGAGTTGGGCTCGTCGAGGCCCATATCGCCGCGGCCGATCTCGCCGGCGCCGACAAGGATCTCGCCGATCTCGCCCGCGTGGCGCCGGACGCCCTGCCGACGCGCTTCCTGCGGGCACGCATCGCCTATGCGCGGCACGATTACGAGACGGCGACCACGGAACTGCGGCGTGCCCTGACCACCGACGAGGACAACGTGCCTGTGCGGTTGCTGCTCGGTGCGGTGCTCATCGAGCAGGGGTCGCTCGAGCAGTCCGGTGCGCTGCTTTCACGGCTCGTCGCGGAGCATCCGGACAATATCGAGGCCCGCAAGCTGCTCGCGCGCGTGTACCTCGAGCGCAAGGACCCCGTCGGTGCGCGCCGTATTCTCGCCGAGGCGCCGGCGGACGGGGTGCGGGACGCGGGTGCCGACTGGTTGAGCGGATCCATCCTGATGGCGGGCGGACAGACCGACGAGGGAATCGCCCTGCTCGAACAGAGCGCCGCACAGGCGCCGGGCAATGCGGAGATCCAGCTCGATCTCGCCAATGCCTACCTGATGGCCGGGCGCCGGGACGATGCGCTGCGCATACTGCAGGCGCTGGCGCCCGACGCAGGGGGGCTGCGCCGCCGGCAGTTGCTGGTCCTTGCGCAGGTGTCGGGAAAGGATGCGGCCAGCGCGCGCCAGGCGGTGCTGAATCTCGCCAAAGACAGTCCCAACGACACATCGCTCAAGGTGGTGGGTGCCTACTACCTGCTCGCGGCCGATGCACCCGATGCGGCGCGGGGCCTTTTCCGCGATGCGCTCACCGCCGAACCGCGCAACGTCGGGGCCCTGCTGGGTCTTGGTGCACTCGACCTGCAGGCGGGCGATACGGGGGCGGCGGAAGACGGATTCCGGCAGGTCATCAAGCTCGAACCCGCGAACGAACGCGCCTACATTGGTCTTGCAACGGTCGCGCTCGCGAAAAGCGACCGGACGGCCGCCGCCAAGTGGCTCGAGCAGGCGATCAGTGCAAATCCCTCGGCCGTCGATTCACGATTGCGGCTGGCGGAACTCGCGTTTGCCGGGCGCGATACGGTCAAGGCGAATGCGTTGCTCGACCAGGCGCTCGCAGTCACCCGCTCGCGCGCGGCGACCCTCAATCGCGTCGGGCAGGTGCTGATGCGCGCCTCGCAGTTCGATGCGGCGTTACGGCGGTTCAATGAGTCGGCCGGGCTCGGCAACACCCAGGCGAATGTCAACGCGGCCGTCGCACTGCTCGCGCTCGGGCAACTGGATGATGCGCGCGTGCGTCTCGAGGCTGCAGTACGCGAGCGACCCGCGTGGCCTGCGCCGACCATGTTGCTCGCACAGATCGACATGCGCCAGAAGCGCTACGACCAGGCCCTCGCGCGGGTCGCGGCGTTCGAAAAGGCCGGCGCTCCGGCAGGCGCCGCCGACGAATTGCGGGGCGACGTGCTCATTGCCGCGGGTCGCGCGGCCGAAGCCGTGACCGCCTATGCCCGCGCCGCCGATGTCAGACCGAGCGCGGCGCTCGCGATCCGCGCCTATCGGGCCGCTGCTGCCGCGGGCCGTGCTTCGCCAGAAGCGCCGCTCGAGGATTGGCTCCGCACCCACCCGAAGGACGCCATGGTGCTCGTCACCCTGGCCGAGTATCACCAGCGCAAGGGCGAGCGCGCCGCCGCGATCGGGGAATATGAGCGGGCGACAGCAGTCTGGAAGTCGCCGGCGGTCCTCAACAACCTCGCGTGGCTCTACTACGAGGTCAAAGACCCACGGGCCGTCGAATTGGCACGCCACGCCCATGAAGCTGCAAGAGAAAATCCTGACATTGCAGATACTTACGGCTGGATTCTCGTGGAATCGGGTAATATCGGCGACGGGCTCCCCGTGCTCGAGGCGGCCGCGAAAGCGGCACCCGGGTCCCCGGAGATCCAGTACCACCACGCGGCCGCGCTGGCGCGGGCGGGGCAAAAGGAGGCAGCGGCCACAGTGTTGCGCAAGCTGATCGCGGACAATGCGAACTTTCCCTCGCGGCGCGCGGCCGAGGCACTGCTGAAGACATTGACATGACCATCGCAGGAAGCCATCACATGAACTCCTGGCGGCCACTCGTCACGCTCCTGATCGCGCTTGGCGTCGCGGCGCCTGTCGTGGCGCAGACGGATGTGCCCGCATCGGCACCGGCCCACGCAGCGTCGCAGGCCGCACCGACAGCGGACGTCGCGCTACCGGCCGCGACTACCGGCCCCGACTACATCATCGGCCCGGGCGACACGATCCAGATTTTCGTGTGGCGCAATCCCGAGCTCTCGGTCGTCGTGCCTGTGCGGCCCGACGGCAAGGTCTCGGCGCCCCTGATCGAGGACATGGTCGCCGTGGGCAAGACACCGTCGGATCTCGCGCGCGACATCGAAGCGAAGCTCGCGGAGTACATACGCACGCCGCAGGTCAACGTCATCGTCACGAACCCGCAGAGTTCGTTCAGCAAGATCACCGTCGTGGGCCAGGTGCGCACGCCCGGGTCGGTCCCGTATCGCGAGGGCATGACCGTGATGGACGTGGTGCTCGCCTCGGGCGGCCTCGCGGAGTTCGCCGCCGGCAATCGGGCGAAGCTCGTGCGCAAGGATGCGAACGGCAAGACCGTGGAAAAGCGCGTCAGGCTCGAGGACCTGATGAAGAAGGGGCGGCTCAAGGAAAACGTCGCGATGATGCCGGGCGACGTACTGATCGTGCCTGAGTCGTATTTCTGACGGACCGCCCGCATGAACCTGCGTGAACTGCTCAACAAGATCCTCGACGAACTGCGCGGCGCCTGGCGCTTTCGCTGGCTCGCCATCGCGGCGGCGTGGGCGATCTGCCTCATCGGCTGGTTCGTCGTGATGACGATGCCGAATACCTACAAGGCGACCGCGAAAGTCTACGTCGATACGCGCGGCATCCTGCGGCCGCTGCTCGAGGGGCTCGCGATCAATCCGGACGTCGCTTCGGGCCTCGACCTCGTGCGCCAGGCACTGCTCAGCCGCCCCCAGCTCGAACAGGTGGCGCGCGAGACTGACCTCGACCTGCGCGCGAAGACACCCGAGCAGAAGGAAGCGTTGATCAGCGGCATCCGCGAACGCATCTCGATCGATGCCGCCGACCTGCGCGCGCGCACGACACAGGGCGAGGGCCTCTACGTCATCAGTTTCGAGGACCACAACCGTGCCAAGTCGGTCGAGGTGGTGCAGAAGATGCTGAATGCGTTCGTCGAGAATGCGCTCGGCGAGAAGCGTACCGGGCAGGAAACCGCGCAGCGCTTCATCGACGAGCAGATCGCGGAATACGAGCAGCGATTGCGCGATGCCGAGTCGCGTCTCGCGGACTTCAAGAAGAAAAACGTGGGCCTGATGCCGGACAGTACCGGCGATTACTTCGGGCGACTGCAGCAGGAGAATACCGAAGCCGAGCGCGTGCGCACCGCGCTCGCGGTGGCCGAGAGCCGTGCGCGGGAAATCGCGCGCCAGCTCGACGGCGAGGAGCCGTTCCTGTTCGGCTTCGATACGGGCAACAGCGCGCCGGCCGCGACCCAGGGCTCCGGCGATCTCACATTCCGGATCCAGGAGTTGCAGCGCCAGCTCGATGAGCTGCTGCTGCGCTACACCGACAAACACCCGGAAGTGATCGCGACCCGCAAGACGATCGAGGAACTGAAGCAGCGCCAAAGCGAGGAACTGGCCCGCATCAAGGCGGGCCAGCAAGCGACCGGCAGCCTCTCCTCGTCGCTCAAGGCGAACCCGGTCTACCAGAGTCTCGAAATCGAGCAGAAGCGCACGCAGGTGCAGGTTGCGGAGCTGCGCCAGGAGCTCGCGCAGCGCCAGGGGAAGATCGCCTCGCTGCGCCAGCAGGTGAACTCCGTACCGGAAGTCGAGGCGGAGCTCGCGCGCCTCAACCGCGATTACGAAGGCGTGCGCCAGCAGTACAACGAGCTCGTGCAGCGGCGCGAGACGGCGAACCTGTCCGAGCAGGCCGACCGTACCGGCACGGTGAAGTTCGACATCATCGAGCCACCGGCCGCGCCCATCGAGCCGGTGTCGCCGAATCGCCCACAGTTGCTCTTCATGGTGTTGCTCGCGGCGTTGGCCGTCGCGGGCGGCGGCGCCTGGCTCCTGAACCAGTTGCGGCCCGTGTTTCACACCGTGCGCGAGCTGGCCGAGGTCACTGGCGTGGCCGTATTCGGCGCCATCAGTCGCACCTGGGTCGACCGGCATCGCCAGCAGCGTCGCACGGAGTTGCTGAAGTTTTCGGCCGTGACGGTATTGCTGTTCCTGGTGTTCGGAGTCTTCCTGTCCCTGCAGGACACGCTGGCCCGTCACCTGCAGAAACTGATTGGATGAGCCCCGCATGAGCATCGTCGAACGTGCCCTGAAACGACTGCAGCAGAGTGGTCAGCCGCCCGCGCAAGGCCGCGAGCCGCGCGCGGAACCGATGGCGCGCGCCACGGCACCCCACGTCGCGTCTCGCGAGGCGCCGGCCCGCAAGTTCACGGGTGATCCGGGCAAGACGGTCCACGTCGATTTCGAGGCGCTGCGGCGTTCCGGTCTCCTGCCACCCGAGCACCAGCAACGCGAACTCGCGCACCAGTACCGGACATTGAAGCGGCCCATCCTGAAATTTGCGTTTGGCGGCGATCCATCGGCGGAAGAATCGCGCACAGCCTCACCACGTACCCTCATGGTGACGAGTGCGCTCCCTGGTGAGGGCAAGACGTTTACGTCGCTCAATCTCGCATTGAGCCTCGCGCTCGAGAAGGATCACAACGTGATCCTGGTCGATGGCGATGCGCCGAAGCCGCACGTGAGCCACGTGCTCAATGTCGGCGCCGCGCCCGGTCTGCTCGACCTCCTGGCCAATCCGGAGATGCGAGTCGAGTCCGTCGTGCTGCCGACCGATGTCCGGGGCCTGTATGTCCTGCCCATCGGGCGGCGTGCCGAATCGGCGACCGAGCTGCTCGCGAGCGCGCGCATGCGGCAGGTGATCGGCGAGCTCGAGCAGCTCGATCGCCAGAGCCTCGTGCTGCTCGACTCCCCGCCGATCCTGCTGACGAGCGAGGCGCAGGTGCTCGGTTCGCTCTTCGGGCAGGTCGTGCTCGTCGTACGCGCCGGTGTCACGCCGCAGCAGGCCGTGACGGATGCGCTCGCGATCATCGGCGAAGGCCCGCGCGTCGGGATCGTGCTGAACCAGGCGCTGCACGACAACAGTGTCGGCAACTACTACGGCTACGGATACGGCGACAATTTCACCGGGGCTGCACAGACGGAACAACAATGAACATCGCAACAGGGTGGGGTCGGTCCGCGGCGGGCGCGGCGTTGCTGGTCCTTGCGGGCGCCGCCAGCGCGCAAGGCGTCGATCTCGGGATCACGGTGGGGGCATACCACACCGACAACGTGCGACGGACATTCACCGACGAGGAATCGCAGACCGTCGGTGAAGTCGGCCTGCGGCTCGGCATCCAGCGCGACGCGGGTCGTTTCAACTCCCACGTCAACGCGAACCTCGCGTACCGCACCTTCTTCGACGATGCGTACGACGACGACCTTTTCGGCGGGCTCGACGCACGGCTCGCCTACTGGTTCCTGCCGGAGCGATTCAGCTGGGTGGTCGAGGAAAACTACGGCCAGGCGCTGATCGAGCCGCGCAGTGTCGACACGCCGGGCAACCAGCAGGGTGCCAACTATTTCAGTACGGGCCCCGACCTCGTGATCCCCTTCGGCGCGCGAACGAATCTGCTCGTGAGCGGCCGTTGGTCGGATGCCGCCTACGAGGAAACCGACGCGGACAACCAGCGTGTGTCGGGCCGCATCGGCCTCGAGCGGCAGATGAACGAGCGCACCACATTGTCGCTCAACGGCACGGCCGAGCGGGTCGAATACGACAACGAACTGCTTGGCAGCAACTTCGACCGCCAGTCCGCGTATGTCGGCTATGCGACGCAGGGTGCACGCACCACACTCAGTCTCGAGGCCGGCTACACGGCATTGCACGACTACGGCGACACGACCGGAGGCCCGCTCCTCGACCTGACGATCGAGCGTCAGTTGTCGCCCCGATCGAGACTCACGCTGAACGCCGGCACGAACCTCACGGATTCCGCCGAGGCGATGCGTCGCGACCAGGGGATCGTCGGCATCGAGATCGACGCCGGGCAGGCGATCGTCTCGACCGATTCTTTCCAGTCGGACTTCGTATCGCTCGCGCTCGACCTCGAGGGCGCACGCACGTCGGCGAGCCTCGGTGTCAACTGGCGCAAGGAACACTACGAGCGCGTCGATACCCTCGACCGCAACGCGTCGGGGGTCACCGCGCTCGTGTCGCGACGTGTGAGTCCGCGATTGTCCGCGCGGCTGTATGGCGGCTGGACGACGCAGGACTTCGACAATGCAGGCACCGACTTCGACGAATGGAATGCCGGCCTCGGCTTCGACTGGGCGTTCAGCGAGCGCCTCGGTGTGACGCTCGCCGGCGATCATTTCTCGGGTTCGGGCGATACGCCGTTTGGTTTCGGTGGGCGCGACTACAAGGAAAACCGCATCACCGTCCGCCTCACCTACACGCCGCGGCGCCGATGAGTCGTCGATGCGGGACACGGTGACACAGGCGGTGACGAACGCGTTCTCCATCGATGTGGAGGACTACTTCCACGTCGAGGCGCTGTCGTCGGCCATCGACCGCTCCCGGTGGGATTCCCTCGAGTATCGGGCGGAAGCCAATACCCGGCGTGTGCTCGAGATCCTTGCGCAGGAGCGCATCCGGGCGACTTTCTTCGTCCTCGGCTGGGTCGCGAAGCGATCGCCGGATCTCGTGCGCGAGATTCATGCAGCCGGTCACGAGGTCGCGTGCCACGGGCTCACGCATCGCACCGTGTATACGCAGACGCGGGAAGTCTTTCGCGCCGAGACGAGCGAGGCGAAGCAGCGCCTCGAAGACGCGACGGGTGCTCCCGTGCGCGGCTATCGTGCCGCGACCTATTCGATCACGAATGCCTCGCTGTGGGCGCTCGACATCCTGGCCGAGCTCGGTTTTCGCTACGACTCGAGCATCTTTCCGATCCGCCACGATCTATACGGCATCCCGGGTTCGCCGCGATTTGCCTATCGTGTGGCATCGGGTGCCTTGCTCGAAGTGCCGATCACCACGGTGCAGGTCCTCGGACAACGCCTGCCCGCGGGCGGCGGCGGCTATTTCCGGCTGTTGCCCTATGCGCTCTTCCGCGCCGCAGTGCGCCGTGTCAACGAGCACGACTGCCAGGCGGCGGTCTTCTACTGCCACCCGTGGGAGATCGACCCGGGCCAGCCGCGCGTCGCGGGCGTGTCGGCGAAATCACGGTTTCGCCATTACACGAACCTTGGACGCATGGAGGGTCGCCTGCAGCGGTTGCTGCGGGATTTTCGCTGGGGCCGCATGGACGAGGTGTTTGGTGTCGCTTAGCACGGGAGCCTCGTCCCGTGCACACGAACCCGAGGTACTGCCACTCACGCGCGACCTCGAGGGCGCGTGGGATGCCTTCGTGCGCGCCCACCCGGACGGCACGTTCTTCCATCTCGCCGGCTGGCGAGCCGTGCTCGAGCGCGCGTTCGGCCATCGCACCCACTTCCTCGTTGCGCGCACGAACGGCGCGGTGAGCGGCGTGCTCCCGCTGGCCGAAGTGAAGAGTTTCCTCTTCGGCCATTCGCTGGTGTCGACCCCGTTCTGCGTCTACGGCGGCATCGTCGCGGCGGACGAGGCGTCGAAGGCCGCGCTCGAAGCACGCGCGTGCACGCTCGCGCGCGAGCTCGGCGTGGATTACCTCGAGATGCGCGGTCGCCGCCGCCAGCACCCGGACTGGCCCGTGAAAGACCTCTACGTCACGTTCCGCAAGGCGATCTCTGCCGACAGCGAAGCCAACATGCTCGCCATCCCGCGCAAGCAGCGTGCGATGGTGCGCAAGGGGATCCAGAAGGGGCTGCGTGCGGAGATCGATGCGACGCCGGATCGCCACTATGCGATGTATTCGGAGAGCCTGCGCAACCTCGGCACGCCCGTGTTCGCCGAGCGCTACCTCGCGATCCTGCAGGATGTCTTTGGCCACGATTGCGAGATTCTCACGGTGATGCACGAGGCGACGCCGGTTGCGAGCGTGCTGAGCTTCTATTTCCGCGACGAGGTCCTGCCGTATTACGGCGGCGGGACGACGGCGGCACGCAGTGTGTCGGGCAACGACTTCATGTACTGGAGCGTAATGGAGCGCGCGCGAGAGAGCGGGCGCCGGCTCTTCGACTATGGGCGCAGCAAGCGCGGCACCGGTTCGTACGACTTCAAGACCTACTGGGGGTTCGAGCCGGAACCGCTCTTCTACGAGTACTACCTCGTGAAGCGGCGCGAGATGCCGAACCTGAGCCCGACGAACCCGAAATACGAGGCGATGATCCGGCTCTGGCGCAAGCTCCCGCTGGCGCTGACGCAACGCATCGGCCCGCCGGTCGCGAAGTACCTGGGTTAGCGCCATGTGTGGCATCTATGGAGTGCTCAGTCTGTCCGGGCCCTCGCGCCACGCGCAGGACCTGCTGCGCCATATGGGCAGCGCGATCGTGCACCGCGGCCCGGACGACGAGGGCGCCTTTGCGGAAGGCCCGATGCTCCTCGGCATGCGGCGCCTGTCGATCATCGACGTCGCGGGCGGTCACCAGCCGATCGCGGGCGAGGACGGCCAGGTGGTCGTTGTCTGCAACGGCGAGATCTACAACTTCGGGGTACTGCGCCGCGAACTCGAGGCGTGCGGGCACCGCTTTGCGACGCGCAGCGACACGGAAGTGATCGTGCACGGCTACGAGGAATACGGCGACGCCTTCCTCGGCCGGCTCGAGGGCATGTTCGGGCTCGCCGTGTGGGACCGGCGCCGCCGTCGCCTGCTCGTCGCCCGCGATCCGCTCGGCATCAAGCCGGTCTACTACCACGAAAGCGCGGGTCAGCTCGCCTTCGCCTCGGAGGCCAAGGCGCTCTTGCGAGTGCCCGGTATCGTCGCGCGCATCGACCCGGCCGCGCTCGCGCAGTATCTGTCGGTCGGCTACGTCTGCGCGCCGAATGCGCTCTTTGCCGGCATGAAGAAGCTCGCGCCGGGGCATCGCCTCCTCGTCGAGGACGGCCGCGTCGATGTGCGCGCGTATGCGGCAAGGCCGCCCGATGTCGATGCGGGCCGCAGCGAACAGTCGTGGATCGACGCACTGCGCAGCGAAATGGAGCGCGCGGTGCGCGAGCAGATGGTCAGCGACGTGCCGATCGGTGCGTTCCTGTCCGGCGGCCTCGACTCGAGCGCCGTCGTCGCGTACATGTCGCGCCACACGGAACAGCCCGTCCGCACCTATTCGATCGGCTTTGCCGGTTCCTCGGGCGCCGCGCTCTACAACGAACTGCCGCACGCACGCGCCGTGGCCGACGCTTTCGGCACACGCCATCGCGAGATCCTCGTGCAGCCGGATGTGGCGGCGCTCCTGCCACAACTGCTGTGGCACATGGACGAGCCGGTCGCCGATGCGGCCTTCATCACGACCTACCTCGTATCGAAATTTGCCCGCGAGGATGTGACCGTGATCCTCTCCGGCGTCGGGGGCGACGAGCTCTTTGGCGGCTATCGTCGTTACCTCGACGAGCACTACCGGCGCAACTACCAGCGCATTCCGCGCTTCCTGCGCCGCGGGCTGATCGACCCCGTCGCGCGCCGGCTGCCGAGCGACCGGCACCAGCGCCTGCTCAACGAACTGCGCCTCGTGAAGGCCTTCGTGCTCGCCGATGCGCTGCCGTTCGAGGATCGCTACCGGCGCTACATGGAGGTGTTCGGCGCCGGCGAGCGCGCGGCACTGCTGAACGGCGATGCGTCGGTCGACGACTGC
>WBZO01002580.1_pt1 | contig 23119 bp, 20 predicted proteins | sample 5204261 | NCBI WGS metagenome assembly WBZO01 (sample SAMN12412400, study PRJNA552823) | activated sludge metagenome | isolation source: activated sludge from anammox sidestream of wastewater treatment plant... | place: USA: North Carolina | collected 2017-09 | reverse complement strand
ACCCCAGAGGAACTGGGCAGGTTCGAGGAGTTCAACGCGGAGTTCATGGCACGCAACCCGGACATCGAGGTGGTGCTGCAGCCGGTCCCGTCCTACTCCGAGTACCACTCCAAGCTGCTCGCACAGCTCATCTCGGGCACGGCGCCCGACCTGTTCTACGTGGGCGACGACAACATCGGCAAGTTCGTCGACTCCGGCGTCCTGCTCCCCCTGGACGACCGCCTCGCGGCCCCCGAGAGCGTCATCCACCCCGATGACTTCCTGGCGGGCCTCTTCGGCGCCGCCCAGAAGGACGGCGCGACCTATGGCATCCCGGTCGACGACAACCCGGACGTGCTGTGGTACGACAAGCAGGCGCTCGCCGCGGCGGGCATCACCGAGGACCCCGCCGACCTCGCCGAGCGAGGCGAGTGGACCATCGATGCCTTCCTGGGCATGATGGACAAGCTCCGTGACGCGGGCCTGACCGGTGCCATGTTCTGGAACTACTGGGCGACGCACTGGAGCTGGGTGAGCGCCAACGGTGGCACCATCTTCGACGAGTCGGGCGCCTTCGTCCTCCCCGATGACCCCACGTCCGTGGCGGCGCTCGAGACGCTCGCGTCACGCTTCCAGGACGGGTCGTTCGCGCTGGCCGACACGATGCCCGAGGGCGACAGCGCGGACAACAAGTTCGTGACGCACAAGGCCGGCTTCTTCTCCCAGGGCCGATACACCATCGGCACCGTCAAGTCCGTGGGCGAGGAGGACAGCTACGACATCGTCCGATGGCCCACCCCCGATGGTCAGCCACGGCCGACCGGCGTCGCCGCGGCCTATCTGGGCATCAACAAGGGGACCCCGAGCGCTGACGCGGCCTGGCGCTTCTACCAGGACTTCCTGTCGGTCGATGGTCAGAAGTTCCGGTTGGGCGGCGGCGGCAACGCCGTGCCGTCCATCAAGGGCGCGGATGACGTGGTCCTCGAGGGCTACCCGGCCCATGCGCAGACGTTCCTTGACGTGCGTGACATCGGCTTCGTCGACCCCGCGCCCGAGGCGCGCGTGCCCGGGCTCTCCTCGGATGTGAGCGCCGCGATGCAGCAGATGTACGAGGGCAAGGTGAGCGTGGCAGACACCATCGCCGCGGTCACGGCCCTGATCGCGGCTGGCGGCAGCTGAGGCGCTCCGCATCTGGCGGGGTGGGCCCCACGGCTTCGGTGAGACCCACCCCTCACGCCGATCGCGGTCGGATGCCGGCCGCGATCGGAGTCCCATGACGGAGGGCGCATCGCGATGACGCGCGCCGCGGGGTACCCGAGCGCGAACATCCAGTCCCGGTCGTGGAAGGCCGCCGACCGTCGCTGGGGGCTCCTGCTGGTGGCCCCTCAGGTCCTGGGCACGCTCGCCTTCGTGGCCATCCCCCTGCTCGCAGGACTGGCCCTCGCGTTCACCGACTGGGACGGCCTCAGCCCGCTCCATTGGGTCGGCCTGGACAACTTCCGGGACCAGCTGGGCGACCCGCGGTTCATCAGGGCGGTGCTGAACACGATCGGCATCGCCATCATCACGATCCCCATCGGGCTCGGAATCGCACTGCTCCTGGCCCTGGCACTCAACGGCATCCGGGGCCGCAGCCTCTACCTGGTGCTGCTGGTCGCCCCGGTCGTCTCCAGCTCGGTCGCCGTGGCCATGATCTGGCAGCAGCTGTTCCGGTCGGATGGCCTGCTCAGCTCCTTCGTGGGGCTGTTCACCGGGACCAACCCGGACTGGCTGACGGACCCCAGCCTCGTGCTCCTGGCCGTGTGCATCGTGATCATCTGGTCCTCGCTGGGCCTCAACGTGCTCATCTTCCTGGCGGGCATCCAGACGATCCCGTCACAGGTCCTCGAGGCCGCCCGCATCGATGGCGCCGGCGCCATCACCACCCTGCTCCGGGTCAAGCTGCCGCTGCTCTCCCCCACCATCTTCTTCGCGACCGTCGTGGCGGCCATCAGCTCGCTCCAGACCTTCGACACGGTGTTCGTGCTGACCCGGGACGGTGGTCCTGACAACGCGAGTCGCACCGTCGTCTATCACATCTACGACCTGGGCTTCCGACGCTTCGAGCTCGGCGTCAGCAGTGCCGCGGCGCTCCTGCTGCTGGCCATGACCCTGGTGGTGACGCTCGTGCAGTTCGCCGGGCAACGACGGTTCGTGCACTATGACAGCTAGGCCGGCCGTCATGACAGGTGCGTCCGACCAGGCGACCTCGACGCGTCGCGGGCCGGGTGTCGGGCGGGTCGCGCTCCACGTCGTCCTGCTGGTGTCGGTCACGATCATGGCCTGGCCGCTGATCTGGATGGTGCTGACGTCCTTCAAGACGCTCAAGCAGATCCTCCAGCAGCCCCTGTCCGTCCTCCCCGCGCCCTGGACCATCGAGAACTACACGGATGCGTGGGAGGCGGTGTCGTTCCCGCAGGCCTACTGGAACAGCCTGTACATCTGTGCCCTGGTCGTGCTGGGCACGCTGCTCACGGCCAGCATGGCCGGCTATGCGTTCGCGCGCGTCCGCTTCCCGGGCAGCCGCGTGCTGTTCGTGACCCTGCTCGCCACCCAGATGGTGCCCCGGCAGGTGATCGTGGTGCCCCTGTACATCCTGCTCAGTCGCATCGGCTGGATCGACTCGCATCTCGCGCTCATCGTGCCTGCCGCGCTCAGCAGCCCGTTCGCGGTGTTCCTGGTCCGCCAGTTCGTCCGGAGCGTCCCGGTGGAGCTCGAGGAGGCGGCCATGATCGACGGCGCGGGCCGGGGCCGGATCTTCTGGTCCGTGGTGCTGCCGAACCTCCGGCCCGCCCTGGGCGCGCTGGGCATCATCGTGGCCCTCGATACCTGGAACAGCTTCGTCTACCCGCTCATCTTCCTGAACTCGCCCGACAACTTCACGGTCCCGCTCCTCCTGTCGCAGTTCCAGGGCCAGTACGGCGGCCTCAACTACGCCCTGGTCATGGCGGCCTCATCCATCTCCGTGATCCCCATGCTCATCGTGTTCGTCCTGGGTCAGCGCTGGATCGTGGCCAGCATGGCCCAGTCCGGGATGGGCGGCCGCTGACCCTCGGCCCGGGTGTGGGTCAGGACGACCCTGAGAGCAACAGGTCGAGGTAGAGGGCCGCGGTGCCCGAGAACATCGTGGTCGCCCGCGGCGGACGCGACCCGTCGAGCGGGTCGTGGTACTCGGCGATGTCGGGGTTCCGCTCGACCATGTCCAGGGCGCGCTCCCGCAACCGTGATGCCACGTCCGGGAACCCCGAGCGACGGAGGCCGTCCACGAACAGGCTGTCGAGGAACAGCCACGTCGGACCCCGCCACATGGTGGTGCGGCTGAACTCCGGGTCATCGAGGGCCACCGACGGGACCGGGAAGCGCGGCCAGAACCTCCCGGGGTCGGTCATCGATGCCACGAGAGATGCGGCGATCCGAGGGGGCAGTCGGCCGGTGACGATGGGCATGAGCCCCAGCGCGGTGTCCGCGGGTACGACGCGTCCACCGTGGATGGCCGCGAACGTCCCCCGCGAGGCCCGCCAGTGTCGACGCACGAGCCGGGAGGTGGTCGTTGCCGCCTCGGCGCGCCATCGCTCGGCATCGGCCTCGCGGCCGAGCTCGCCCGCGATCTGGGCCAGGTAGTCCGCCTGAAGCGCCAGGTACGCCGGGAGGTCCGGTGTCGCCGTCGGCATCCCCAGGTCCCACAGGGGGCTGTCGTCGATGCCCGAGGAGTACGGGTGCAGGTAGATGGGCAGGGTCCGGCCAGCGGGCATGCTGTGCGTCCACCACCATGCGTGCGAGCGGACGATCGCCGGGTAGACCTCCTCGAGGAACGCCCGGTCCGGGTCCGCCTGATGCACCTTCCACGCAGCCATGGCGGTCAGGGGTGGCTTGGTGATGGGTGCCACCAGGAGGCGACGCGGTCGGTCCGTCAGCTTCCGGCCCACATGCAGGAGGCTTCGCTCCTGGTCCGCCGGCACCATGTCCGTGGCGGTCGCCAGGATCCCCGCATCGTGGGCGACGTCGGGCAGCATCCCCTCGGGGAGCTGCCATCGGAGCGCCAGGCGCAGCTGCTCCCGGGCCAGCGTCGGCTGCAGGTGACGCAGGCCCAGGGCGTGGAAGTACGCGTCCCACTGCCAGACCGCCACATAGCCCACCTTGGAGGGCACCACCGCGGTGAGGCTCGGTTCGAGCGCCAGCCGGATGGTGTTCGCCCGGAGGACCCACGCCGCGCGCATCGCCGCGCGCATCGCCGTGTCCCCTCGCCCGGCGGCCCCGGCCGACACGCGCGCGAACCACGCCTCCCAGTCGCGCGCGGAGACCGCGACGGCCTCATCCACGGGGGCGGCTGGGCGTCCGAGGATTGCGGGGTCGAGGGACAGCAGCAGCCTGTCGCCGGCTGCGGCCTCGAGCTCGAGACGCACCACCTGACGCCCGTCCACGACCTCATCGAGCGTGGTCTGCCATGACGCCGCCACGCATCGATACCCGAAGGGGGTCAGGGGGTCCGTGGATCGCCCTCCATGTGGCCCGAGCACCAGACGCCCCTCTGGCGCCGTGGTCTCCATCCGGATGACGCAGCTCCCGACCGGGAGGCCCACGACCAGCGTCGAGGGGTCGGCGACGGCGATGACCGCCGAACGGTCCCCGACCATGAGGTCGACCCGGTGCGGCGACGCGACGGCGCTGATGGGGAGCGCCCGGCCGTCGGGGCCAAGGAAGGACAGGGAGCGGATGGGCCCGGTCGACTCCATCGGGACCTCGTAGGCCGCGGTCCGGAGCGCCAGCGAGGTGGCGTCCCTGTCCAGCACAAGGAGCAGTCGCCCCTCCGGCGCCGTGAAGGGGACGTGCCGGATGTCGATGAGCCCCGCAAGGGCGTCCAGCGTCATCGGGCCGGTGGCTACCCGGCGCCGCCCACCACGTGGACCTCCACCCCGCGGTCCCGCAGCTCCGCGACCGCCTCCGGGTCGGCACCCGTGTCGGTGATCAGCACGTCCACGTCATCGATGGGGAACACGTGGACCAGGCTCACCTGTCCGACCTTGGAGCCATCGGCGACGACCACCCGGCGTCGTCCGGCCCGGAGCATCAGTCGCTTGATCTCCGCCTCGCCCACGTTGGTGTTGGTCACCCCCGCCTGGGCATCGATGCCGTCGCAGCTGACGATCGTGATGTGGGCGTGCATCTGCTCCAGGACGAGCGTCCCGAAGGGGTTGATGAGCGAGTGCTGGAGCCGGCGCAGCATGCCCCCGGTGACCAGGACCGAGACGCCCGGGACGGCTGGCTCGAGCTCCAGGGCCACCCTGATCCCGTTGGTCACCACGGTGACGTCCTGGAGGTCGGTCCGCTCCGTGAGCGCCCGGGCGACCGCGGCCACCGTGGACCCGATGTCCATCATCACGGTCTGGCCGCTGTCCACCAGGCTCGCGGCGACCCGGCCGATGGCCGCCTTCTCGGTGGCCTGGGTATCGGAGGCCTGCTCGAAGCTGGCCTCCAGGGTGCCGGTCGCGCGGTGGATCGCGCCGCCCCGCACGCGGCGCACCTGGCCCGTCTCCGCGAGCACATCGAGGTCCGTCCGGATGGTGACCTCCGAGACGCCGAACTCCGCGGCCAGGTCCGAGACGGAGGTGTAGCGCGAGCGTCGGATCGCCTCGGCCACCCGGCCGCGACGGACGGCGGTGGGCAGGACGTCCGCCTCCGTCATCAGGCGAGACCGCCGCCGTCGACCACGAGGGTCGCGCCGGTCACCCACGCGCTGTCGTCGGAGGCGAGGAACACCACGGCACGCGCGATGTCCCGGGGCGTGCCCAGGCGCGCGAGCGGGCGCTCGGCCGAGCTGGCCAGGAACGCCGCCTCCGCGACCCCCAGCTGACGCGCCTCGGTCCGGAGCATGGGCGTGTCCGTGTCACCGGGGGAGACGCAGTTGACCCGGATGCCCTGTGGGCCGTGGTCGATGGCCATGGCGCGCGTCAGGTTGACCACCGCCCCCTTGGAGGCGCAGTAGCTCGCGGCGCGGTCACCGCCCTTCATGCCCCAGCCCGAGCCGATGTTCACGATCGCGCCCCCGCCGGAGGCGGCCATCACCGGGATGGCGTGCTTGCCGGTCAGGAACACGGAGCGCACGTTGACGGCCATCACCCGGTCCCACTCCTCCTCCGTGGTCTCCACCACGTCGGCGCGCTGGATGATACCCGCGCAGTTGACCACGAGGTCGAGGCCGCCGAGTCGCCCCACGGCCTCGGCGACGGCTCGCTCGCAGTCCGGGCCGGAGGCCACGTCGCACCGGATGGCCGCGGCGCTGCCGCCTGTGGCGCGGATCGCCGCCGCGACGGCCTCGGCACCCTCGGCGTCGAGGTCCACCACCGCGACGGCGGCGCCCTCGGTCGCGAGCTGCTCGCAGGTGGCCCGTCCGATCCCGGACGCACCACCCGTGACGAAGGCCCGTCGGCCCTCCAGGATCCCCATCGGATGCTCCTTGTCCCTTGCCCCGGCTCCTCCCGTCGGGAGGGCTCAGGCCTCCTCCACCGGCACGATCGCGGTGTCGCCGCGGCCCGTCACGACCCGGATGTGCCCCGACAGCGCACGGTCGAGCGCCCGGTCCCCGGTGTCCACCAGCAGCGGACGGCCGCCAAGGCTCGCCAGCTTCCCAGGCGTGGCCACCACGATGACCCGGTCACCCCCGACGCGCGCCAGCACCCGCGACGAGACCTGCTGGTTGCCGCGCCCCAGGATGAACCCCTGGCCACCGATGGGCGTGACCACGACCCACGTGCGGCCCGGGACGAGACGCGCCAGCAGGTCCTCCTCCGTGGCGTCTGCGACCAGGAGTCGCGGCCCCTCCGGACTGCTCCCCACGAGGTCCACGCCCACCAGGGTGGCCTCGATGCCCAGGCGCCTGCCGACGGCCTGGGTCGTGGTGCCGGGACCCAGGATGAACAGACCGTCCGAGCCGATGCGCGCGGCCAGCTCGTCCGCGATGCCCTCGGCAGCCGCCGCGTCCCCGGCGGCCGCCGGGGACTTCCGAGGCTGGAGCCTGCGACCCTCGGGCACCCATAGGGTGCCGAACAGCCGGGGCGCGACAACGCCGCGCCGCACAGCATCCTCGTCGAGGTCCACGACCTCGCGCTCGACCAGGGGACCCGCGGAGGCCGCCAGATGCTCGGCCGCCAGCGCACCCGCCGCGGTCGGGCTGGTGGCGAACACGGCGGAGTGGACCTTGACGCCGGCCGGGATGCCCAGCACCGGTCGTCGCCCGATGCCCCCGCCGTGCACATCACGCGCCGTGCCGTCACCGCCCGCGAAGAGCAGGAGGTCCACCCCGCTCGTGACCAGTCGCTCCACGAGCCGCTGGGTGTCCCGGGCGGTCGTGGGGTCGTCCGGGTGCGTGTCCACCACGGTGGCTGCGACACCCGCAGCCCGGGTCGCGTCGGCACCCAGCCCACCGGCCCCGGTCAGCAGCACCGGTGGCTGGCCATCGGGTCGGTGGGCCCCCCACGCAGTCGCCAGACTGCGCAGGGCCGTGGCGGCCCTGTCCGTCGCGTGTGGCACGGCTCCCAGGGCCAGCGCGCGCGTCACGACGTCCGGCCCGTCGGTCCCCTTCAGGCCGACGCTGCCACCCAGGCCGGCGATGGGGTTCACCACCAGACCGACCAGCGGTGGCCGAGCGGTCCGGTCGGGCGCACGCGTCATGCCCCCGGCATGCCCGGCCGCGTGACCCGCCCCAGGGCGTCCTCATCGCGTGCAGGCATGGGCGCCGGGTGCGCGTCCGCGGGCGTCCCGTGACCCGCCCCTGGGCCAGCGTGCTTGCGCTGGTAAGCGCGCCACGTGATCGCCCAGCGCTTCGGGTCATCCAGCCAGGTGTGGTCGATCTGGTGGATCGTGCTCCGATGGGGCGCGGTGCGGACCACCTCGGGGGCCGTGTAGGCCTCATGTGCCACGGCCCGGAGCATCGACGCGTACTCGTCGAGGTCGGCGCGCGAGTACGACTCGGTGGGCTCGAGGGTCATGGGCTCGGGCACCACGAAGGGATGGTGGCTGGTCCAGTAATGCGTGCCGAAGTCCGCCATGCGCGCCGCGAGATCCTCGGTGTGCAGGCCCGTGTCCCGGGCCAGTCGCTCCCAGCTGTACCGCACCTGCTCGATGCGTCGGCTCCCTTCCGCGTACGGGGCGCTGGCACCGGTGATGCCCATCACCTGGCGCATCAGGTAGTTGTTGTTGAGGACCGCGATCTCCGACACCTCCCGCAGGCCGCTCGCGCCCAGGCTCCGGACCCAGGCATAGGCGCGCACGATGTTCGGGGCGACCCCGTACCAGGGACCCACCTTGCCGATGCTCGACGGGCGGTCATGATCGAGGAGGAAGCGGTCCCCATCCCGCTCCACCGTGGGCGTGGGCAGGAACGGAGCGAGGGCCTCGGTGACGCCCGACGCACCGGCGGCTGGGCCGCCGCAGGCGTGCGGTGTCGAGAAGGTCTTGTGCAGGTTGAAGTGGCACAGGTCGAACCCCGCGTCCCGGGCGCGCGTGATGCCCAGGATGCCGTTGGCGTTCGCCTGGTCGTACGCGCACAGGCCACCGGCCTCATGGACGACACGCACCCAGGCGTCGATCTCGGGGTTGAAGATCCCGGTGTCCTCGGGGTTGGTGATGAGCAGCCCCGCCGTGCGCTCCGACACGGCCGCCCGCAGCGCGTCGAGGGTCGGTCGCCCGGTCCTGGGGTCGGCGTGCAGCGTGATGACGCGGAAGCCCGCCGTCCGGGCGCACGCCGCGTTGGAGGGATGACTGAACAGCGTGGTGATGATCTCATCACGCCGTCCCAGCTCGCCCCGTGACGCGTGCCATGCCCGGATCATCGACACGTTGGTCCAGATGGCGGCAGACCCGGCACCCGGCTGGAGGGTCATGCGATCCATGCCCGAGATCTCGCACAGGTACCGCTCCAGGTGCCACATGATGGCCAGGACGCCCTGCACGGTCTGGGGGTCCTGGAGCGGGTGCAGGTCCGCGAGACGCGGGCTGCGAACGAGCTGGTCGTTGACCTTGGGCGAGTACTTCATGGTGCAGGTGCCCTGGCCCACGTCCACGTTGAGGTCGACCCCGATGGTCTCCTGGGACAGCCGGGCGTAGTGGCGGACCACATGCAGTTGGGGCAGCTCTGGGAGGCGGGGCGGGCTCGCGCGCCGCACGCCCTCGGGCAGGGCCGCGGCAGGCGAGCCGACCCGGGCGCGGATGCCGGGCTCCACCTCGGGCAGGAGGATCCCCCGCGAGCCGGGGACGCTGAGCTCGAAGATGATGGGCTCATCCCAGCGAGCCTGGTGGAACCTGCGCGGCATGGGCTTGGGGCCGATGGCACCAACCTCTGCGGTCGGGCTCATCGGGTCAGCTCCGCCACGCCATCCACCAGACGGTCGATGTCCGCCTGCGTGCGCACCTCGGTCACAGCCACGAGCGCGCTCTGGCCGAGGTCGGGGAATTCGGTCGAGAGGTCCGTGCCACCGAAGATCCCCCGCCCCAGCAGGCCGGCGTGGATGTCCGCCACCGTGTGGCCGGTCGAGGTGTAGTCGACCACGAACTCGTGGACGTGGTGCGCGGCGGCGAATGGGATGCGCACCCCCGGCAGGTCGCCCAGCCGCTCCATGGCATAGCGCGTCCGGGCCATCATCCGCTCACCCAGTTCCGTCATGCCCTGGGGGCCCATGAGCGCGAGATACGCCCCCGCCGTGATCCCCCACAGGGCGGCCGCGGTCCCCACCCATTCGTTGCCCTCCTCGCGCCGGGCGAACGAGGTCCGCTCGTACGCGACGTCCCCGAACCCGTACTCGCCTTCCACGGTGGTCGGCGTGACGCCAAAGAGCCGTGAGGGGTACTGGAGCACGATGCGCGGGTCATCCGCCGACGCGATGAAGCCACCATGGCCGCCGCCGAACTGCTGGTGCATGCCCAACGGCTGGATGTCGCCGCACGCGATGTCCGCGCCGAAGGCGGCCGGGGGGGCGAGCACGCCTAGCGTGGACGGGTCCACCGAGATCACCACCAGCGCCCCCCTCGCGTGAGCCATCTCCACGATCCGGGCGCCCTGCGTCTCCACGACGCCCAGGTAGCTGGGCTGCTCGATGTGCACCGCGGCCGTGGCGTCATCCAGTGATGCCTCGAGCGCGCCGAGGTCGAGCTGGCCCGTGCGGGGGTCCACGCGCAGGTGCTCGATCGTCAGGTCAGGGCGGAGATAGTCGGTGACCCGCGAGAGCTTGGCGCGCCCCATGCGGTCCGTCACCAGGACCCGGGTCCGCCCGGTGACACGGGCGGCCATCCGCAGCGCCGTGGCCGCGGCCTGGAAGCCGTCATAGGTGGGGATGCTGACCACGTCCATGTCCAGCAGCTCGCCCATCATGGACGCGTACTCGAACAGGGCCTGGAACCGGCCGTGGTCCTCGTATGGGTCGCCTGCGTACGCGGTCAGGAACTCCGCGCGACTGTTGATCTCGTCACAGACCGCAGGCACCTGGTGGTCGTAGCAGCCGGCACCCAGGAAGCTGATGGCCTGGCGGGTGGAGAGATTGCGCTCGAGGAGGCCATCCACATGACGGACCAGCTCCGCCTCCGACGTGAGCGGCTCGGGCAGGTCAAGCGGGCGCGCCAGTCGCAGGTGCCCGGGGACGTCTCGATACAGGTCCTCGATGTCGCCGGCACCGATGGCCTCGAGCATCGCCCGCCTGACGTCCGGCACCGAGTTGGGGACCCAGGGGTGCACGACGGGCGAGGGCGGCTGCGTCATCGGTCTTGGCCTCGATGGGTGACGGGACCCCCGTCCCTGGGATGCGGCCCCAGGACGCGTAGGGCTTGTCCTTCGGTAACATATCACAAGGCCCCAGTGGCTCGATGGCTGTGATACCGGAAGGTTGGCGGATGCCTGGAACGCGCATGACAACCGAGCGACCCACTTGGCCCAGGAGCCCGACCGGCATCGCCTACGGCGGCGACTACAACCCCGAGCAATGGCCCGAGCCGGTGTGGGACGAGGACGTCGCACGCATGCGCGAGGCGCGTGTCAACCTCGTGACCGTGGGCGTGTTCGCATGGGCGCGCCTCCAGCCAGGGCCCGGGAGCTGGGACTTCGCCTGGCTGGACCGTGCCCTCGACCTGCTCCACGCCAACGGCATCGCCGTGGACCTCGCGACCGGCACCGCGTCCCCGCCGCCCTGGCTCTCCCTCCTCCATCCGGGCTCCCTCCCGGTCGACGCGCGGGGCGTCCGCCTGGGCATCGGCAGCCGCCAGCACGTCTGCCCCAGCTCCCCGGACCTCGCGCTCGCGACCACCGCGCTGGTGGAGCGGCTCGCGGCGCGCTACGCGGGTCACCCTGCGTTGGTCATGTGGCACGTCGGGAACGAGTACGGCGACCACGTCAGCGCGTGCTACTGCGACACGTCCGCGGCGCACTTCCGGGTCTGGCTCCAGACGCGCTATGGGTCCCTCGATGCGCTCAACGAGGCATGGACCACGACCGTGTGGAGCGGCCGCATCGGGGCCTGGGACGAGGTCATGCCACCACGCGTGGCCCCCGGACCGATCTCGCCCGCCATCCGGCTCGACTTCCGGCGCTTCTCGTCGGACGCCCTCCTCGCCTGCTTCGAGCGTGAGCGAGCGATCCTCGCCCGTGTCACGCCCGACATCCCGGTGACCACCAACTTCATGCGCCCGAACCCGGGCATCGACCACTGGCGCTGGGCGGCCCGGGAGGACCTGGTGTCATGCGACCTGTACCCGGACCCGCTCGACCCGCTCGCGGACGTGGAGGTCGCGTTCGCCCATGACCTGATGCGGTCGCTGGGCAGGGGCCGTCCCTGGATGGTGATGGAGCAGGCGATGGGGGCCGTCGACTGGCGTGCCGTCAACATGCCCCAGGACCCTGCCGTGGTGCGTCGCCGGAACCTCGCCGCGGTCGGACGGGGCGCGGACGCCCTCCTCTTCTTCCAGTGGCGCGCGGCGCGCGGGGGCCCCGAGATGCTCCACAGTGCCATGCTGCCGCCGGGCGGCACCGACAGTCGGGGGTGGCGACAGACGGTCGCGCTCGGTGCGGACCTGGCACGCCTCGCGGAGGTCGCGGGATCCCGCTGCGTGCCGGCCCAGGCCTGTCTGCTCGTGGACTGGGAGGCCTGGTGGGCGCTGGAGCAGGAGGGCCACCCCACCGACGCCCTGCGGTATCGGGACCTCGCCCTGTGGGCCTATCGCCCCCTGCTGGAGCTCGGGGTCCCCGTCGACGTGCGTCATCCCGAGGACGACCTCAGCGCATATCGGCTGGTCGTGGCCCCCAACCTGTACCTGATGAGCGACGCGGCGGCGGCCGGGCTGACACGTCACGCCCGGGCGGGAGGGACCGTGGTGGTGGGCCCCTTCAGCGGCATCGTGGATGCCCAGCATCGTCTCCCGGGCGGCCACCATCCGGGTCAGCTCCGGGACCTCCTGGGCATCACCATCGAGGAGTTCTGGCCGATCCCGACCGGGACCGTGGGTGTCGGGGCGGCCGCGGGCGAGATGCGGCCCCGCGCCCGCGTCGAGGCCCATGGGAGCGTTTGGCGCGATGCGATCGACCTGCGGACCGCGAGCGCGGTCCGATGGTTCACCGACGGGCCGCTGGCCGGGCGGCCGGCGGTCACCCGACACCGCCTCGGGAGCGGGGAGGCCTGGTACGTCGGGACGGTGCTGGACGGGGATGCGCTGACCACGCTCGTGGGCGAGGTCGCGACCGCGGCGGGTGTGGACCGTCAGGCGGGCAGGCCGGCCGGTGTGGATGTCATGGTCCGGGAGCGGGCCGACACGCGGTTCGTGTTCCTTGTCAACCGCACGCGCGAGCGAGTGGTGGTGCCACTGGAGGGGGCGACGGGGGTCGACCTGCTCACGGGCGAGCGGGTGACGGACGCGGTCACCCTCGGGCCCGATGACGTGGCGGTGGTCAGGAGCCCAGGGGATCGGTCACACGCATGAGATGGTCGAGGACCAGGCGGCTCCAGGACTCCAGGCGCTCGCCCAGCCCCGCGATCTCGGTGGGGTCCGCCAGACGACCCTCCAGCTTGTCCGTCTCGCGCACGCCTACCGGACGGCCCGCCGCCTCCACCAGGTAGACCACGCCCAGGTGGACCGCCCCCACCGGGTCGGTGTCGTCGTTCAGGAGGCCGACCATCCGGAACTCGGGCGGCCAAGCGGCCTCGATCTCCTCCTCCCACTCTCGGGCCAGCCCCCCGTCTAGACCGCCGTCCGCCTCGCCGATGTGGCCCCCGACGCCGATGGAGTAGCGGTCGTGGAGCCGGGTGTCGCCGCCCGAGCGGAGCCGGCGCATGAGGAGGATGCGACCATGGTCCTGGACCACGACGTACGGGATGAGCTGCTGGAACGACGGGTCGTCCTCCACAGAGACGCGAGGTCGGTAGCGCCCGTGCTCCCGGAACGCCGCGAGCACCTCGTCGAGGCCCGCGGCGCGGACCCCGCGCCATGCCAGCCCGCCTGGCACCAGGGCCCGGGGGATGCCCAGCACCCGTTCGCCCGAGGTGCTGCTGGGCGTCACCCGCTCGACCCCTCCGGCGGCAGCGCGTACGCCTGGCGCGCGTCGACCGCCCATGCCACCTCCTCGCCCGCCGCGTGGAGCCCGCTACCCACCCAGTCGGCGTCCACGGCGGAGGTCGCCTGGTCGCCGAGCGTCAGGTCGTACTCCATGATGGAGCCCAGGAACGTGCTACCCAGGAAGGTCGCGCGCCCCGTTCGGGAGGCGGTACCGTAGCACACGGTTCTGGGGTCTCGACCACTCGGGCGAGGCGAGGACGAGGCTCCACGCGACCGGTGCCGCGACGCCGGTGACATCCTACGGTCCTGACCGCAGTTGGTACCGTCCGGCCATACCCACCACCCACCGCCCCTGCACACCATCGGCGTGGACGCGGCGGCCCGGACGTCGCCTGCCATGCGCGAGGCTCCCGCCTGATGGATCGACTGTTTCGCGGCATCCTCCTGGCCCGTGCCAGCTGGGCCGTCCTGCGCCAGGACCGCGAACTGATGCTGTTCCCCGCCGTGTCCTTCGCGCTCACGCTGCTGGTGTCCATCGGCTTCCTGGTGCCGTTCTGGGCGAGCGGCGGGCTCATGGACCTCGCCGAGGGCAGGGTCGACCTGGTCATGCTCGTGGTCGGCTTCCTGTACTACCTCACGACCTACAGCGTGGTCATCTTCTGCAACGTGGCGGTGGTCGCCGGTGCGCTCATTCGGCTCGAGGGCGGCGAGCCCACGCTCGGCGATGGCTTCTCGGCCGCCTTCGACCGTCTTCCAGCGATCATCGGCTACGCCGCCATCGCGGCCACCGTGGGCCTGGTGCTGCGATCGCTCTCGGAGCGCACGGGCGTCGTCGGCCGGCTCGTCCTGGGCGGGCTTGGCGTGGCGTGGAGCCTGGCGACGTTCCTCGTGGCACCGGTGCTCGTGGTCGAGAGGGTCGGCCCGGTCCAGGCGATCGCGCGCAGCGCCTCCCTCCTGCGCACCACGTGGGGCGAGCAAGTGACCGGCAACGTGGGGATCGGCCTCGTGTTCGGCCTCGCGGGCGTGGCCGTGGCCATCGCGGCGGGTCTGCTGTTCGGCCTGATGGTCGATGCGAGCGTGGTCGCCGCGGGGGTCATCGTGGTGGTCGCCGGCAGCGTCATCGCGGCGCTCGCACTGCTGGGCACCACGCTCCAGGCCGTGTTCACGGCGGGCGTGTATCGATACGCCACCACCGGTGACGGTGGGCCGATGTTCGCCGAGGATGCGCTCCGGGCCGGGGATGCGCTCGGCCCGACGAGCGAGGGCTGACCGACCGCGCGACGGACGAGGTTGGACCCGACTCAGGGGGCTCCTCCGCCTGCGACCCGGTCGGAGCGACCTCAGTCGGTCCCCACGAGGTAGCCCACCAGCCTGGCGATCCTGCCGTCGCGCATCTCGAACACATCGCAGAACGACGCGCCGAACGCGACCCCGTCGCTTCGTCGGCCGCGTACCACGCCCTCCGCGACCACCACGTCACCCTCCTCCACCATGCGGGTCACCGTCACCACCGGGCGGCCCATGAACGCCGGGTTCTCGATCTCGCCGTCGAACGCCTGTTTGCCGACCAGCCGGAAGGCACCCGGCATCTCCCACACCACGTCGTCGGTGAGGCAGTCCAGGATGGCCGCATGGTCCGAGGCGTTGAAGCCCGCGATATAGCGCTCGATGGTCCGCCTGTTCAGGCTGGCACCCGGCCGGCCGCGGCCGGGGCCCGCTTCGCCGTGACTGGCGCCCGCCTGGTCGGTGACGGCCCCCACCCGGTCAGGGCGGGTGCTCAACGAGGCAGCCCCGCGATCGCCTCCATGGAGGCCTCGATGGTCGCCGCAGGCAGCTCGTAGTCCTGGAGCGAGCCGGACAAGTACTGCTGGTAGGCGCCCAGGTCGAAGTGCCCGTGGCCGGACAGGTTGAACAGGATCACGGGGCTGGTGCCCGCCTCGCGGGCCTCCTCGGCCAGCGACACCGCGGCCGCGATGGCGTGGTTGGACTCAGGGGCCGGCAGGATGCCCTCGGTGCGCGCGAACCGCACGCCCGCCTCGAACGAGCGGCGCTGGTGGACGGCCTGCGCCTCGATGACACCCTGGTCCTTGAGCAGGCTCACCAGCGGCGCCATGCCGTGGTAGCGCAGCCCGCCCGCATGGATGGGCTCAGGGATGAAGTCGTGGCCCAGCGTGTGCATCTTGACCAGCGGCGTCATCTGGCCCGTGTCCCCGAAGTCGTAGCGATACGCGCCCCGCGTCAGGCTGGGTGCCGCCTCCGGCTCGACCGCGATGATGCGGTAGTCGTGCTCGCCCCGGAGCTTCTGGCCCGCGAACGGGAAGGTCAGGCCCGCGAAGTTGGAGCCACCACCGGCGCACGCGATGACGATGTCCGGCCTGTCGCCGGTCATCTCCATCTGCTCCAACGCCTCGATGCCGATGACCGTCTGATGCAGCAGCACGTGGTTGAGCACTGACCCGAGCGAGTACTTGGTGTCGTCGCGGGTCGCGGCGTCCTCGACCGCCTCGCTGATGGCGATGCCCAGCGAGCCGGGGTTGTCGGGGGTCTCGGCAAGCACCCTCCGACCGTAGTTGGTATCGGGTGACGGGCTGGCCACCACCTGGCCGCCATAGGTCTCCATGAGGATGCGTCGGTACGGCTTCTGGTCATACGAGGCGCGCACCATGTACACCTTGACCTCGAGACCGAACAGGGCTCCCGCGATCGACAGCGCCGATCCCCACTGCCCCGCACCGGTCTCGGTGGCAAGGCGCGTGACGCCCGCGTCCTTGTTGTAGAACGCCTGGGCGATGGCCGTGTTGGGCTTGTGGCTCCCGGCCGGGCTCACACCCTCGTACTTGTAGTAGATGCGCGCCGAGGTCCCCAACGATCGCTCCAGCCCATGGGCCCGGACCAGGGGCGAGGGCCGATAGCTGGCATATGCCTGGCGGACGGGCTCCGGGATCTCCACCTCCCGGTCAGCGTTGACCTCCTGGGCGATGAGCGCCATGGGGAACAGGGGCGCGAGGTCGTCGGGGCCGATGGGCTGCCCGGTCCCAGGGTGGAGGACCGGCGCTGGTGGCACCGGCAGGTCGGCCACGATGTTGTACCAGGCGCGCGGGATCCGGTCCTCGGGCAGGATGAACTTGGTGCGCTGCAGTCCCACGTACGGTGCTCCTCTGCTTGGGCGTCCCACGGCCCGATCCGTCGCGTACCGTGGACCTCGGAGTATCGGGCATCCGGCGCCCGCTCGGCTCAGAGCTCGCGGCGCCCGAACGCGACAACGCCCGCGCCCAGCACCAGGACCACCCACGCGATCGCCCAGGCGGCGGTCGCGACCGGGATCGGCTGGAGCTCCACGAAGGGGTCGTAGGCGGACCTCGCGCTGACGCCCCTGGCGACCAGTTGCACCAGCGGTGGCTCGAGCCCATGGATGACGCCCCGCCACAGCAGGTCCGTGGGAAACGCGAGACGCACCAGGTCGAGCGTGGGCACCAGCGCCTGCGCCCGGAGCAGCCCGGCCACCGCGCCCAGGAACCCACCCAGCCACGCGGTACCGAAGCAGACCACGGCGACGGCCCCGGCGGTCATCGAGGGCAGCCGGGTACCGAGCGCGAGCGCGAACGTGAGCGTGGCGATGGCCTGGCCCACGAGGCACGCCACCGCGACACCCGGCTGGGGCGGCACGTATCCCGAGACCAGGGCGACCACGGCGATGGCCAGCAGCGAGGACGCCACCGCGTAGCCGCCGGTCACCAGCGACAGGCCCAGCCACCGCCCGAGCACCAGGTCCGCACGCGAGATCGGTCGTGCGAGCATCGCGAGCGCCGTGCCGGACTCGACGTCGGTGGCGATCGCGGGGGCGGCGAGGAAGGCGCCGGACATGGCCAGCACGAAGCTGAACATGAACGCGATGATGACGAGGACCTGAGACACACCCAGCATGATCCGCGCGTCGTCCATGCCCGAGTCGCGCGCATGGGCCACGAGCTGGGTCACCGCCCAGCCGACGAACACGACGCTTGCCACAGACAAGCCGAGGAGGACCCACAACAGGCGCCGTCGGAGCACCTCGCGCAGCGTGAGCTCGGCGATGACCAGGACGGCGCGGAGGCTCATCGCGGCTCACCAGGGGCCCCGGCCCGTGGCGGCGTCGCCAGGGGTCCGGTCATGACCGGGAGGCGGAACGAGTCGGTGGCCTCGGTGACGCCCGTCCTGACGAGCTCGAGGAACAGGTCCTCGAGGGAGCGCTGGACCGGCTCCACCCGGTGGACACGGCCACCGGCCGCCACCACCGCATCGACCACGTCGGGCGTGCGCTCAGGCTCGATGGGATGGAGCAGCAGGCCGTCAGGCTCGACCACCACCGGCGCGAACCGCCCCAGGACCGCGATCGGGTCCGCGAGCCCCGACACGGACAGGCGCAGCGACGAGGCACCGAGCAGGGACCGAAGCCCACCCGAGGCGATGGCTCGACCGCGATGGACGACGACGACCTCGTCGCACACGCGCTCCACCTCGCCCAGCAGGTGCGAGTTGAGGATCACCCCGGCGCCCCGGGCGCGGGCCGACCGGATGATCGCGCGCACGTCGTCCCGACCCACGGGGTCCAGGGCGGAGGTGGGCTCGTCGAGCACGATGAGGCGTGGGTCACCCAGGAGCGCGACCGCGAGGCCCAGCCGCTGCTGGAGTCCCTTGGACAGGTCGCCCACGCGATCGCCCCGGCGCGGGATGAGACCGACGACGCCCAGCGTCCGTAGCGTCTCGTCCCGCCAGGCGCCCCCTGGCAGGCCGGCCAACCGGCAGTGCAGCCGCAGGACCTCGGTCACCGTGAGCCATGGCGGGTACCGGAAGGCCTCGGGGAGGTAGCCCACGCCCCGTCGTGCATCGCGCTGGCCCAGCGGTCGGCCCAGGAGCTGCCCGCCCCCCGCCGTGGGCCGGGCCAGACCGAGGAGCAGCTTGACCGCCGTGGTCTTGCCGGCCCCGTTCGGACCCAGCAGGCCCAGCACCTGCCCAGGTCGGACCAGGAGGTCGAGCGACTCGAGCGCCACACGACGCCCATAGGTCTTGCGCAGTCCGGTCGCCCAGACCAGAGGCTCGCTCACCTCGGGACACCGCCGAGACGCGCCTCGGCGAGCGGCTCGTAGCGAGAGCCCGCGCGTGTACCGGTGTGCGACCGGTAGAGCACCATCCGATCGGCGGTCCAGGACACGTGGAGCTGCCCCAGTCGCTGCTCACGGAGGTCCGCGACCAGACCCGCCGCCGCACGTCGGGCCACGGTCAGGTGGGGTGCGGGGCGGCCCGGGCCAAGGGACGCCCGGATGTCCGAAGGCAACAGCGCGTCGAGCCGGTCGGCGAGCGCCGTGGTCTCCGACCCGCCACGCGTCACGCTGAGCCAGCCGGCTCCCGATCGCCCACGCGTGCCACCGCCCCGGCCCAGCGCCACCTCGTATGGGTGCGCCTCATGGGCGCAGCGGTCGATGGTCGTGGTCAGGGCGGCCACGGTCGAGCGATCGACCGGACCCAGGAACCGAAGTGTCACGTGATACGACTCGGGTGTCATCCAGCGGGCATCGGGGTAGGCCCGACGGTGCGCCGCGAGCGCAGCCTGGATCGCGGCGCCGGTCGCTGTGGGGACGGGCACCGCCACGAACAGGCGCCACCGAACGCTGGCATCGAGACTCGATGGCTCCGTGATCACGTCCGAAGGATATCCAGCGCCGACGCACGCGATCCCCGTGCCGACGCACGGGACCCCAGCCGGACGGCCCAGGCCCGCGGCCGCCCCGCAGGCCCGCGGCCGCCCCGCAGGCCCGTGGCCGCCCCGCAGGCAAGCGGCGCGTCAGTCGTTGTAGAGGCGCTCCTCGATGAGCTTCTCCTGGACGGTCCGGCCATTGGGGTCGAAGCAGGAGTACTCGAAGTGCTTCTCGAACTCGAGGTCCACCGCGTTCTGGCCACCGCGATTCTTCTCGACGCTCAGGATCACCCAGTCCCGGAAGCGCTGCGCGTGGTGCGGGTTGAACTCGATGTTCACCTTCGCCACGATCTGGTACTTCTCGTTGAGGATGATGATGATGTCCGCCTCGTAGTTGATGGCGGACGACCCGCGCAAGTGGTGGTTGCGCAGCCGCGAGGCCTTGAGGCCCTCCTTGTCGGCGGCCACGATGGAGATCATGGGGACGTCGTTCTGGAGGGCGACGTCCTTGAGGCCGTTGACCACGATGGTGACCTTCTCGGTCTCGGTGTTGGGGTCGGGGATGACCGGCACCTTCTGCATGTAGTCGATGAACACGACCAGGCGCCTGTCGCCCGACAGCTCCTTGTAGCGCCGGATGAGCTCGTTGAGGTTGTCGACCGTGTTCTTGGTCTGGGACCCGCGCAGCAGGTACAGGTTGGGGCCGTAGCGCGCCAGTCGCTCGAGCGCGGGCCGCAGGCGTGGGTTGGCCATCAGGTCGGCGAAGCCCTCGCCGCCCTGGGCGAGCCAGGTGCTCAGGACCTCCTTGCGGACGTCCACGAGCTTGACGCCCTGGATCCGTCCGGGCAGGTGCTGGAGCGCCGACTCCATGGCGATGATGCGGTTGAGCAGGTACTCCTCGTCGTGCTCGTAGCAGACGTACAGCACGCTCGCCTGGCCGCCCATCACGATGTTGCGGGCCATCTGCACCGACATGGTGGTCTTGCCCGTGCCCTGGGCCCCACCGATGAGCAGCAGCTCACCGGCTCGCAGACCGCCACCGATGGTCTTGTCGAGCGGTGTGAAGCCGAGTGGCACCGGCTGGTACTGGTCGACATCGCCCTTGGCGACCTTGCCCGCCAGGGTGGAGAGCACCTGTGTCACGCTGCGCGGACTGGTGGGGCCCGCGGCGCCCGGGACCTGCCAGTCGATGTCCTGGGGTGGCAGCGGGGAGTCGGGGACAGGGACGTACTCATCGGCACCGGGCTCACCCGGGAACGGCGGGTATCCCTGGGCGAACCCGTCCGGGGCGGCACCGAAGCCATCGGGCCCGGGACCGAAGCCAGGCGGGGGGCTTCCAGGCCCCAAGTCGGGAGAGAAGCCGCCAGGGCCGGGAGGAAGGGGCCCAGGGCCGGGCATGGGATAGCCCGCGGGCCCCTGACCGGGAGTCCAGGCGGGGACCGGACCGTCCCATGGGCCTGCGCCAGGTGGCATCGCGTAGCCGGGTGCGTTGGGGTCGAACGGGGCGCCGGCAGGCTCGTACGCTGGGCCGCCCTGCGGGTTGGCGGCGCGGTTCCGGATGAGGTTCACGGCGTCTCGCTACTGCGGCGGGGCGGACAGGTGTCCGCGTGCCGCACGCTACCAGCGGTGCGATGGCGGCTGACAGCGGCCGGACCTCCTACCGCCGCACCCCATCGGTACCAACCGGACCAGCAGGTGCGTGGCGGTGCGCGCCTACGGGCGGGGCAGGCCCGCCAGCGCCTGCCAGTAGCGCGCGATGGTCCGAGCGCCGCCCTCATAGTTTGCGAGCACCATCTGCTCGTTGGGCGAGTGCGCCCGGTCGTCAGGGTTGGTGAAGCCCAGCAACACCACGGGCAGGCCCAGGATCGAGCCGAACGAGGCCGCCGCGGGGATGGACCCGCCCTCGTTGAGGAAGTACGGCTCCTCGCCGAACACCTCCTCGAGGCAGGCGGCCGCGGCTCGCGTCGCGGGGTGTTCGATGCCCACGCGGCTCCACAGGCCGTCATTGAGCAAGCGCACCTCCACCGTCACGCCGGGCACCGGCACCGCGAGGATCGCGTCCCGGACCCGCTCGAAGGTCCGGTGCGGGTCCATGTCGGCGACCAGTCGGGTGCTGATCTTGGCGTGTGCGGACGCGGGGATGATGGTCTTGCTCCCCTCCCCGGCGAATCCGCCCCAGATGCCGTTGACATCCAGCGTCGGACGGGCGCCCCGGCGCTCCAGCGGCAGGAAGTCGCCCTCGCCGAACAGCGCGGGCACCCCGATGCCCGCCGCGAACGCCGCCTCGTCCAGGGGCAGACGCGCGTACTGCGCGTGCTCGTCGGGTGTGATGGCACGCACCTCGTCGTAGAAGCCGGGCACGTTCACGGAGCCGTCCGGCGCCTTGATGGCAGCGATGATGCGGGCGAGCGCGATGGCCGGGTTCTGGACGTTGCCGCCCCAGGTCCCCGAGTGGAGGTCCTGGCTGGGTCCCGTCACGTCCACCTGGAGGTACATCAGGCCACGCAGGCTCACCGTGATGGCCGGGTGGTTGCCCTCGAAGAACCCCGTGTCGCTGATGACCGCGAGGTCGGCGGTCAGGCGATGCTGGTTGGCACGCAGCCAATCGTCGAAGTGCTCGGAGCCCGACTCCTCCTCGCCCTCGAACACGTAGCGGACGTTGATCGGGAGGCGCCCCTCGACCTCGTGCCACGCGCGCGCCGCCCAGACATGGAGGTGGACCTGGCCCTTGTCGTCCGCCGCGCCCCGCGCGAACACACGTCCGTCCTCGACCCGAGGGTCGAAGGGCGGCTTGACCCACTCGTCGAGCGGGTCCACCGGCTGCACGTCGTAGTGGCCGTACACGAGTACCGTGGGTGCGCCCTCGGCGTGGAGCCAGTCGGCGTACACGATGGGATGGCCACCGGTGGGCGACACCTCGACGTGCTCCATCCCGGCGCGCTCCAGGCGCTCCGCGAGGAAGCGGGCGGCCTCGACCATATCCCCCTGGTGCTCCGAGAGCGTCCCGATGGACGGGATGCGCAGGAAGTCGAGATAGTCTGCCAGCCGCTCCGCCTCCGTCTCGGCGAGCCAGGAGTCGATGCGGGCGATGGCGTCGGACATCACGGGACCTCGTGGACATGCAAGGACGCCGCGCGGATGCGCGACGTCCCGCAAGGGTAGCGTGGGATGAGGTCAGGGCAGGGCCGCGAACACCTCCTGGAGCGCAGCATCATCAGGGACCTGGACCATCCACAGGACGTCATCCTTGGCGTACAGGTATATCGTTCCTGCCTGGCCCTTCAGGCTGAACGCCGACCTCCCTGCGATCTCCAGCGGCTGGGCCTTGGTCTTCTTGCCGATGGCGCCTTGGGACCGCAGGGAGTCCACCCACAGATCCACCAGCGGCGTCACATCCGCGCCCGGCACGCGCATCGCCATGACCTGCGTCCCGGTGCTGTTGAAGCCGATCATGGAGGACAGATCCTCAAGCGTCTTGCCCGCCTTCTTGAGCTCCGCCTGTACCCACTTGAGGCCGGCCTTGCTCAGGCTTCCGACCCACCCAGGACCGCCCGACTGCATCGACAGCGGCTCCCCGCCGATGGAGCCTGGCATGAGGCTCTTGAGGTACCCCTCGGGCGGGGAGAGGTCCGGCGTCGGCGTCGGCGCGGGTGTCGGGATGGGTGGCGGCACCGGCGCGCCCGGGAGCGCCGCGAGCAGTTCACGCCCGAAGGACCGGTGGTCGCCTTCTCGGGCGGACAGGCCTGGGAAGATCATGAACTGCTGTGGAAGGGCCTCGACTCCATCAAGGCGCGCGTCCCGGAGATGATCCTCGCGACGACCGCACAGACCAAGGGCTGCGACGCAATTGCCCAGGCCTGGGCCGCATCACGCGGGGTCAAGGTCATCATGTTCCGCCTC